>OHTU01000576.1_pt1 | contig 13425 bp, 8 predicted proteins | sample 1578961 | NCBI WGS metagenome assembly OHTU01 (sample SAMEA3879582, study PRJEB24766) | human gut metagenome | biome: human-associated habitat; feature: feces | place: USA | collected 1985/1987 | reverse complement strand
TAAGGTCGGCTGAGGCTTTGTTTATAAGGAAAACGCTCGTTGTGAAACGGGCGTTTTTGATTTTGCATCAGTATGTGTTTAAAAGTAAATCCTACAAAAAACGTTCTATTCGGTGAAGAATAGAACGTCTTTTTATAGAATGGAATGAAGTTTACAAACGATAGTCGGCTAAATCATCTGCTTTTATTTTACGGATGAAATTGAAATGTTTTTCTATTTCAGCTTCTGCATAGTTTACATATACATGGGCCGACTTGGCGAACAATTCAGGTGCTTTTGTCGCATCTTGGATAAGAAGATGTGACATGATACATACGGCAGCCATTTCATAAAGACGGCGTGCAACGAAATCAAGTAACTCTTGATTCTGGGCCTCTTTTACCGCATTGGTGCATGCGTCAAATTTGTTGGCCATTTCTTTCACGCGGTCCATCAGCGGTTGCATATCTTCACTGCAAGGAATAGCTTCATAATTACGCAAGGTTGCGATATAAGAACCGTTGGTTACATAACGGATAGCGGCTACAGTCTGCAACTGGGTCGTTCCTTCGTAAATGCTGGTGATGCGTGCATCGCGATAGATACGCTGGCAAGCATATTCCATCATGAAACCTGAACCACCGTGAATCTGGATACAATCGTATGCATTCTGGTTGGCATATTCAGAGTTCATACCCTTGGAAAGCGGAGTAAAACTGTCTGCTAGCTTGGCGTAGACTTTTTGTTCCTGACGTTCTTCAGGAGTCAGTTTGCGTTCGCGGGCAATATCATCCAATGCTTTGTAAATATCCACATAGCGTGAAGTCTGGTAAAGCAATGCACGGCCTGCATCCAGTTTGGCTTTCATGATAGACAGCATGTCATATACTGCCGGGAAATCGATGATGGCTTTTCCGAACTGCTTACGTTCTTTGGCGTATGCCAATCCTTCGTTGTAAGCAGCTTGTGACAAACCTACTGACTGGGCAGCGATACCCAGACGCGCACCATTCATCAATGCCATAACGTATTTTATCAAACCGAGCTTACGGTCACCGCAAAGTTCGGCTTTCGCGTTCTTGTAAACCAGTTCGCAGGTAGGAGAGCCGTGGATACCTAATTTATTTTCGATGCGGCGTACATCTACACCTCCTTCGTTTTTGTCATAGATGAACATAGACAAACCACGTCCGTCTTTGGTTCCTTCTTCGCTACGTGCCAATACCAGGTGAAGATTAGCGTCACCGTTAGTGATGAAACGTTTCACACCGTTCAGACGCCAGCAGTTGTTGGCTTCATCGAAAGTAGCTTTCAGCATTACCGACTGAAGGTCGGAACCGGCATCGGGTTCGGTCAAGTCCATAGACATGGTTTCACCTGCACAAATACGGGGAATGAAACGGCTGTGCTGGTCTTCGTTACCGAATTCATACAGCGTTTCGATACAGTCTTGCAAAGACCAGATGTTTCCGAAACCTGCATCGGCGGCGGCAACAATTTCCGCGCACATGGTGTAGGGGGTGATGGGGAAGTTCAAGCCACCGAAACGACGGGGCATGGTCATGCCGTTCAGTCCGGCTTTGACCATCGCATCCAGGTTTTGTTTGGTTCCTGAAGCATATTCCACACGTCCGTTTCCGCAGTGAGGACCTTCTTCGTCCACTCCTTCGGCATTGGGAGCGATGGTTTCACCTGTAATCTCACCTGTGATTTCCAGAATTTTATCGTAAGAGTCCATGGCATCGGCATAATCCTGCGGTGCATAGTCGAACTCGTCTTTATCTCTATAGTCGCGCTCTTTCAGTTGGCAGATGCGCTCCATCATCGGATTGTTCAAGTGATACTTGAGTTCCGGTATATCGGTATAAAAGTTTGCCATAATTTTTAGTAGTTAGAGTGGTTAATAGTAGCTAAGGGTAGTTAAGTAGTGGGTGGCGATACATTTTTCAACAAGGCTATGCAGTAGGCGTTTAGCAGGCGGCTGATTTCGGCCGCTTGTATGCCTAATTGTTCTTTGTCTTGCAATGTGATGTATCCTAAATCTTTCGACAGGATAATGAAATTGCGTGTTTCTTCCAACGAACCTTGTGAAATGTTATAGAAACGCAGTTTGTCCTTTGAGCTGATTTTAGCATATCCTTCCGCTATATTTGCAGTGATAGAGGCTGCTGCACGGCGCATCTGGTTAACCAAGCAGAATAATTCCTCTTTGGGATATTGCTTGGTTATTTTGTAAATGGCCAATACATACGAATGTGCCTTTTGCCAAACAATCAGTTGTTCAAAGGATTGACTTTTCATTTTTTTCTACTTTGACTACTTATGACTACTACTGACTACTTTGAATTCTTTTTATAATACTTAATCAATTTCGGAACGACTTCTTCCACAGTGCCGTTAATCACATAATCGGCAATGGTGTTGATCGGAGCGTTCGGGTCACTGTTTACAGAGATGATGATACCTGCATCCTGCATACCTGCGATGTGCTGGATTTGTCCGGAGATACCGCAAGCAATATACAGTTTGGGACGGACGGTTACACCCGTCTGGCCAATCTGGCGGTCATGGTCTGCATAACCTGCATCGACAGCTGCACGGCTGGCACCTACTTCGGCGTGAAGTTCTTTGGCCAGTTCGAACAATTTGTCAAAACCTTCTTTAGATCCCATGCCATAGCCTCCGGCAATCACGATAGGTGCGCCTTTCAGGTTATGTTTGGCTTTTTCTACGTGACGGTCAATGACTTTGACTACATAGTCTGTTTCAGGAACAAACTTGGCAACGTCGTGGTTCACCACTTCACCCTTATAATTTTCATCCAGAATCTCTTTCTTCATCACTCCCTCACGAACGGTCGCCATCTGTGGGCGGTGCTCGGGGTTGACAATGGTTGCAACGATGTTACCACCGAAGGCGGGACGAATCTGATACAACAGATTTTCATAGGTGATGCCGTTCTTCTTGTCTTCGTGGGTACCAATTTCCAACTGGGTACAGTCGGCAGTCAGTCCGCTGGTCAATGCGGAAGATACACGCGGTCCCAGATCGCGGCCGATAACAGTAGCGCCCATCAGACAGATTTGTGGTTTTTCCTCTTTGAACAGATTCACCAAAATGGAAGTGTGGGGCAGTGAAGTGTAAGGGAACAGACCCGGAGCATCGAATACATGAAGTTTGTCTACTCCGTAGGGCAATACTTGTTTTTCAATTCCTGCAAGGCCGGTTCCGGCAGCGATTGCCTCAAGCTGGCAGCCTAACTGATTAGCTAATTTACGACCTTTGGTTAAAAGTTCGAGACTCACATCGGCCACTGTTGTGCCTTCAATCTCGCAATATACAAATACATTATTCATAATCGTTATCCTATTGTATGGTTAGCTAACAGTTCGACAATCAATCCTTCCACATCCTGGTCGCTTCCTGTCATGGTCTTGCTTTCTTTTGCCTGGAAGACGATGTTTTCAATCTTCTTCACTTTGGTGGGAGAGCCTGACAGACCGCACTGCTTGGTGTCTCCTTCTACATCGGCCACACTCCATTCAGTGATATTCAGGTAAGGGAATTTCTCATATAGTTCAGCGTAAGGCAGTTCAGAACCGTCTTTAGTGATGGCTGCTTTTTCCTGTGCGCCGAGAGCGCGTTTGTATTTCTGTAACAATTTGGCATTGCGCGGACGGCAGGGAGCTGCACTTCCGTTCACAGTCAGTACAATAGGCAGAGGACCTTCCACAGTTTCTACCCCTCCGTCAATGTGGCGTTTTACGGTGATGCGGCGGGCAGTTTCGTCCACGTTTAGAATTTCTTCGGTGTAAGTAATCTGGCTTAATCCCAGCTTTTCTGCTACCTGCGGACCTACCTGTGCGGTATCACCGTCGATAGCTTGACGGCCACCGATAATCAGGTCACATTCGCCTATTTTGCGGATAGCCGTAGCGATGGCGTATGAAGTGGCCAACGTGTCAGCACCGGCAAAAGCACGGTCGGTCAATAAATATCCATTGTCTGCTCCTCTGTATAAACCTTCACGAATGATTTCGGCAGCGCGTCCGGGACCCATGGTCAGGATAGTTACCGTAGAACCGGGATGTGTGTCTTTCAGTCTGAGTGCCTGTTCCAAGGCGTTCAGGTCTTCCGGATTGAAGATGGCCGGAAGTGCCGCACGGTTGATAGTACCGTCAGCGTTCATGGCATCTTTCCCCACATTGCGTGTGTCGGGAACTTGTTTTGCCAGTACTACAATTTTTAAACTCATATACTTTAATATATTTGGTATTAGTAATATTCTGGCGACAAATTTACTTAAACAATTTGAGCAACAAAAGGATATGAGGAGAAAATATGCACAAAGTTATGCTGTTTGCGCAATGGTTTTGCTGTTTTTTTGTAACTTTCGGCACAATTAATGGATATTTATAGCGTTTTGTTTGTTATGATTTAAAATAAATGAAAAAGGAATTATGAAGAAAGTATTGTTTTTATTCGCCTTTTTGCTTCTGGGTATAGGAGCTATGGCACAAAAGGTAATTTATGATGAAACCAACCAGACCGGAGTGCGTACAGTGGTATGCGAGGGTATGAATCTGGGTGTTTCCAATAATATGGACGTATATGTGGCACTCGCTGGATTTCAGTATAAAAGTACCATACGTTATTCGCTGGCTGTTACTATCGGGTCGGGGCATGAAGTGGAAATTCCTAATGACAGTAAGTGTGTCCTGACGTTGGATAATGGAAAGGCATTAGAGCTGCCTACGGTAGCAGGCGGCGCTTCTGTATTGCAGCATGTAGATGTGGAGATGAGTGATGTGTATCAAAGTTTCCGCCGTTTTGCCTATTATAATAATTTGAAGAGCGGCACTTATCGGTTCCGTCTGAAAGCCACCAATGAAAATGGCATTTGGAGTCAGGAAATCCGTGAACTTGAGGTGGTGGTATTGCCACCGTTCTGGGCTACATGGTGGGCTTATATCATTTATGCACTGATAGGGGCAGCTATTGTCTGCTTCATTCTCCGAACAGCAAAGAACAGGATGCAGCTGCGTAATGAGCTGCATCTTCGGGAGATGGAGAAGTCCAAACTGGAAGAACTGAATCATGCCAAATTGCAGTTCTTTACAAATATCACGCATGAACTGCTGACTCCGCTGACCATTATCTCGGCTACCGTCGATGAGTTGAAGATGCGGTTTCCCGGGCATGACGACCTTTATACGGTAATGGGTAGCAATATCAGCAGGCTCATCCGTCTGTTGCAGCAGATTCTTGAATTTCGTAAAGCAGAAACCGGCAATCTGAAGTTGCGTGTCTCTCCAGGAGATGTGGCGGCGTTTGTGAAAAATGAAGCCGAATCTTTCCTGCCGCTTGTCAAAAAGCGCAAGATACATTTCTCCGTACTCTGTAATCCGGAGTCGATTATCGGTTATTTTGATACGGACAAGCTGGACAAGATTCTCTACAACCTGCTTTCCAATGCCGCCAAATATAATAAGGAGGGTGGCTATATACAAGTCACGCTGATGTATGCCGAAGACAGGGACTTCGTCCGGTTGCATGTAAAGGATAATGGCAGTGGCATTTCAAAGGACAAGCAGAAGAGCCTCTTCAAGCGGTTCTACGAGGGGGATTACCGGAAGTTCAACACCATTGGTACGGGCATCGGCCTTTCTTTGGTAAAGGACTTGGTGGAGCTGCATGGAGGAAGCATTGAAGTGGAGAGCGAGGAAGGCCGGGGAACGGAATTCATCGTGACCTTGCCCGTAGACCGCTCTTACTTTAAGGAAGAACAGATTGATGAGGAAGCTGTACTTCCGGTACAGAAAACCGTTACCTATCTTGAAGAGGAGAATGCGGAGAATGTGGTTGCTGAAAAGCCCAAAGCTCATACCATACTGGTGGTGGAGGACAATGAGGAGCTTTTGCAGTTAATGGTCCGGCTGCTGAAACGTGAATACAATGTCCATACGGCCGAAAACGGTCAGGAGGCTGTGACTGTGCTTGACAATGAGGATATTGACCTGATTGTTTCGGACGTGATGATGCCCGTAATGGACGGCATCGAGTTTTGCAGGTGTGTGAAGAACAAGTTGGAACTCAGTCATATTCCCGTGATTCTTCTGACAGCCAAGAACAAGGAGGAAGACCGTGCCGAAGCTTATGAAGTGGGGGCGGATGCCTTTATCAGTAAACCGTTCAACCTGGCCGTGCTGCATGCACGCATCCGCAATCTGCTGAAATACAAAGAACGCAAGGCGCATGACTTTAAGAACCAACTGGTGTTCGAAATCAAGGAACTGGACTATACCAGCATTGATGAGGACTTCATGCAGCGTGCCATTGACTGCGTAAACCGCCATCTGGAAGATTCAGACTTCGACCAGCCCCAGTTTGTGGAGGAGATGGGCACCAGCAAGTCCACCCTTTACAAGAAACTGAAATCCCTGACGGGACTGAATACTTCTGCCTTTATCCGTAACATCCGTCTGAAAGCGGCCTGCCGCATTATGGAGGAGAAGGGGAGTTCCGTGCGTATTTCCGATCTGGCGTATGCCGTCGGTTTTAATGACCCGAAATATTTCAGTTCTTGTTTCAAAAAGGAATTCGGCATGTTGCCAACGGAATATCAGGAACGCTTCATACAGTCATAGATCAAGTCAAATTATGCTTCAATTAGGTCGAATAACTAAAATTCTACCTCGTAGAAGCATTATTGGAGGTCTTCCTATCAGCATTCGCCTACATTTGCCATTGTTTTCACGGTTAAAATGAAGAGTGAAAGTGAAACAATTAATGTTTAATCTTAAAGTTTATACAATGAAAAGACAGAGATTCTTTGAAGGACTCGGGCTGAAAGTGTATGTCACTTTGGCCATTTGTATGGCCCTTCTGTTGAATGTTCAGTTCTTGAACGCACAGAGTTCGACAATCAATGTAAAAGGTGTGGTTAATGATGCGATGGGACCGGTGATTGGCGCCAGTGTAGTGGAGAAAGGGAATGCGACGAATGGAACAATTACCGACATTGACGGTAATTTCTCTTTGAAAGTCCCTTCGGATGCCACTTTGACAATCAGCTTTATCGGTTATAAGACGGTAGAGCTGCCGGTGGCTGGAAAAACATCCTTTACTGTGACTCTGAAAGAAGACAGCGAAATGCTGGACGAGGTGGTAGTGGTAGGTTTCGGCACGCAGAAGAAGGTGAACCTGACAGGTTCTGTGGGGCTGGCTACGGCGAAGGAAATTGAAGCACGTCCGGTAGCGAATGCCACGCAGGCATTGCAGGGCTTGGTACCGGGCTTGCAGATTACGACCAATACCGGTGAACTGGACAAGAATATGTCCATCAATATCCGTGGCAACGGTACCATCGGTGACGGCTCAAGCGGAAGTCCGCTGATTTTGATTGACGGTATGGAAGGTGACATCAATACGGTGAATCCGCAGGACATCGAGAATATTTCTGTATTGAAGGATGCTGCCGCTTCCTCTATTTATGGGTCGCGTGCACCGTTCGGTGTTATCTTGGTGACTACCAAGAAAGGCAAATCGGGCAAGCCGACTATCAACTACAACAACAGCTTCCGCTTCAACAGTCCGGTGAATCTGCCGGAGATGATGGACTCCTATACCTTTGCCAACTACTTCAATGAGGCTGCACGCAACGGTCAGGACAATGCCCAGTTCTCTGATACAGTGATGCAGCAGATGCTTGACTTCCAGGCTGCGGGAGGTACTAATCGTGGCGGTTTGCCTACTGATGGCAATGTATGGGGTAAACCGGCAGGCGACCCGTTTACTACGGCGTATGCCAATACTGACTGGTTTTCCGAAATCTACAAGGGCTCTTCCTTCTCGCAAGAACATAATTTCAGTGTAAGCGGTGGTGGTGACAAGTTCAATTATTATGCTTCATTGGGCTATCTGGATCAGAATGGTTTGCTCCGTCATGGTTCCGATGACTTGAAGCGCTATAATGCTACTGCCAAATTTGGTGCCGAGCTGACCAAATGGTTGAAGTTCAATTACAGCTTGCGTTATGTCCGTCAAGACCTTGGCCGTCCTACCAATTTTGGTGGCGGTTTGTATGAGAGAATCGGCCGTCAGACTTGGCCTAATCTTCCGGTTTATGATGAAAACGGCTATTATTTTAATGGTAATGCCGATACGCCGGCGATGTCACTTGCATTGGGTGGTGAGCGCGATGTGCAGACAGATAAGGTTTATCATCAAGCAAGCTTGGTATTCGAACCCGTGAAGAATTGGATTACCAATGTTGAGTTCAACTATAGTACCAATTCTATAGATACACGTGAAACCGGACTTCCTTACTATAACCACGATGTGAGTGGAAATATTGTGGATACGCAAGGAACCTCAAGTCTCTATCAAGACTACAAGAAAGAGAGCTACATGAACTGGAATATTTACTCCACTTATTCTCTTGCTATCAATGATGATCATAATTTTAAGGTAATGGGTGGTTTTCAGTCCGAAGAAATGCGCCAGAAGTTTTTTAGTGCCAAAGGATATGGTTTGCAGGTGGAAGACCTTCCGGAACTGGACTTGATTTCGAATATTGACGGCGCCGGTAAGGATAAGGTGCCCGAGGTGGGTGGCTATCGTAATGAGTGGGCCACAGCGGGTTTCTTTGGCCGCTTGAACTATGATTATAAAGGTCGTTATCTGGCAGAGGCCAATTTGCGCTATGATGGTACCTCCCGCTTCCGCCGTGGCAATCGTTGGCAGTTGTCTCCCTCCTTCTCTTTGGGTTGGAACATTGCCCAGGAAAACTTCTGGGAAGATTTTGCGGATGTTTGCAATCAGTTGAAGTTCCGTTTCTCTTATGGTGAACTGGGGAATATGAATACAAACGGCTGGTATCCTACTTATCGTGCCATGACATTGAAGCAGGCAAACGGAAGCTGGCTGCAGAATGGACTGAAACCAAACACTGCTTATGTAGGCGACCTTATCAGTACAGCCTTGACTTGGGAGAAAGTGCGTACCTGGAATATCGGTCTTGACTGGGGGCTGTTCAACAACCGTCTGACCGGGTCATTCGATGCTTATATCCGTTATACGGACAATATGGTAGGTCCGTCTGTAGAGTTGCCCGCTACATTGGGTATTGCGACTCCCAAGACCAATAACTGTGACTTGAAGACGAAGGGTTGGGAACTTACCATCGGATGGCAGGACCGCACCAACTTCGGTATGGGCTATGGCATTAAGTTCAATGTTTCTGATGCACGTACTTATATAGACAGATACCCGGGTAACCCGACAAACTCAATCAATACTTATATCGCAGGCCGCGAGATTGGTGAAATCTGGGGCTTTGAAACCGTGGGAATTGCCAAGACAGATGATGAGATGCAGGCGCATCTGAATAAAGTGGGCGGACAAAGTGCCATCGGTTCCGGCGTTTGGACTGCCGGTGACATCATGTATGCCGACCAGGATGGAAAACCGGGCATCACCAAAGGTGCACAGACTTTGGAGGACCACGGTGATTTGAAGGTGATAGGCAACAATACTCCCCGTTATCATTTCGGTCTTGACTTGAATGCCAATTACAAGGGATTTGATGTTCGCCTCTTCTTCCAGGGAGTGATGAAGCGTGACTACTGGCAGGGTTCCAATATCTTCTGGGGCGTTGGCCAATGGGGTATGTGGTGGTCAACCGGTTTGAAGGAACACGAAGATTACTTCCGTGATGAACCCGTCGGGCTGGCCGGTCATGAGATTGCCGCCAATGTCAATTCATACTATGCGCGTCCGAGATTTGACAGTACCCAGAACCAGGAAACCCAAACCCGCTATCTGCAGGATGCGTCTTATATCCGTTTGAAGAACTTCCAGCTTGGCTACACATTGCCTGCTTCCATGATTCGCAAAATCGGTATCACCAACTGCCGCATCTTCGTATCGGGCGAGAATCTGTGGACGGGAACCAAACTGAGCAAGTTGTTCGATCCCGAAACCATCAGCGGTGGTAACACGGACAGCAATGCTTCTGCACCTATCAAGAGTGCCGGTAATGCATACCCGCTTTCAAGAACTTGGTCTTTTGGACTTAGCGTATCACTTTAATCCCATAAATAATGAAGAATATTATGAAATCGAATTATAGATATATTGTAAAAGCGTTCATGGCAATGGCAGTGATTGCCGGAACGACTTCCTGCGATGATTTTCTGGACAGAGAGCCGATGTCAAGCATTTCTCCCGAAACCTATTACTCCACTGCGGCCCAGTTGGAAGCCAATCTGAATGATGAATATCCCAATGTCCTTCCGTCATTCGGCCAGTGGACTTATGGCATCTTCGGTGAAGACAAAGGAACCGATAACCAGATAGAGGTGAATGCCAATGACCGCTATACCCAGGATCGCTGGAAAGTACCTCATAGCGAAAGTGACAATTGGAAGTTCGAACGCATCTATCGTATTAATTTCTTTTTGTCTGAAGCACTTCCCAAATTCGGTGAGGACATGAGCGGTTCACAAAATACAATTTCCGGGAGTGTAGCCACCATCAAGCACTATATCGGAGAAATGTACTTCCTGCGTGCTTACGAGTACTTTAAGAAGCTCCAGTTGTTCGGCGACTTCCCGATTATCAACCAACCGCTTGCCGATGAGATGGAAGCTCTCCGTGAAGCCAGCAAACGTTTTCCGCGTAATGAAGTGGCACGTTTCATCATTTCCGATCTTGACAAGGCTTATGCCTATATGAGTGATGTCGATATGGCGACGACCCGTATCAATAAGGATGTTGCGATGCTGGTTAAGTCACGTGTGGCACTGTTCGAGGCTACTTGGTTGCAGAATTTCAAGGGTACGGCATTCGTACCTGGTGGAGAAGGCTGGCCGGGGGCATCTCTTCACAACAATTATCAGTATCCGAGCGGAAACATTGATAATGAAGTGAAGTACTTCTTGGAACAGGCCGTAGAGGCTTCCAAACTTGTAGCAGATAAATACAAAGGGAGTTTGACGGAGAATACCGGTGTGTTGCAACAATCAGCTGATGACCCGTCAAATCCTTACTTTGATATGTTTGCACAAGAAGACCTTTCGGATGTGAAGGAAGTACTGTTGTGGCGCCAGTATGCCCGCGGACTCTCTACTCATAACATCAATGCCGCTGCCGGACGTGGTAATTACCGTATCGGTCTGACCCGTGGATTCGTACAGAATTTCCTGATGAAGGATGGTACTCCGGTTTATGCTCACGGTTCTTATGCGGATGGTGACGGCTATTATATGGGCGACAAGACGGTTGCTGATGTACGTGTAAACCGTGACCCGCGTCTCAGTATCTTCCTGAAAGAACCGGGACAGAAGAACATCCTTTTTGAAGTTGATAATAATGAAGGTACGGAGGTTGTGATGGAAGAGCCCTATCCGGCCATTACGAGTGGTGACGGTGAGCGTGGCTATGCTACCGGCTATGCATTGCGCAAGGGTGGTTCATTCAACCGTAAGTATTATGCCAATGGCGGTGGTTATACGGCAGCTGTATGTTTCCGTGCAGCTGAGGCTCTGCTGAATTATATGGAAGCAAGTTATCTGCTCAATGGAACGCTGGATGCTACGGCTCGTGAATATTGGACTGTACTTCGTCAACGTGCCGGCATCAGTACTGATTTTGACAAGACTATCGCTGCAACGGACATGAGCAAGGAGGCTGAAAATGATTGGGGAGCCTATACGGGTGGAAGTGTCATCTCTGACAAGACTCTGTATAATATCCGTCGTGAACGTCGTTGCGAGTTCCTGGCTGAAGGTCTTCGCTACATGGACTTGTGCCGTTGGCGTTCTATGGACCAACTGATGACTGCTCCCAGCCATCTGGAAGGTATGCATTTGTGGAATACTCCGATGGAGGACTGGTATCTGGATGATAATGGAAAATCCATTTTGGTTGCTGACGGGACAGACAAAGCTAATGTCTCATCGAAAGACAAGAGTGAGTATCTCCGTCCGTTCGAGAGAAGCAGCAACCAGTCTGCCTATAACGGCTGTACTTGGAAGATGGCACACTATTTGAATCCTATCATGATCAAGCAGTTCCAGTTGACAGCCACTTCGGGAGCGGATGTATCGACTTCCATTCTTTACCAGAATCCTTATTGGCCGGTGGTAGCTGACCAGCCGGCTGAGAAATAAAGGCATTTTTCAATAGGTATTTGATTTAGGGGGTAGGATACACTTTCTGGTGAGAAGGCGTCCTGCTCCCTTCTTTATAAATAGAAACAAGACAGAGTATGACTAATTTTAATTTCAAGTTTTTAGGGGCAGGTTGGTTATCGTAGCGTCAATCACCGGTCTGCAGGCACAAAATGATTCCACCTTAAAGGGAAAGGACGAAATGGTTCCGGCCGGAGTGTGGAACGATGTAAACGGGGAGTATATTAATGCACACGGTGGTGGTATACTGTTATTTGACAGTAAATATTATTGGTTCGGTGAACACCGTCCGGCAAAGGGATTCTCTACGGAAGTGGGAGTAACTTGCTACTCTTCTACCGATTTATGTAACTGGAGATACGAGGGGGTGGCCTTGTCTGTATCGGAAGAAGCGGGCAATGAAATAGAGAAAGGCTGTATTATGGAACGTCCCAAGGTGATTTACAACAAAAGGACGAAGAAATTTGTCATGTGGTTTCATTTGGAGCTGAAGGGTAAAGGCTATGAGGCTGCCCGTGCGGGAGTGGCTGTCAGTGATTCTCCGACGGGACCTTATTGTTTTGTTTCTTCGAGTCGTGTCTGCCCTGGAATATTTCCGCTGAATATGACGGAGGAAGAACGGGACATGCAGTGGAATATGGAACAGTTTGAAGAATGGTGGACACCCGAGTGGAGAGAGGCTGTAAATAAGGGGTTGTTCGTGAAGCGTGACTTGGAGGGCGGACAGATGTCCCGTGACATGACATTGTATGTTGACGATGATGGGATAGCTTATCATATCTACTCTTCGGAAGAGAATCTGACCTTGCAAATAGCCGAACTGACAGATGACTATCAAGGACATTCCGGAAAATATGTCCGTCTCTTTCCGGGGGGACACAATGAGGCACCGGCCATCTTCAAGAAAGACGGCACTTACTGGATGATAACCTCCGGATGTACCGGTTGGGCACCCAATGCGGCGCGTCTGTTCTCGGCTCCTTCCATCTGGGGACCGTGGACACAGCATCCCAACCCTTGTCGGGGTGAGGGAAGTGATAAGACTTTCGGCGGTCAAAGCACTTACGTATTGCAGCTTCCCGGTAACCGCTACCTTTTCATGGCCGATATTTGGCGGCCCAAGAGCCTGATGTATTCGGAATATCTTTGGATTCCGGTCCGGTTTGATGAAGAGGGGATGCCTTATCTTACCCTTTCCGGCAAATGCAATCCGTCAGATGGTCGTTGATAAACCCCGAAGCTTGCAGATGGG
>OHTU01000564.1_pt1 | contig 13574 bp, 9 predicted proteins | sample 1578961 | NCBI WGS metagenome assembly OHTU01 (sample SAMEA3879582, study PRJEB24766) | human gut metagenome | biome: human-associated habitat; feature: feces | place: USA | collected 1985/1987 | reverse complement strand
TTTCATTTTTCCTACGCCACTATTACAAATACCTATATTTGTGCCATAAATATACAAAAAAAGGAGCAATTTTGTGCTCCTTTTTAAATGTATTTCAGTTTTTATTATTTCAGTTCGCTAACCAGCTCTTGGGGAGTGACCATTTTCTGCTCTCCGGTCTCCATATTTTTCAATGTCACCTTACCTTCATTCATTTCATTCTCACCCACCAGGGCCACAAACGGGATGGCTTTGGAGTTCGCATACCCCATCTGTTTCTTCATCTTGCTTGCATCGGGGAAAATCTCGGCACGGATGCCTGCCGCACGCACTTCAGTCAATACATTCATTGAGAATGCGGCCTCTTTCTCACCAAAGTTGATAAACAGTAACTGAGTACCGTTCACCGCTTCTTTCGGATAAAGGTCAAGCTGGTTCAGCACATCAAAGATACGGTCTGCACCGAACGAGATACCGACACCACTGACACCGGACATACCGAATACACCCGTCAAGTTGTCATAGCGTCCTCCACCAGTAATACTACCGATTTGCACATCCAGCGCCTTTACTTCGAAGATGGCACCGGTATAGTAATTCAAGCCACGGGCCAATGTCAAATCCAGCTCGATTTCGTTCTTCAAGCCAAGGTTCTTTAAGGTGGAAAGGATAAATTCACTTTCCTCCACGCCCTTCAGTCCGGTCTCGCTGGCAGCAAGAACTTCCTTCAGAGTTGCAAGTTTCTCTTCATTACTTCCGCTCAACAAAATGATAGGTTGCAGTTTGGCGATAGCCTCGTCACTGATGCCTTTCTCTTTCAACTCGGCATTGACATTGTCCAGACCTATCTTATCCAACTTATCAATGGCCACAGTAATATCAACAATCTTGTCAGACTCACCGATGATTTCGGCAATGCCACTCAATACCTTACGGTTGTTAATCTTGATACAAACACGGATGCCGAAGCGGGTAAATACCGTATCGACAATTTGCATCAGCTCCACCTCATTCAGCAAGGAATCACTGCCTACCACATCGGCATCGCACTGATAGAACTCACGATAGCGTCCTTTTTGCGGACGGTCGGCGCGCCACACGGGCTGTATCTGATAACGTTTGAAAGGAAAAGTTATTTCATCGCGGTGCATCACCACGTAGCGGGCAAAAGGTACTGTGAGGTCATAGCGCAAACCTTTCTCGCAAAACTTGCAGGCAAGTCTCGGAGCATTACGGCTCAACAGTTCTTCATCTGTCAGTCCGGAAAAGTAATCACCGGAGTTCTGTATCTTGAACAAAAGCTTGTCGCCTTCCTCACCATACTTCCCCATCAAGGTAGAAAGCATTTCCATCGAGGGCGTTTCTATCTGCTGAAAACCATAGAGATGATACACCTCACGAATCGTATTGAATATATAGTTACGCTTCGCCATTTCTACGGGCGAGAAGTCACGGGTTCCTTTCGGAATACTTGGTTTTGCTGCCATAATCAGTTCAATTATTTTAAAAATCGGACGACAAAGTTACAGTATTTTATTGATTAAGAAAAGAGAATGTTTACCTTTGTATCATTACCGTCGCATAAAAACGACCAAAACAAACTTCAAACTTACACATTTATGAAAGAGAGACTGATTTTATTCTGCATGTTGTTGCTATGCGGCATCGGTGTTAGCCGGGCACAATCCGGCAACGCCAAAGACTTCGACCAAAAAGAAGAAGCCATCGTACAAAAGCTGCAACAAGCCGTCAATGAGAAAAACTATAAAGAAGCCGAAAAGAACGGTAAGGCTTTGATAACTCTGTTCAAAGAACAAGACGAGAACACTCAGAAAAAGTACAGCTGGCTCATACAGTCCTATTACTACAATTTAGCCTGCTTCCAATCCTTGTTAAAGAAAAAAGGTGAAGCCATCAAAAATTTAGAACTGGCCTACGACAATGGATTTCAAGATTACAACCACATGATGAATGATACCGACTTAGACAACCTGCGCAGCGATAAACGGTTCAAGGCAGTGCTTGCCAAAGTGAAGAAAGTGGGTGACTACCTCGACATACTTCAAAAAACACCGGGATACACCCACAATGAGCGCCCTGATACACTCCCCCGCTTCGAATACATCAATCCCAACAACAAGTATTTAGTAGAGGTACGCCAATACTTCAAGTTGGACAGTGTGGCAGGCGCAGGCGACGAATTATCAAAAATAAAGAACATACTGACTTATATACACAATACCATAAAACATGACGGAAACCATGAAAGTCCGGCAGGCAGCAACATCATAAAATGGGCAGAAGCTTGCAAAGGCGGTGCGCGAGGTCTGCATTGCGGAGGTCTTGCCCATGTACTGAAGGATTGTTATCTGTCCATGGGATTTAAGGCACGCCACATCAGCGAATTACCCCAAAAATACATTGGCGAATGCCATTCCATTAACGTAGTTTATTCCAATACCTTGGATAAATGGATATGGATAGACCCCACCAACAATGCCTGGGTGATGGATGAAAACGGCATCATGCTAAGTGTGCAAGAAGTGCGCGAACGCCTGCGAGACGGTCGTCCGGTAATCCTAAATGAAGAAGCCAACTGGAATAACCAGCAGAAGATTACCAAAGAATATTATTTAGACAGCTATATGGCCAAGAATCTCTATAGCATAAAAGCAGACGATGTACTGCTTTGCCCCTCAGACCCTAATGCAGAAAACTTCTTCCAAGCCAAGTACGTGGTCAATGACGATGCCTGGTTCTGGCAGTCGCCCTATTAGGAATAAAAAAACAGATGATGCATCCGGCAGAGACACATCATCTATTTAATCAGACCATCTGTTTCGGGTGAACAGATGGTCTGTTTTTTATGTCTGCATCATGTGTTTAATCTCTGCGTCCCATGAATATCATGATATAATAAATCAGGGTAGCAAGCGAACCGAGAGCAGCCACTACATACGTATAGGCAGCCGAGCGGAGTGCATCTTCCGCTTGCGCATGATTATATGAATTCGTAATGCCGGAATTGCTAAGCCATACCAGCGCACGCTTACTTGCATTGATTTCCACCGGCAAGGTGATGAAGCTGAATAAAGTTGTCAATGCAAACAGTATAATGCCCGCCAGCAACAGTTGCGGAAAGGAGTTCAGCATCAAGATACCTGCCAGCAGCAACCACGTCATCCACTGTGAGGCAAAAGAGACTACCGGCACCAGTTTGCTGCGCATTGTCAACGGAGCGTATGCGCGTGCATGCTGCACGGCGTGACCACATTCGTGGGCTGCAACGGCAGCAGCCATGATGCTATTACTGCTATAAACACTCTCACTCAGGTTTACTGTCTTATTGGCAGGATTATAATGGTCGGTCAGATGTCCGGGAGTATGCGTCACGGTCACATCGTAAATGCCATTGTCGTGCAGCATCTTCAAAGCAACGTCCGCTCCCGTCATTCCGTTGCCGGTAGGGATTTTAGAGTACTTCTTGAACTTGTTCTGAAGATTCATCTGTACCAGCCAACTGACGACGGCAATACCGATAAAAATAATCCATTGCATTCCTATCATTCCTGTTCCCATAATTTTCTTTCTTTAAATTGTGAATAAATCAGTCGTTTCTTATTGTATAACAAATAGTCTGCCAAAAATAAAAGGAAACGGTGAGCAATGCCAGCGTTTCCTTTATCTTTTAGGAAGAATTAAAGATTTCTGATTTATAATTTATTTTTCAATCTCCACCTCTATCACTTTATCAATATCCGTCGGAACCTCCGGCAAGTAGAGCATCACCCCTCCTTCACACTTACGGAACTTCACTGGAAGACGGTCGGCATACCCCACTGCCTTCCTCACTTTCTTGCCTTCCAACGGCAGGAAGAGAGCCTTATCCTGCAATTCGAGAATATGCACGTATAATTTATTTTCTCTTTGTGTAGTGACTCCCCAAGGATGCGGAGCAATGCAGCCGCCACGGGTTCCGTAGATGGTTTCACCGTATACCTTCATCCATTCCCCTACTTCTGCCAGACGCTCCAATGCAACAGCAGGCAGCTCACCGTCCGGCTGAGGACCGATATTCATCAGCAGATTGGCATCTTTACCCGCAGCCTTCACCAGGTAATGTATCAGCGTTTTGGTAGATTTATAATCCTGGTCCGTAATCTTATATCCCCACATTCCATTCATCGTCTCGCAGGTTTCAAGGGGCAAGGCGCTGATATCCTGCCCGGAAAGGCCGGCACGGTTCTCTCCCGGCAGGTCGCGCTCGAATATCTGGATGTCCTCGCCGGCAAACGGTGCTTGATGATGGTTGTTCCCAACCAAGCAAGCCGGTTGCAGGCGGTGTATCATGGCATATTGCCCGGGCAGTTGCCAGTCAAAATCCGGATTCTGGTCCTGGTCCCACCAGCCATCAAACCAAATGGCACCTATTTTTCCATAATTGGTGAGCAGCTCGGTCAGCTGGTTGTTCATGAATTTATAGTAGCTGTTCCAGTCGCCCTTCGGATTCGGTCGTCCCGTTCCACGTCCGGTGCGTCCCCACGGAGCATCTTCGCGATACCAGTCGATGTGCGAATAGTAGAGATGCAGACGAATACCTTGCTTGTGGCACTCGTCCGCCAATTCTTTCAGAATATCCCGCTTAAAAGGGGTAGCATCCACAATATTGTAATCGGAAAAGCGTGTGTGGAACATAGAAAAGCCATCGTGATGCCGGGATGTAAAGCAGATATACTTTGCCCCGGACGCCTTAATGGCTGACACCCATCTGGCAGCATCGAATTTGGCAGGATAGAAACCTCCCGCCAGTTTGGCATACTCCTTATAATTAAGGTTCTTGTTCGTCATGGTCCATTCTCCGGTAGCCAGCATACTGTATATCCCCCAATGCAGGAAGATACCGAAGCGATTGTCCCGAAACTCCTGACGGGATTTCAGGTTCTCCTCCGTCGGCTGGTAAGTCTGCGACTGTGCGGAGCACACAAGAAGAAACAACAGTAAAAAAGACAAAAGACGTGTTTTCATGGCAATAAATAAAAAAGGCACGGATTATCCGGACACCCACGGTTCTTCAGATGAAGCCGCGAAATCCGTGTAATCCGTGTCTAAGGTTATCTGTTTGTTTTATTATTCCTCTGTATACCGTTCGATGGTCTGCTCACGGTCCGGTCCCAGAGAAACAATCTTGATGGGCACACCAAGCTGTTCTTCCAGGAATGACAAGTATGCATTGAATTCTTCCGGGAACTCATCTTCACTCTGCATCTTGGTCATATCCGTCTGCCAACCGGGTAGCTCTACATAAACCGGTTCAACAGTCTCATTGATATCGAACGGGAAGTAATCAATCTCTTCCCCATCCATCTTGTAAGCTACACAAGCCTTAATGGTTTCAAAAGAATCGAGCACATCGCTCTTCATCATAATCAGTTTGGTAACCCCGTCTACCATAATGGCATATTTCAATGCCACCAGGTCAATCCAGCCACAACGGCGCTTACGTCCTGTCACAGAACCGAACTCATGACCCAGCGTGCAAATCTGGTCACCGGTCTTGTCGAAGAGTTCCGTCGGGAACGGACCGGCACCTACGCGCGTACAATAGGCTTTGAAAATCCCATATACCTCACCAATCTTGTTGGGAGCAATACCCAGACCGGTACAAGCACCTGCACAAACCGTATTGGAAGACGTTACAAACGGATAAGAACCGAAATCAATGTCCAGCATTGTCCCCTGTGCACCTTCGCACAATACAGACTTGCCGGCAGCCAGCAGATTGTTCATCTCGTGTTCGCTATCCACCAACTGGAACTGTTTCAAGTATTCGATACCTTCGAACCATGCCTTCTCCATTTCGGTAATGTCATACTCATAGTTCAAGCCTTTCAAGATTTGCTCATGACGGGCCTTGGCCGCTGCATACTTCTTGTCAAAGTCATGCAGAATGTCGCCTACACGCACACCGTTACGGCTGATTTTATCCGTGTAAGTCGGTCCGATGCCTTTTCCGGTCGTTCCTACCTTTGCATCGCCTTTGGCAGCTTCGTATGCAGCATCCAGTATGCGGTGAGTCGGCAGAATGAGGTGCGCTTTCTTGGAAATGTGCAAGCGTTCCTTCAAGTTATGGCCGGACGCTTCCAATGATTCGGCTTCCGCTTTGAAGAGAGCCGGGTCAAGCACCACTCCGTTACCGATGATATTCACCTTGTCTCCCTGGAATATTCCAGACGGAATGGAACGGAGCACATACTTCTGCCCTTCAAACTCGAGTGTATGTCCGGCATTCGGTCCGCCCTGGAAACGAGCTACGACATCGTATCTCGGAGTTAACACATCAACGACTTTGCCTTTGCCTTCGTCGCCCCATTGTAATCCTAATAATACGTCTACTTTCATTTTTCTTTTTTATGGTTATTGTTCTTTTTCTTCCGTTTATTGGCCCGGTCACACTTGCTGCACAACCCATACATATATAAGGAATAGTGCGTAAGATTAAAACGGCTCAGTTTGGTATTCTCAATGGCATGTTGCAACTCCTCGTTCTGAAACTCGGTCACCTTTCCGCACTGGGTGCATATCTGGTGATGGTGCGTATCGCGATTATAAGATTTTTCGTATTGGGAAGAGTTGCCGAACTGATGCTTGATGACCAGACGAGCATTTATAAGCAAAATGATGGTATTGTAAAGCGTTGCACGGCTGACGCGGAAGTTCTCCTGGTCGGCCATCAGTGAATAGAGCGTGTCGATATCAAAATGACCGTCTATGGAGTAAATGGTGTCAAGTATAGCATAACGTTCGGGAGTCTTCCGATGCCCGTTCGCATTCAGATATTCAGTGAATATCTGCCTAACTGTATCTTTCACATTCTGACTTTCCATTTGACGGCGCAGTTTTACAGCCAACAAAGTTAATCCTTTTTTGTGGAAAGCAAACGAGAAAGAGATAAAAATTGCGATAAGGGAAATATTCCCTTACCGCATCAGTCTCTATAACAAACCTCCTCTTTTACAAGATTGTATAGTAATTGTTCTACATCAGAAGAAGAATTGTCCATACCCTCCACCCTGCGGCAAACTTGAAAAGAATTTTCCTCATTTTGCTGCATAAAGCGGCGGATAGCAGTCATGGCTGCATTGCGTACATGATAGGAGCCCGACAAAAAAGCCGTTATTGCCTGGTCGAGGAACTCATTTTCAACCCGTTCGTTCATATCCCCTTTCTTCATCAATAGACGGGCTATGGTGAGGAAGCCGCAAACCTGCGTGTATTCGTCCTCGCTTGCAATCCAATGGAAGGACTTGGCAGGCGCATAAGGAAGATGTTGGAATAAATTCATGGTGGTAAGTTCTGCAATCTCGATATTACGGATATCTTCCACCCAGATATCGGCTATCTCGGGCAGGAAACTCTCTACCGGCTGTAAAAGTCCCGCCAATATTTTGCACTCTCTGATATCTTCTTTCCACAAAGCTTGAGCCAGAGAGTGGTCCTTCTCGTAACCGGCAGCAATACCCTTGATACGGGGCAACTCCACGCCAAAGTTCAGCTTATATACCAGCCCTTTCTCACGCATACTTTGGGACACAACCCCGTTCATTGAGAGACGGAGCTGTGTCTTTATATCTTTCAGCCGCTGATGCAGCTGCTCTTTAGTATCTATCATAGTTCATCATTTATTGACAGAAGGCAATGTAGAATAGTCTTTGCTATAACGCAACATCTGTTCCGCATAACCTTCATCATAAGTCACTGTCACATCTGTTATAGTACCGTCGGCATCCGTCACCGCTTCATACTTGGGATTGACGAACCCCTTATACGGCGCAAGATTCAGCTTCTTGTAGCGTTCCAGCACTTCGGCATGCAAAGCGGGATCGACTTTCACGGCATAGGCTTCCACCAAATCATGGGCGCCGGCATAGTCACCGGTAGACTTGATACGCTGTATCTCGGCAAGCAACCGGCCAAACAAGTCACGCACTTTCTCATAATCGTTTATCACGACGTACGTCTTCCCATCCTTCTTTACCAATTCCACAACCTTCTCCGCCGCACCTTTCTCGTACACCCAGCGGGCTATGAGCTGACGGTTGCGCATATGGGCTTCTTCTACATTGTTACCCGGCTCGATACGTACAAGCTGTGTCATCAAACCATTCATCAGATAGGTGTAGTATTGAGCCTTATAAGCATCCGCACTTGGAGTAAGCCCCAGTTCCACCAGCTTCGGGTCGGCCACGTAGTAGAGTCCGAACAAGTCGGCGCGCGCTTCTTCGATAGTAGAACCATATGCCTTCAACGCATCCGGGTCCACACCCGGGAGCAATTTACCGGAACCATGTCCCAAACATTCATGCAGGTCAGTATGCAGTTCATCTGTCACATCTGCGTACTTATCAATCAGTTGAAGCTCTGCATCACTGTACACAAACTCCTCATTGAACCCGTTGCCATGAGCTGCCTTGTTATAAGCATCTGTAATGTTACCGATTGTAACGGATTTCGAACCATGATGGCTACGTATCCAGTTGGCATTGGGCAGGTTGATGCCGATAGCAGTTGCAGGATACAAGTCACCGGCCAGAATAGCCGCCGTGATTACCTTGGCAGACACCCCTTTCACTTTCTCCTTCTTGAATTGTCCGTCTACCGGCGAATGGTCCTCAAACCACTGTGCATTGCCGCTTATCAACTCTGTACGCTGGGTAGCTTCCAAATCTTTAAAATTCACCAGAGATTCCCAGCTTGCCTTCATGCCGAGCGGGTCACCATAACTTTCGGTAAAACCGTTCACAAAGTCAATGCGTGAGTTCAAATCCTTCACCCACAAAATGGCATATTCATCGAATGTCTTCAAATCGCCGGTTTCATAGAATTCCATCAGTTTGGCTATCACCGCCTTCTGCTCGGGAGTCTCGGCAACTCCTTCTGCCTTCTTCAGCCAGTAGACAATCTTTTCAAGTGCCTGTCCATACAAGCCACCCACTTTCCATACTTTCTCCTGAATCTTGCCATCCTCTTTCACCAAACGGCTGTTCAAACCATAGGAAACGGGAGTTTCATCCTGCGGATTCTTCAAGGCATTATAGAAATCTTCGGCCTCCTGCTGCGTCACGCCATCGTAATAATTGCATGCGGAAGTCAAAACCAAATCTTCACCGGCAGCTTGGTTCACCCGTTTGGGCATCACCGTGGGGTCAAAAATAACGGGGAACACTTCCTCGCACAGTTGTTCCACAGTCTGTCCTTCGGCAAGCGGCAACGTAGCTGCATCCACACTCTGTACAGCCTGCCTGAAAAATTCGGGAGTAAATCCCGGAACGAACTTTTCGCTACCATAGTGATGATGAATGCCGTTAGAGAACCATACCCGCTTGAGGTACACTTCCATAGCCTTGAAATCAGGAGTGTTCTTATCTCCCTTATAGCCGGTATAGACAGCTTCCAGCATCCGGCGAATCGTCAGGTTATACTTGCCATTCTGGTCGAAAAGAATGTCTCTGCCCTGCAAAGCCGCTTCCGTCAAATAATAAACCAATTCTTTTTGTTTGAGGGACAAATCCTCAAAACCTGGTACGCGGTAACGTAAAATCTGTAAATCTGCAAATTGTTCCACTGTATAGTCAAATTTTTCTGCCTCAGCAGTTGTTTTCGGATTTCCGCCACAAGCCGTCAATAGAGAAAGGGCAGTCACCATAGAAATTAGTTGTTTCTTCATGTGTCGGGAGTATATAGATTGGTATTAAAAAAGAAGAAAAGGAAGTATCCCGAAACAACTGTTCCGGAATATTTCCTTTTTATTCATTCAGTCATACAGAATTATTTCTTCTTAGCTTCTTTTTCTTTTCTTGCAAGCTCGTATCTGTATTTACCGTAATCGATAATCTTACATACAGGTGGCTTTGCTCCAGGAGCAATCTTTACTAAATCAAGTTCTGCTTCCTGTGCCAGCTTATATGCTTCTCTTGCTGACATGATACCTAACTGTTCACCATCCGCGCCAATCAGGCGGACTTCCTTATCTCTGATTTGTTCATTGATCATTAACTCGCTAATGGTCGTACACCTCCAAAATTAAATTCACCACAGCTTTGCCAGACAACTTTCCGTTTATTTCCGCAAAAAAAGTGGATAGACAGACTATCCACTTCAAAATGATTCGCTCATTGCATTTTCCGCCCTCTCAATAATCGTTTCCGGGAACCCGGTAAAGGAAAGCAGGCGGATTGCATTCTGGGAATTTGCCGGTCCCTTCTGCAATTTATAATCAAATACAATATCCTCTTCTCCAAACTCTTCGGAAAAATGATAATTGTCATAACCAGTTTTTTCAAGCTCCGTCAATTCCTTATCATGGGATGCCACAATTGCAATGCAGTTATGATGTGCCAGATATTCCATGATTGCTTTTGAAGCTGCAATACGCTCCTGGGTATTGGTTCCTCTTAAGATTTCATCAATAACACAGATAACCAGTTTATCCTCCGACAAAGCATCCAGAATACGTTTTAAATATTTAATCTCTTTGATAAAATAACTGTCACCGGATAAAATATCGTCTCTTACCGCCATGGAAGTAATCATTTTTGCATGAGGCAGATGCATTCTTTTTGCGGTGCAGGTATGAATGCTCTGTGCCAGTATCACATTGACAGCTATGGTCTTGATAAAGGTTGACTTACCGGAAGCATTGGAGCCTGTGATAATGCAGTTATGCTGAAGTTCCATAGAATTGGTCACTGCTCCATGAAGCAGCGGATGATAAATTTCTTCCATCTCAAGCTGCTTTGTTTCCTCATATTCCGGTACTGTCACAAGAGGCAGACTCTTTCGGAAAGAGCCTGTGCTGACCGCTGCATCCAGTTCTCCTACCACCCGGTAAATCTTAAGATAAGCATCCTGGTTATCCATAAACTGATTCAATACTTTCATATAAGTAAGGATATGCCACTGGGTTACCCCCAGCAGGAAATCCTGCAGCATTTCAAACACATCTCCCATGGCATTTCTGCTCTGGATATTTAGCAGAAATGCCTTCTTATCCATTTTGGCAAATACCGGAAGCAGCGGTGCCAGTTCTTCACAAATTTTGTCTTTCTGGTATTCCTGCTCCAGTTCTCGTGCTACCGTAATCAGGTATGCCGCCGTTCCCATCATATGAATCTCCTGGTCAAACTTCAGCCGGACCGTAAAGATATACACCGACAAATTCACAAGAAATACTACCACCAAAGCTGACAGAGCATATATATTATGAAATACGACTACCACCAGCAATATCCGGAGCATCTGATAAACCCAGAGATTTGAAATTGCAAAATCCTCTACTGTCTGGATAAAGGATGGAATATAGTAAGCCTCGTCTCTCTTTCCAAGCTTTGACAAAGTTTCTTCCAGATGATAGCGTTTTTCATCATCTGCTTCACAAAAAGCTATTCTTTTTTCTAAAAGCTCCTCTTCTTCCTTCGTCTGCTTCGCATAATGAAGCTTTGCATATAAAATTTCTTCTCCCATGGTGGAATCACAGTTGTTGATTCTCTGGTACACATCATCCATATTAAGGTCATTCCATGTGACCTCATCCACCTGCTGTGTTCCACCCACAGTATCCAGATAATTTCTTATCAGTTCTCTTTTGAATTCCTTTTTCTCAGGTTCTTTTCCATATTTTTCTTTCAGTGTCCGTTTGCCGCAGTTCTTCCAACTCTCTTTTGTTTTAATTGCTGAATAAGTAAATCCTGCAATCATAATTACTACAAGGATTGCTGCTTCCATTTCTTCGCCTTCCTACTGCATGATTCCAATGGTATCTATCCAGTAAATATTATCTTTATCCATAATTCCATTTACAGTAACAGTATCTCCCTCATGCAGGAAAATCAATTGTTCATTATCAGAAAACTTCTGCCAGTATACCATACCGTCGTCTCCTGCCAGATAAACATAGGTCTCTCCTGCAATCTCAACATACTGTATTTCACTGATTACAAAACTTCTTGTCTCTGTCTCACCTTCCGGAATTATTTTTCCCTTGGCTGCTGTCTGTGCATTACCTGCAGTGCTGTTGCTGTCCCCAGAAGAATTTTCTGCCTCTTCCGGATTCCCAGTGTTTTCTGTACCATCACTGCCTGTCATCTTACGATACTTTGCAAAGCACTCATCGAGACTGGCTGCTGTTGTTACCATATTATAAGATTCTACATTTACCATGCCATAAAGCTTCACTATGCCGCTGGCATCTTTTAATACCATAACATAAGTCGGCTGACCATCTACATTAATCAAAGACGGGAAAGATGCACGGTATCCTTTCTCCTGCACTTCTCCTTCTGCAGCAGCCATTGCAGAGCTTTCATCTGCTCCTGCAATACTGTAATAATGTGCTTCTGAAGTCCGCTCATTTACCAGTATAAACCCGATATTGGAGGCATCATCATTGACGGAAGTAACTCCGGTATAAATCCAGATATCCCCGTCTTTGGCAACATAGCCGAAGTTTGCTTCGTAAGATTCCTCATCTCCGTCTTCATCCTCTACTACCGTTTCCGTACATTTCTTACAGCCTTTTTTGCCGAAGATGCTGTTCATAAATCCATTAGATAATTCTCCATACCAGTTATACTGTTCCACCAGAAGATCCCCGTCAAAGACATCATCCATCCAGTTCGGCACTTCTGATGCATCATAATACTGACAGTCTCCGCTGATTGGGTCACAGCTGATTGCACCCTCGACGGTTTCTCCACCAAATAAACCGATGGTGTATTTGTATACACTGGCAATATAGTATGGGTTTCCATCTTCGTCCACTTCAAAATGAAGATTTCCGAAAAGTTTATCCGGGTAATTCATACGGATATGCCTTCTTAAATCCTTGCCAAAGTAAGCAGACGGAACATAAATCATTCCTTCCTTTACCGGAACATACTGCGCCTTCTGTCCTACTGGATCAACAGTTATATAACCCGGAACACCATTTTCCTTATTTCCCATATATTTAAAGAAGCCGGCATACTCTAATGCAGATACTTTCGTTGGTGCCCCCTGATAATCAATCTGTGTGTAGTCTTCCGATACATTATACTGGCTCACCACTTCTGAAAGGCTTCCGATTTCACGATTACCCAGCAGCACTGCACTGTCCGTATCCATTAATGCAATCTTTGATACAGAAGATGCTGTATTGATATCGCTGTTAAAATCACTGTCTTCGATGGTCAGGATATCTGCATATGCCTGTGCATGGAACATTTTGCTGCCATAAAATAAAAGAATCAGGAACAGAATTCCGATTACTCCAACTGCTGCAAAAATACCGTTTACCGGCTTTTCCAGCTTTCCTGCGGACTTACCTTCCGCCTTCCTGGCTGCCGATACCAACGCACCTATTATTCCTAACGGGAATAATATAACGCCTAATACAAACAGCCATAAACCTCTGGAATGAATATTCAGTGCCGGAAGCAGGAGATAATACATCACTGCTACCCATAAAATATAAATAACCGGAAGCACAATGGACAGCCCCTTTACATGAGGCAGCTTTACCTGCATTGTTTCAAACTCCATTTTCTTCTTTTTCTTTGCCA
>OHTU01000554.1_pt1 | contig 13828 bp, 9 predicted proteins | sample 1578961 | NCBI WGS metagenome assembly OHTU01 (sample SAMEA3879582, study PRJEB24766) | human gut metagenome | biome: human-associated habitat; feature: feces | place: USA | collected 1985/1987 | reverse complement strand
TCCATAATCGAAAAAATTCCCCCAAAAGGAGTGAGTTTCTCAGATTTTATTTGTACTTTTGCCATGTCATTCAGAATTTTGTTTGTTTTTATTTTGCAACACTGAGATAAGTGAAATTTCTGACATGGCAAAATCCTGGCAACTTTTTGTTGCTCAGGTGCTTATAAAAAATATTAAATGATAGTGTTGCGGAAATTAGGTTAAATAGATTGTTTTATGAATATCAAGACAAAACTGACGTTGAATATCGGTGTGCTGGTAGCCATGATTGTGCTGTTAGTTTCACTCTCTGTCGTCAACTTACAAATTCTGACCGCCACCGAACCGACTAGCCCGGCGGCCGGTCCCGGTCTGCAACGGGCATTGGTATGGGTCTCCATCATCGGAGGTCTCTGCATTGTCTGCGGCCTTTGGATGTTGAAACAGTTGCCGTCCTCCATCAACAAGCCCGTCAAAGAAATTACAGACGGTATCAAGGAAATTGCCAATCACAACTACGAACAGCGGTTGAACCTCGAAAGCAAGGAATTTGAAGAGGTGTCCAAAAACTTCAATCGGATGGCTAAACGACTGGCTGACTACAACTCTAGCACACTGGCTGAAATAAAGGCAGCCAAGAATTATATGGAAACCATCATCAACAGTGTGAAGGAACCCATTATCGGACTGGACAATGCGATGACCATCCTTTTCATTAACGATGAAGCCCTCAGCATCCTCAACCTTCAGCGAGAAGAAGTCTTGCTGAAACCAGCTCAGGAGATAGCCCTGCGCAATGACCTTCTCCGCAGATTGCTCCGGGGATTGCAGGATGCATTCGATGAAAAGAGCACCTCTAAAAACGAGCCGCTTAAAATCTATGCCGACAATAAGGAAAGCTATTTCCAAATGAGGTGCATGAAGACAGGCAGAGAAGGTTCCTCGCAAAAAGAAGGATATGTGATTCTCTTAAAAAACATCACTGAGTTTAAAGAACTGGATTCCGCCAAGACCACCTTCATCTCTACCATCTCTCACGAACTAAAAACACCGATTTCGGCCATTCTGATGAGCCTGCAACTGCTGGAAGACTGCCGAGTGGGCTCTCTGAATGAGGAACAGAAGGAACTGGCTCAAAGCATTCAGGATAACAGCGACCGGTTGCTGAGTATCACCAGTGAATTACTCAACATGACCCAGGTGGAATCCGGTAAGTTACAACTGAAACCGCGCATCACCAAGCCTATCGAGTTGATTGAATATGCCATCAAGGCAAACCGGATACAGGCCGAGAAGTTCAACATTCAGATAGAAGTGCAATATCCGGAAGAGAAGATGGGCAAACTGTTTGTTGATAGTGAAAAGATAGCTTGGGTGCTGACGAACCTACTTTCCAACGCTATCCGGTATTCAGCAGAAAACGGGCGTATTATCATCGGTGCGCGGCAAACAAAGGACAACTGGATAGAAATGTTCGTACGTGATTTTGGAAAAGGCATCGATCCCCGTTATCACCAGAGCATCTTCGAACATTATTTCCGAGTTCCGGGCACCAAGGTACAGGGTAGTGGACTGGGACTATCCATTTCCAAGGACTTTGTCGAAGCGCATGGGGGCACTCTGACCATAGATAGTGAATTGGGGAAAGGCAGCTGCTTTACACTCCGGTTAAAGGCATAAAATCAAGATACAGAACGTGAAAGTTGTTTCCTATTTCCCCTTTTAAAAAGTTAAATTATGGGATACCGATCATCAAATTTTTGCAGTCTAATTATCCCATATGTGCTAATTTACTATATTGTTTGTTTTTATTTTGCAACACTAAGATAAGTGAAATTTCTGACATGAAAAAATCCTGAGCAACTTTTTGTTGCTCAGGTGCTTATAAAAAACATTAAATTATAGTGTTGCGGAAATCAGGGGAATGCAAAATCCAATATTGTCACAACGCTAAGAACTATAGAACCATTGTTCTGAAAGCCCTTATCAAAGAGGACTTACACAGACATCCTATGAGCAAAATTTCTGAAATAGCAAGTAGAATACCTGATGTTGAAATCAAAGAAATTCGCAAGTTTGTTTATTCTATGGTCGGAACCGAAATAGCGAAGAAAGGCGCTCGTGTAGATTGTAGATACTATTTAATTTGATAGCTAAAAAGAGAGTGTGTCATAAGTCCATGACGCACCCTCATCAACTTAAATTAACGTGACTCATTTTATCCTTCTCCTAAAGCAGAGAGATACCTACATCATCCCTTCCAGCTTTTCCTGTGCCTCGCGCATATCTTTTTCAAAATTCACATGGTCTAGAAGAAATTCCGTTCTGCCTTGAGAAAGAAGAAGATAGAGCTGCGGATTCATGCCCTCTACATACTGGGCGATGGCATACTCTATATCATCACGCTGCGTAGGATTGGTGGAAAATTCAAAAACCCTGAGCTTTTGATGAATAAAGCAATATGCCGACTCTATACAATCTCTGGTGATGCCCCCTGCCAAGAGAGCATCACCATTATTATTCTGATTCATTCTGAATATCCTTTCTATTTCACGCCCTTCATCGACAAGGCGATGCGCTTGCGCTTCAAATCTACTTCTGCCACTCTCACCATCACATGTTCATGAAGCTTTACCAACTCAGAAGGATCCTGAATGTAACGGTTTGACATCTGGGATACATGAACCAGACCATCGTTGTGGACACCTATATCTACAAAGGCACCAAACTTGGTAATGTTGGTAACAATGCCCGGCACAACCATGCCCACCTGCAAATCCTCTATCTCCTTGATGCTGGCATCAAACTCAAACTTCTCTACCTCACCACGAGGATCCAAGCCCGGCTTGTCAAGCTCAGCCATGATATCGGTCAAAGTAGGCATACCCACCTCGGCACTCACATATTTCCGGATATCAATCTTCTTCTGCAGCGCCTTGTCTTCTACCAGCTGCTTCACCGTTACGCCCTGATCTTTCGCCATCTGCTCTACCAGCGCATAGCGCTCTGGATGAACGGCACTGTTATCCAAAGGATTCTTAGCGCCAGGAATGCGGAGGAAGCCGGCACACTGCTCAAAGGCCGAAGGACCCAGACGTGACACCTTCTTCAACTGGGCACGGGAAGCAAAGGCTCCATTCTCGCGGCGATATTCCACGATATTCTTGGCAAGCGTAGGTCCCAAACCGCTCACATAGGTCAGCAGATGCTGCGATGCGGTATTCAGGTTGACACCCACCGAGTTCACACAACTCATTACCACCGTATCCAGACTCTTCTTCAACTGAGTCTGGTCCACATCATGCTGATACTGTCCCACACCGATGCTCTTCGGATCTATCTTCACCAACTCAGCAAGCGGATCCATCAGTCTTCGTCCGATGCTCACAGCACCACGCACGGTAACATCCTCATCCGGGAACTCATCTCTTGCAATCTTCGAAGCCGAATAGATAGAAGCACCATCCTCGCTCACCACATAGATATCTACCGGATGAACGAAATCGATGCTATGCAGCCAGTCGCTGGTTTCGCGGCTTGCCGTACCGTTACCTACAGCCATTGCCTCCACCTGATACATCTTTACCATGCGCTGGATGGCAACCGTAGCCTCGCTCTTCCTGTTACGGGGAGGATGAGGATAGACAATTTCATGATGAATCAGATTGCCCTGCGCATCAAGACAGCAAGTCTTGCAACCATTGGCAAAACCCGGGTCAACCGCCATCACGCGTTTTTGTCCGAGAGGAGCCGCCAACAAAAGCTGGCGCAGGTTTTCGGCGAAGACCACAATAGCCTCCTCATCCGCCTTCTGCTTGCTGAGCGCAGCAAATTCGGTTTCAATGCTAGGCTTCAGCAGTCGCTTGAAGGCATCATCCACCGCTTCACCCACCAGCGTCTGGCACTCACCGAAACCATGTACATAGTGGCGCTTCAGTTTATCCTGACACTGCTCATCATCAGCCGAGATGCTGACACGCAAGAATCCAGCTGCCTCGCCTCTACGCATAGCCAGCAGTCGGTGCGAAGAACATTTCTTCAATGGTTCTGAGAAATCGAAATAGTCGGAGAAGCGCTGCGCCTCTTCCTCATCCTTCTTCTTGGCTACCACCTTAGAAGTGATGATGGCACCGCGTCTGAACTCACCGCGAATCTGATTGCGACTCTGCTCATTTTCGCTTACGGTTTCAGCGATGATGTCTTTGGCTCCCTGAAGTGCAGCCTCCACATCCTTCACCTTATCGCCCACAAACTTCCTGGCAGCCTGTTCCGGATTGCGCTCACGCTGGAAGAGGAGCAGCTGTGCCAGAGGCTCCAAGCCTGCCTCACGTGCTATCTGTGCACGGGTGCGGCGCTTTGGCTTATAAGGAAGATAGATATCTTCCAGTTCGGTGGCATCCCAGCACTGTTCGATGCGTTTTTTCAGTTCATCCGAGAGTTTTCCCTGTTCCTCGATAGTTTTGAGGATAGTCTCCTTTCTCTTCGCCATCTCAGAGAGTTTCTCGTTAGCCTGTGCGATGGCTTCAATGTTTACCTCGTCCATATTACCGGTTTTCTCCTTGCGGTATCGCGAGATAAACGGAATGGTGCAGCCCTCTTCGAGCAGCGCCAGAGTATTTTCTACAGCCTGCTCCTTCAGATTGAGCTGGGCTGCTATCTGCTTTGTAAATTGATTCATTTATGATATTAATAAAAAAAAGATTCAAACTGTTTGTTCATGCAAAGATAGAGAAAAAAGTTGGTTTGCCCAAATATTCCCTCATATTATTTGGCGGTTTCACTAAAAAATCGTAGCTTTGCAGCAGAAATAGCTTTAGATACATTCAGCATGCCTACTTTTCTTGATTTACATCAATAATACGGCTTGTTTTGCAAGAAAAACTGAGAAATAGTTTTGAGTTTCAAGTTATTTCCTATATCTTTGCCGCCGAATTAGAGAGTGCAGGGCATGTCTGGGATGTGCTTTGCTATCATAAATAAAGGGGCTGAAAAGCTACCTGATTAGAGTGATAAAAGAAAGTAATAATTAAAAGAAAAGATTGATCATGAAGAAGATTATGTTGAGCCTTGCTATGGCTCTCGTTTCAGTTTGCGCTAGCGCACAGGTTTACATCGGTGGTACAGCTGGTATTTCCAGCAACAAGATCGGTGATGGTGACAGCAAGACAGCTTACACCTTGATGCCTGAGATTGGTTACCAGTTCAACAACAAGTGGGAAGCTGGTCTCGAGATTGGTATCAAGAAGGGCGAAGTTTGCAAGCTTTCTCCTGTAGGTGAATCTACAACATTCAAAGTTGCTCCTTACGTACGTTACACAGCCGTAGAAACCAAGTTGGTTAACCTCTTCGTTGAGGGTACAATCGGTTACAGCAGCTTCAGCAAGGGCGGTGGCGATTTATACGAGGTAGGCATCAAGCCAGGTTTGGCTGTTAAGCTTTCAGACCACGTAAACTTCATCACAAAGGTAGGTTTCCTCGGTTACAAAGGTTATTCTCCTGACCATGGTGACAACTCATCAACATTCGGACTTAACGTAGATGCGAGCAACATTTCATTTGGTGCTATCTACAAGTTCTAATCTTAGGGTGCTCATTTACTCATAAGCAATAATATCAGGGGCGCAAGCGATTCCTTTCATGGAAACAGCTTACGCCCCATTTTTTTATCTGCAAGCGAACACGCTTTTACTCTTCACTCTTCACCTTTTCTTCGGAAACCCCTGTGTTTATCGGCATTCCGAGGGGTGAAGAGTTTGCAGCGACTCTTCACCACTCTTCACCACTCTTCACCGATTCCAAAGACTAACAGGCGTAAATTGCAGCGCAAGACCGCTAGGCGTCCCTGAGGAGGGTGTATCATAAGTCTGGATGTTGGTGCATAACAGTTGACCATCGCATGCACATCACCTGTTGTGCATGCGCATATCAGCTGTTATGCAAGCGCACAACAGCTGTTGTGCGACCGAAGATACAGACTGCCTCAACAACATATCCTAACTCTTTCAACAACATATTATAACTCTTCCAACAACATATTCTTACTCTTCCAACAACAAGAAAAGGGTGAATCATAAATTTATGACACATCCTCCACCGAACCAGCTAAGGTGAAGAGTGGTGAAGAGTGGGTGAAGAGTGTCCAAGAACTCTTCACCCCTCAAAACGCCCATAAACACTGGGGATTCCGAAGGAAAGGTGAAGAGTGAAGAGTATTTCTTTATCCCTTACTTACAACACTTTTACAGGCATTTACGCTGACTGTTGCAGTAGAACAGCCAACTGGCGAGCGTACGGCTAGTCAACTGTTCTTCATTCGCCAGTACACTATTTCCGATTAACAGTCAACTTATTCCTCGGCAAAATATTCCGGAATACAGTTTATACTGCAACAATAAATAAGGGGCGTGCTTAAATGAGCACGCCCCCAGACGAGAGATTTTATGTATTCTTTTCACAAAGAATCCTATTAAACATTATGTATATAATTTTATTTCATGATGGATGAACTCTAAAAAAGAGATTCTGGCATACTAGTTGTCAAGACAAACCAGTTATTTGGATTACTCTCATCAGTCAACTTTATAGAAGAAGGCTGTTTCGTTGTACCCTGCATCAACTCGACTTTATAAGTCTTGGCCACGTTGGCAGCATGAGTTCCCTCATCACCAGTCAGTGCATAAATCATATACAGCTGACCCCTTCCATAGAAAAACTGACCATTCGCACCAAACTTGCCAGGACAAGCAAATGATATATGATCATCATCAACGATAGTAGGAGTAATGTCTATGAACGAACCATAGCCTGCCACATTGAACAAGATTCCCCAATGTCCTACATAGCCATCAAACGCAGAAGTGGTAAAAGCAGCATAATAGCAAGGAGAATAATACTTAGAAACCTCCTCGTTACCAGCATTCCAATACGCCTGAGTATAGCTACCCATATTAGCTACAGAGAAGAACCAGTCTCCACTGATAACCTGCTCACTGATAGGAGGAACAACGCCCAACATCTTTACAGCGGCATCTGTGGATTCAAACTCATAGTTATCGCCCCCTTTATAGTTGAATCCCTTGACAGTAACGCCATTAAGAGTTATTGGCTCATAAAATTCAATGCCCTTGTCTGTAACAATATAAGGTTCCGTTGTAGAGCCTTCCTCGGCATTAGAACTAGTGAAAGTAATGGTACGATAGCTTGTTGTTGCCACATACTTGACATCATTCACCTCGCAAGTATATTTAGGAAACTGCATTTCCTGCTCCAAATCGTCTATATGATTAATGGTCTCAGTCCAATCGGCATCCTTCGCCATAGGAGTCATCACTATTTTTGTACCACGCTTCTTGCCAAGCATGACTACAGAATCAGCAGTGGCGGTAAGCACCCGGAACTCCAAGTCACCTTCCATACCCTTACCATTATCACCAATACCATCAGGGTTAGCTGGATCGGAGAAGAAATGAATCACCTTATTGTACTCATCAAAAGACAGAACGATACTAGCACTCTGCTCCAATTTATAATGTGATGTGGCTTTCGTGTCTGCACCCAAAGCATCGCTCATGGCAGTAACATTTCCATCTGTTCCAAATTTCAACAACAGATTATATCCACCATACTTGGTATTAGCCTTAGGATAATATTTCATCAGCCATCCATTCTCTGCAGAAGTAAGAACCGTCTTATACTCTGCTATTGCATCATTCACTCGCTCTGCAGAAGGTTTGTCGAACACTTCATCTATGTCGTTGGAACAAGATGTGAAAGACAAGACCGCAATCAGCGTAAATAATATGTTATATATTTTTTTCATATCCGTCTTACTTTAATGTTTCTAAATCCATTGCCTTTACTTCTGCCGTACGACGCAAGATAACTTCACGAAGCTTGGTAATATCCATGCCCCAAGTGTTGGCAAAATATTCCTTGAGAATGTTAAATTTCTGAATAATAGCTTTATAGCCACTTGCATCAAGCACTATAGGATTGCCGTCTGCATCAAGCACATAATCGCCATTTTCATCTGTTTCGTATACAATACCTGCACGCAGTATTTTTTGCCATGCTGCTTCAGAATGGGTTACATATTGGGCAAAGATCTCAGCAAAGTCCTCATTATACTCACCGCTGGCATAACCGGATACAAATCCCATGGATGGAGCTTCTTCATCCTCTACATTCACCCAACCTGAAGTCTGATACTTGCCGGCAGAAACAGTCTGGAACTCAGTAGAATAATTCTTTTTCTGAGTCAGAATATGACAGAACTCATGATTCATTGTATGGAAGAACCAGTAATTCAGATCGTATGTACCTTTTTCCTTGTCAACGAAAGGATTTTCTGGATCTATGATTGGATTATCAACATCGATAATATTTACATTATACAAAGTTACTTTCAAGCCACCCTCAGCAGTACCCATCACAATAGAAGACTGAGAATCATAAGCTGCTGAACCAACCAACTGCATCACACGAGGAGAATAGGTCTTCATAAACTGATCGCCCATCACTTCCTTATAAGCATCCAGCCAAATATGCTTGACCATAATAGCCAATGCCTTAGACTTATTAAAATCGGCAGGTGCAAGATTATACTTGTTGTCCGTCTCCTTGTCACTATATCGATAGTTAAAGCGGATATTATAGGTATCCACATAGTTGGTCTTGAGCCACTTGTCAAAGTCATTCTGCTCTTCCTTATTCTGCGTATCGAAAATACTCTTAGAATCAAGACTATCGTCTGAGCAGGCAGCAAACAGAGAGACTGACGCTATCAGTATGAATAATTTTATATATTTCATAGTTTACTCATTTTTTATTTGTTAGACTCTTCTCTTGGATTTGCAGGTAATCCTGCCTCAATTACATCATCTGGCAATTGAATCGCACCTCGCAAGTCACCAGCCTTGAATACAATAGGAGACTCTTCGTCAACATCATGGCTGAACTCAATGCCATAGCGCTTGATATCAAGGAAACGAAGACCTTGATACAGGGTCTCCAGTCGACGCATCTGTAAGATGAATTGCAAAATATCCTCTTGGGTACCAGCCTCAACCGTGAATCCCTGTGGATGGAATGTCTTACGAATGCTATGCTCCAAATTGGATTTTGGTGTAACAGGTGCATACGGCAAGTTTTCGATAAAAGTCTTGATACTTTCAACTGTCATTGTTGGGCGTTTTGCCGTACCATTCGCAGTCATAGTATGCGACACAATCCAAGTATTGATATCTTTCACCGCATTATCATAATCCTTCTTCATGGCATAAGCCTCAGCACGACAAAGAAGGGTTTCATCAGTAGTGAACACAGCATCTACAACATGAAGATATCCAGTTTGGTTTATCTTGTCGATAAACTCAAAATGTTCAAACATCTTTGGGAAGATAAGAATACGAGCATTGCCAAACAACAAGTTTGACTGGTAGAGAGTATTGTCTCTGGATCCACTTCCCCATGGCATCTTAGCCCAAATCGTTTCATACTGACCTACATTTTGATTGTGACAAAAACGCGCTTCATTACCACTGATATTTCTACCAATTTGACTAAATGCCGTCATCAACAAGAGATTGGCGTTCTCTGATGAAGAAATATACCGATTCTCTATATCCTCTGAATTAGACAAAGACATAAAAGGTACATAGTTGCGCAACAAAGAGGCTGGATTTGCTCCAAGCACCTTGCTAGCATATGTTATCACTTTGTCATAGTTCATATAGTACAGGTTGAAACGAGCAGCAAAAGCATACGCAGCCTTCTGATTGAAATGATACTTAGGCTGGGTATAGATATCATCGCTCACATCAGGCAAGGCAGCCTCAATATCTGCATCAATCTGCTCATAAAGTTGCTTCAGTGTACCACGCTTATAATCAGGGCTTACAGTTGTCTCAGGCTTTGTTGGATAAGGAAGTCCCATGCACTTCTCTGCATTATCTGGATTATAAGTCATACAGAAAGTTGTAGCAAGACGATACATGCTATAGGCACGACAGAGCAAAGCCTCAGCTCTCTGCGCCTTTAGCGATGCCGGATTACCCATCTCATCGATGGAAGCCAAAGCCTGGTTGGCTGCTGCAATTGCAGAATAATAACCATTCCACAAACTCTTTGGGCTATCATTGGTTTGAGCTGTAAGTGGCTGAAAACGATAAACCTGCTCTATATCCTGATTGGTACTATACTGCTTTCCATTGTCTGCATAATTATCTGAGCTCCATTCCAATATCAGATTGCTGCTTGCTGTTGGATAAGCAGACACAAGCAGAGAGGTCACCTTTTCCTCGGTATTTACCTCGGCACGATCATCTGGCAACTTGTCCAGGAAGCTGTCGCATGATGTGACCAATGACAATGCCACAAAAGCCACCGATGCTATATATAATTTATTCTTTTTCATAATTATCTCTCTTTCTTTAAAGTCCTACTCTTAATGTCAATGTAAACTGACGTGGCATTGGGGTTGCCACACCACCAGTGTTGAAAAACTCAGGATCCTGTCCGTGCAACTTCTTGTCTGAATAAATCAAGAACAAGTTAGTAGCCTGAAGTTTCAAATTTACGCTGTTCAAGCGAAGGGCCTGAATCCACTTGCCTGGGAAATCATAAGCCAAAGAAATCTCCTTCATGCGAATGAAATCACCCTTAGCTACGCGAGCCGTAGAATAGTTATATGCATTATAAAGATAACCAATATAATTGTCATTCTGCTTCATGCGCTGGTCTGCTATGACTGGCACATCCGTATAAGCTTCATCACCGGCTTGAGTCCAACGATTTATAAATTCCTTTGGCATGGCAGTCATGTCTGAGTATGAAGAACTGAAAGCTGGATCAAGACGTACTTTATTTCCTGCAGCGTATGTAATGAACACATTCAGTTTTAAACCCTTATAAGAGAAGGTATTTCCGAAACTGCCGTTAATGGTTGGGTCTGTTGGACCTTCATACTTCAAGTAATCTGTTGTAGTTGACTGGAAGTAGAGATCGCCACCATAGCTTGTCTCCTCGCCATCCTGATTCACAACGATAGGCAGACCCTTATTGTTCAATCCCTTGAAATCAATAGAGAACAAAGAGCGAACAGGATAGCCATTCATTGTGAAACCGGTACCTGTAATCATCTGCATGATGTTAGCACGTGAATCCAAGTCGGTTACAGTATTCTTTGAGTGAGAGAAAATGAAGTCGGTACTCCATTTAAAATCCTTGGTCTCAATGTTGCGAGTGGAAATAGTCAACTCCTCACCATGTGAACGCATACTTGCCACATTGGCATATTTATAGATCTCACCACCAATACCCATGGTACGCTTAGGACCAATCAAATCATAATTGTTGCGGCGATACCAATCGAAAGTCACATTAATGCGGTTATTCAAAAAGCCCATATCCAAACCGAGGTTCAACTCATGCTTCTTTTCATAGGTCAAATCATCATTACCCAAGCGATAAATCTCAAGTCCAGTCTCCTTGTCACCGGCAAATGGACGCCAAGGGTTGTAACTCTGTATCACTACCAACGAGTTAGAAACGGAAGCAGGACCTCGATCAGCTGTCAATGAATATGATGCTTTTAATGTAAGATGAGAAAGAACTGGATTTAACTTAGTAAACCAACTCTCCTCATGAGCATTCCATGCTCCAGACACGTTCCAAGTAGGCAACCAACGAGCTGAACGACTCTTACCCAACTTATTGGAACCCTCATAACGAATGGTACCATTAATTGTGTAGCGACCCTTATAAGAATAGGTGGCAGTACCAAAGAAAGAAGCCTCACGCTGATATGAATTATCCAAACTATAATATTGACCATTCTCCTCCTCCAACTGCTTGAAGAAGTTATAGTTGAAAGCAGGGAGATACCCCATATCATACTGCATGCCAACGCCATTAAAATAAGAACGGCTACGGTCGAGTGAATTGATTTCCAAACCACCGAATAAGTTCACGATATGGTCTTTGTTGTATACATCATTATAGCTAGCTGTCGCACGGAAGTCCCAGCTATTCATCTTATATTTGGTCTCACGATAAAAACCACCCTTTTCCAATACAGAGAATGGCAAAGAGTTTGCCTTGTCTGGATCGGTATACAGCCATGGGTTTGCATCACGCATCGTAGCATCATCCATCGCACGATAGGCCCAAGCCTGATTACTCTGGTCAGTAATGGTAGCGGCATTGGTCGTTGTAGAATACTTGTAAGCGCCCAATACTGCGAGTTCTACTTTAGAGATTGGCTTATATTTCAATTCGCCCTGGAATTTCATGTCAACCACATCCAAACTCAAATAGTTGTTTTCCAATTCACGGAAAATATTGAACGGAGCATAGTTACGCACATAGAGTTCATTAGGATCCATGGTACGAGAAGTGTTCAACGCATAAGAATATGGGTTGATATCAAAATCACGAGACACCTCACCTGTCACATTATTTACAGACTGTGAAGTAGTACCAGGAGCGCGCTGCTTACGATAGGAAGCATTAGCTATGGCATTGAAAGACAATTTCGTCGAAATATTGTAAAGAGCATTTACATTGGCTGTATAACGCTGTACCTTGCTCTGCTTAGACCATCCTGGATCGTTCATCACACTGAAAGATGTATAATACTGAGCCTTATCGGTACCAGTAGACATGCTGACGGAATGATTCTGGGAGATACTATTACTGAAGAGTAAGTCAAACCAGTCGGTATTTTGGTATTCAGCCTTCTGGAGATAGCTATTCATCGCCTCCTCAGTATTAGGCAATCCAAAAGTTCCCGTCTTCGAATCATATGTATTCATCAGGTGATACATCTTGCCAAAGACACCACTGTTAGAAGCACGAAAACTCTTTTCAAAAGAGAAATAACCATCGTTGTACATCTCACGATATACACCCATCTGATCCTGAGAATTCATGATATTGAAATTGCGGTAGCTTGGCTTCAAACGCATGGTGAATTCACCAGTATAGTTGATACGGTTTGTACCAGCTTTACCTTTCTTGGTTGTAACAACGATGACACCAGCCATGGCACGTGCACCATAAATAGAGGTAGCAGAACCATCCTTCAAAATCTGGAAACTTTCAATATCATCAGCATTCAGACCTGCTATGGCTGAAGATATAAGGGTCTCAGCGTTACCAGAAGACAAATCATCAGCATCAACCTCAGTTACATCCTCCATGATAACACCATCTACCACCCAAAGAGGTTTTGAGCTACCATAAATAGAAGTAGCGCCACGCACACGAATCTTTGGAGCTGTACCGAAAGTACCTGAGACGTTCTGCACAGACACACCGGCCGCTTTACCTTCCAAGGCACGACTGATGTCTGCGACACCATCCAACTTTGTCTTGTCGCCAGAAATTTTTGTAGTAGCACCAGTAAACAAACGCTTATCCATCTTCTGCATACCCGTTACAACCACCTCGCCCAAACTCTTGTTATCTGCCTTCAGGCGGATAGTCATCTTGGCGGCTGGAGTCAAGGTCTGACTCTGCATACCGATGTAGCTAACTACAAGTTTCTTACCAGCAGGTACCTCCAAAGAGAAGTGACCGTCAATATCGGTGACGGTACCTGTACGTGCCGCTCCGACGACTACGACAGATGCACCGATGACAGGTTCACCATCTTCCTGAGAAACTACGGTACCTGTTACTTTCGTTTGAGCCAATGCCCCCCCACATAAAAGGAAGAGATTGACTAACAAGAAAAGCAATCTTTTTTCCATAAAATCCTCTCTTAAAAATTAAACAACTCTTATAACTTTATATAATTATTTTTTCTCTTCTTACACTTTTTTAAATCTCTCTCATTACTTTACGGGTG
>OHTU01000513.1_pt1 | contig 14396 bp, 15 predicted proteins | sample 1578961 | NCBI WGS metagenome assembly OHTU01 (sample SAMEA3879582, study PRJEB24766) | human gut metagenome | biome: human-associated habitat; feature: feces | place: USA | collected 1985/1987 | reverse complement strand
TATTCTACTGTACGAAAGGAGGAAAAGTGATTGATTTTTAGAAGCATAAAGTTCAAGGAGGTAATACGATGAAACTGAAAATCTTGACTGGCGCACTTGCGCTCCTGCTTACAGGAAGTGTCCTGACGGGCTTTTCTACACAAGCAGCACCATCAAAAGCAGAATCCGATGACCATCTAGCACAGGAAATTTCCGAGGCTGTATTCCGAATGGATGGTGCTACCGTTCAGGTGAGCTATGATGGCGGAAGTACATGGGATACATCTCCCACCGTAGAACTGCCGGATTTCTACAGCTATGAAGAATTTGCTGGATGGATTGAAACTGAAAGCGACAACCTACAGGCGCTTGTAGCCGCAGGGGAACTTACTCAGGAGGAAGCTGCCGCTGCTATTGCTCAGTATCAATCCGCATTGTCTGGGATCGAGGACGAAGTACAGGTTGGCAAGCGAAGTTCTTATGAAGAGGACCAAATTTTCTTTAGTATGCCTAATAATCCGCAGTCCGAGGTTTTTCAGACAGTCTTGTATGACGGTAACAGTTATCGGAACTTTGGCCCGTATAATACAAAAGCTGAACTGTATGCGGCCTTGGAGCAATACACAAACGATCAGACTAAATCTGGAAATATGACAGAAGTAGAGGCAAATTCGATACTAGACAAGTACAGATAAGAACAACTGCCGCACGACGGCAAAAGAAAAAAGCCGTCGTACAGCAGACATATCCGCGCGCCCATTTTGAACCGGCGGCTTTTGAGAAAATCGAGGCCGCCGGTTCTTTTTGCTTATCAGAGCGTTTCATCGTCCGTATGGCGGCCATAGGAGGATGCCGCCATGCGCCTGATATTCTATCGACCGTTCAATCTTGACCTATCAAAAAAAGCCTTGCTCCCGCACAGGGTCAGCAGGGCTTTTACTATGTACTATACAATGTAGCTGCTACGCGTTTAATACTGCCATTATGCCCGGTTGGCCGTTTTCGGTTTGCTGGGCTTTTCTATTGCCGCCTGAAAATCTACCTGCTTCAAAAATTTTTTGGGAAATTTTCAAAAAAGCGGGCAGAATCGGGTGTTTCAGGTGTCATATTAGCGGAAAGGGAAAAATCCACCCGACATCCCCACGGAAAGGGGGTGAGAAGATGGAAGCTATCCCTCGCAACGATGGCGAACAGTACCGATTCGATGCGTTCTGCAAAGCGGTGCTGCGAAATGAGGCCCGGAACTATCACCGAAACAAAAAACGCCTGCTTGACCGTGAAAAGTCATTCAGCGTTCTGTCGATGGAAGAACTGGGGCAGCTCACGAGTGTAGACCATTATCCGTGTGAAGAATCTGTATTTTCGTCCTACGGCTGTGATCTGCACATCGACAATGAACTTGTTGCCAATGCGTTTGCCGCTCTGCCGAAGCAAGAACAAAGTATTCTGATTCTGTTTTGCGTTCTGGAACTGGGCGACGGCGAGATTGGCAACCTCATGGGAATGTCCCGGAGTGCTGTTCAACGGCACCGGGCAAAAACGCTGAACGAGCTGCGAAAAAAGCTAAAGGCGCACTTGCCGGAGGGAGGTTAGGCGTAAATGAACTCCTATGAACACACGAGCAGCGAGTTTTTACCGCTCTCGGTGATTCGCTCTGCCTGCGCTGGGGATACCGATGCCGTTGAACAAGTTTTGCAGCATTACAGAGGTTACATCAACAAGCTCTGTACAGGCATTCTCTATGACAAGCACGGTCAGCCTCATGTGTGCATAGACGAGTACATGAAACGCCATCTGGAAATCAAACTGATTTCTTCTATTGTAACCAAAGCCGAAACGGGCTGACCCTTTCCACGTTTCGGGACAGCACCTTGAAAAATATGCCCGCAGGACAATGGCGGTGCATCATAGGGCAAACGGATACGTTGCTGTCTGTATCGAGCCGGACGGCGGGTGCGCCACGATGCTTTTCTTTGAAAAGTGGAGCGATCACCACCACGCCGCAATGCAAGCGCGGCTGCTTGCGGGCCATGACATACAGGCAGGCTGATACTCCCTTACCGTCAAAGTCCGAGCGTTCAGAGCGTCGCAGGCAATGAGTAGGGCTGCATGAGGAATGCAGGGGTGAGATTCCCGTGGGCTGCTGCCAGCAGCCGTCCGTTGGCTCATTTTTTATTTTGTGAAAGGGGGATATTTTTGAAAGAACAAAATTTGATACGTTATAGCATTCAGCTTGCTTTTTTGAAGCAGCTGTTGGAAAGAAAGCTGATAACCGATAGAGAGTATTCCCTTATCAAACAGCGCTTAATGAAAGATTATCGTGTGGTTTCCGAACTATCCTCTTGATTTTGTGTCGCATTGGCGTTATGATTAACGCAATGAAAGGAACACATTCAATAAGGAGGTCAAGCATGAAAGATGTTGAAGTCATTAAAGCGCGCAACACGCTCTCTCCACGAGCGCGTACGAACTTTGAAAAAAGGCTGCGCGTAGCCGCCTATTGTCGTGTCAGTACCGATACCGAAGATCAGCTGAACAGCTACAAGTCGCAGGTCAAATACTATACTGAACTTATAAAAAGTAAGCCGGAATGGTCTTTGGCGGGCATCTATGCTGATGAAGCTATCACAGGTACGCAGGTGAAAAAGCGCGAGGATTTCCAGCGGTTAATCAACGACTGTATGAACGGTGACGTGGACATGGTAATTACCAAATCCATTTCGCGGTTTGCACGAAACACGCTTGACACTCTGAAATATGTTCGGATGCTCAAAGATAAAGGTGTTGCTGTGTTTTTTGAGGAAGAAAACATCAACACCCTTACTATGGACGGCGAACTGCTCCTTGTAATTTTAAGCTCTGTTGCACAGCAGGAAGTCGAAAATATTTCTGCAAATGTCAAAAAGGGCTTGAAGATGAAAATGCAGCGCGGTGAGCTGGTCGGTTTTCAGGGCTGTTTAGGCTATGACTACAATCCAGAGGACAAAACCCTCACCGTCAACGAAGAAGAAGCGGCTGTTGTCCGTTACATTTTTCAGCGATACACGGAGGGTGCCGGTGGTTCGGTTATTGCCAAAGAACTTGAAAACTTAGGCTATAAAACCAAACGCGGCAGTCCCAAATGGGCAGACAGTACCGTAATCGGCATTATCAAAAACGAAAAATACAAAGGCGACATTTTGTTAGGAAAGACATTTACCGTTGACCCTATTTCAAAACGGCGTCTGTACAACTTCGGCGAGGAAGATCAATTTTATATTCGTGAGCACCACGAGCCCATTATTTCGGAAGAAGTCTTTGAAGCCGCACAGGAAATTTTGCGGCGGCGTGCAAAGCCCCGTAGCCTTAACGTGGACGGCAAACGTGAAAAGTTCAGCCGGAAATACGCTTTTAGCTGCATGATAGAATGTGGTTTCTGTGGTGGCACCCTGACAAGGAGGAGTTGGCATAGCAGTTCACAGTATAATAAAGCTATCTGGCAATGTGTTGTTTCCACCAAAAAAGGAAAAAAGTTCTGCCCGGAGAGCAAGGGCGTTGACGAAAGAACGATTGAGCGGGCTTTTGTAGAATCTTATCGCCTCTTGTGCCAGAATAACAAGGATGTTCTGGACGAGTTTATGAAACGGACAGAAGAAACTCTTTCTGAAAGCAACGCGGGCAAGCGTCTTGCGAAAGCCGAAAGAGATATTCACGCTCTGGAAGTCAAGAAAAACAAGCTGGTTGATATGCGTCTTGAAGATACCATCGACAAGGAGACCTACGACCGAAAGTATTTAGACCTGTCCAGCCAGATTGAGCAGTTGCAGAAAGAGTGTGAAAGCCTGCAAGATGCAGCCGAAACCGAAACTACCATGCGCAAGCGTGTCGCCATGTTCCGACAGACACTTGAACAGAATGAGGTTCTGGACACCTTTGACCGACATATTTTTGAAAGTATAGTTGAAAAAGTAATCGTGGGCGGTTATGATAGTGATGGGAACAAAGACCCCTACATGATTGTCTTTGTCTACAAGACCGGATTCAAGAACAGCGTGGACGGCAAGAATTTCAAGCCGCTTCGCAAGAATAGCAAGGAGAACCACTCCCCTGCTGTTTTGTGTTCCCATGCTTCTAACGAGGCTGAATCCATGTGTTCCGATTCTAGCGACGACACATATCGAGACGGTATGTGCATTGTCCAAACTGGAGATCCACCGCAAAAAGCCGTCCGGGAGGCGCTGAAGCATTTTTAGCGTGTCCTCTCTGCCGAGGACTTTTATGCAGAGAAAAGAACGTTTTGCAATTTTCCCTGCAAATGGACTGCGAAGGTAAATCCGCAGCTCCCGGTTGAGAAAAGCTTTGTGGAGTGATACAATACTATTGTATATGCCCTGTCCGGGGCATCAGTTCACAGAACGGTATAACTTGCAATGGATAGATATTTTTTTATTTTAACGACCATTGATCTTTTTGTGCTCGGCTTTATGTGCCTTCTTACAAGGCTGAGCGAATCTTTAAATAAAAAGCAGAAGCGCGGGTTCCTTCTGGCCTTTACGCTCATTGCGTGCATCTCGGTGCTGGAGGTCATCACCATCGTGGTGGACGGCGCACCGCCGGGCTACCGCTGGCTGAATATTTTGTCCAACTATCTTGGCTTTGGACTGACACCGGCGGTGCCGCTGTGTCTGGTATATGTGCTGGATAAAAAATCCATCATCCGGCGTATATTCAAGGCGGCGGTGTGCTGCGAGGGTGCGTATCTGCTTTTTCTGGCGGCAACGCTGCCCTATGGGCTGGTGTTCTCGGTGAGCAGGGAAAACCTCTACGCCCGGGGCGCGTACTTCTATATTTATGTGGCCATGTACTATGCCGCCATGCTGTACCTTATGGTGGCTACGGTGCGCACGGCGGCGGCCTTTCAGAACCGCAGCCGCATGTTGATCTACCCGCTGACCCTGTTTCTGGGCGCGGAGACCGTGATCCAGCTCGCGCTGCCGGAGCTGCACGTTACATGGCTGTGCGTCACGTTGCTGTCGGTGTTGTACTATATTTATTGCAGCGAAATGTGGAACCAGCTGGACGCGCTGACCGGGCTTTTGAACCAGAACAGCTACCTGAACCGCACCGCTGAGATGCGCCGCAGCGGCGGGGTGCTGGTGGTGTTTGATGTGGATGACTTCAAGCAGATCAACGACCGCTACGGCCATTTGCAGGGAGATGTCTGCCTTGCCGAGATCGCAGACTGCATCAAAAAAGCCTACGCCCGCTGCGGCTACTGCTACCGCATCGGCGGCGATGAATTCTGCGTGCTGCTGAAGGACGAGGAAAGCGAAGCCCGCTGCGCAAAAACGCTGCAAGCTTTGCTGGCAGAGCGGCGCAAGGTGTTTGCCATTTTGCCGACGGTCTCCCTTGGCTCTGCCGCCTTTTCCGGGGAGGACGTGGTTGCAGTGAAGGACCGCGCCGACCGCGCGCTCTACTGCGCCAAAAAGGAACAGAAGGCCCGCGCCGCAGCGGAAAAGCACGGAGACGACAGCGAGCGGACAGCTTGAAATTTTGCCCGCACAACGGATAAACGGAGGAACACCGATGAACACAGATTGGAACAGCCCGCAGGGCGATTTTGATACTGCTGAAAAGCAGGGGGAGCTGCTGATGCTGCTCAGCCGGCAGCAAGTCACCGTGCACACATGGGATGACCCGGACTTTGACTACATGGAAGAGCAGGATCTGGCACTGGTGGTGCAAAGCCCCTCCGGCACAGAGGATCTGCTCATTGAACTGTGCGGAGAGTTCTCGGTGTTTTTTGAAAAGTGGCACGGCGAGTACGCCGCCACCGCCGAGGGCTACACGCAGCTGCAGCAGGACATCACCGCCATTCTGGACGGCAAGGCGGGCGCACTGAGCCTGTACACGGAAAACGGCTGGCAGGGCACGGTGCTGTGCACCGAGCTGCCCGGCGCAGAGGATGCCGCTGCGGTGCTCAAGCGCTGCTGGCAGGCGGCAAAGCCGGACGCCGCCCTGCCTGCGGGCAGTCGGCTGGAGCTGGTGTGCTGGGACCCGGTACAGAACCGGAAAGTGCAGCTCCCGGCGGAATAATAGAGCAAAAAAGGTCGCTGCACGCATTTGTGCAGCGACCTTTTCTTATACAATTTGTTGTTTCTTTTTGCGATTCGCCATATAGTTTGCAAATGCGGAGGCCGCAGTGCCCAGTGCGATGCCCAGCACCGCGCCGCCAAGGACATCGGTGGGAAAGTGCACATAGAGGTACAGCCGGGTAAAGGCGATAAAGGCGGCCAGCACCAGCGCGGGCACGCCCAGCTTTCGGTTTTGCAGCCAGAGCGCATAGGCTGCCGCCACCCCGGAAGCGGTGTGCCCGGAGGGGAAGGAATGCCCATGCGGACGCGCCACCAGCATGGTGATGGAGGTGTTGATATCGCAGGGGCGGGGGCGGGCGAACAGCGGCTTGAGGAAGAAGTGCCCCGCCGCCATGTACAGCACCAGCGCCACCGCCATGGCAAAGCCCGCTTTGCGGGTGCACCGGAAGAGCAGAAGCAGCAGGGTGAACGCGATCCAGATCTCGCCGTGAGCACCGGCGTAATCAAAAAAGATGGAGATCGTGTTCATTACCGGGTTGCGGAACTGGTATAGCCAGTCCAGAAAAGCAAACTCAAAGGGCATGGGTTCCTCCTTTTGGGCGGTGAAAGAGCGGACTTTTTATACAATATAGCATATAAATATTGAAAAATACAAAATGTGCTGTGAATTTGCCTTTATAGCAAGGGGAAATCGGCCTCCGGCTGCTCCATCTGTGCCAAGGTGGGGTAGCTGTCGAGCGCACCGTGGCGCTGCACGCTGATAGCACAGAAGCGGTTGGAAAAGGCCAGATACTCAGTCAGGCGCTTGCGGGAAAGCTTTGGCAGCTCGGCGGCGGTCACGCCGTCCCGCTGCAGCTGCCACAGAAACGAGCCGATAAAGCCGTCCCCCGCGCCAGTGGTGTCTACCGCCGTCACTTTGGGGCTGCGGGCGCGGGCACTGGCGGTGCGGGTGTAGGCGCGGGCACCCTTGCTGCCGCAGGTGTACAGCACCAGCTGCACATCTCCGGTAAAGAGCGCGGGCAGCGCGGCTTCAATATCCTCGGTGCCGGTAAGAAAGGGTAACTCCTCGTCCGAAAGCTTCAGGATATGGGTCAGGGGGAGAAACTGCCACACGGTCTGACGCAGCTGCTCCCGGTCCGGCCAGAGGGGAAAGCGGAGATTGGGGTCAAAGCTGAGGATGGCACCCGCCTCCCGCGCGGCAGTGATGGCAGCCAGATGGGCGTAGCGCATGGGGCTGTCCACCAGCGAGACGCTGCAAAAATGCAGGGCAAAGGCCTGCGAGAACCAGCCCGGGTCGATCTGCTCCGGGGCGTACAGCAGGTCTGCGGAGGGCTTGCGGCAGAAGCTGAAGGTACGCTGGCCGTTTTCCGCTAAGCTGACGAAGGCCAGCGCGGTGCTGGCTTTACTGGTAAATTCCAGATGGGAAAGCTCCACGCCGCATCCGGCCAGCACCCGGGCAATCTTATGACCGAAGGGGTCGTCGCCCAGCTGGCTCAGCAGCGCACTGCGCCCGCCCAGCCGGGCAACGGTGGCGCAGACATTGGCCGGGGCACCACCCACCCGGGGGCTGAAGGCGGGCACTTCGTCAAAGCTGCACCCCACCCGGGAGGGGATCATATCGATCAGCGCTTCGCCGATGGAAAATAAGATCCTGTCGGACATAGGGCTTCTTCCTTTCTGCATACAGGTGTGCCGCAAGGTGCGGCAGTGTTCAGTATACACCCGCAGGGCGCTGTGCGCAACTGCTTCTTTTATACGGTAATGGGCGGGTTTTGCGGTTGACTTGCGGCGGCAGATATGCTACAATTTCCAGACGTATGCAAAAACAGGAAAAAAGGAAAAAGTGTATGGATCTGACAAAACAGTTCTTTAAATATGTCTCGCAGAATATTTTTGGTCTGCTGGGCACTTCGTGCTATATTCTGGCCGATACCTATTTTATTGCACAGGCCGCCGGTACAGACGGTGTTACCCTGCTCAACCTCTGCCTGCCCATTTATAACTTTATTTTTGCCATTGGCTCCATGATCGCGCTGGGCTCGGCCACCCGCTACGCCATTGCCAAGGCGCAGAACGATGCCCGGGGGCAGCGGTATTTTTCCAACGCTATCCTGTGCGCCGTGCTGGCGTCCATCCCGTGGATGCTGGCGGGTGTCTTTGCGCCCGGGGCGCTGCTGCGGCTCATGGGCGGCGATGCGGGCATCGTGGCGCTGGGCATCCCCTACGCCCGCATTTTTCTGCTGTTCACCCCGTTTTTTATGTGCAACTACATCGTGTCGGCCTTTGTCCGCAACGATGGCGACCCCTCCCTTGCCATGGTGGCGACCTTGAGCGGCAGTCTGTTCAACGTGGTGTTCGACTATATCTTCATGTTCCCCTTGGGGCTGGGCTTGGCCGGTGCGGCGCTGGCAACGGCGGTTTCGCCCATTATCAGCATCGCCATTTGCAGCCGCCATTTCCTTAAAAAGGAGAACACCCTGCAATTTGTGCGGCAGATGCCCTCGGTAAGGCTGCTGGGGCAGAGTTGTCAGCTGGGCATCTCCGGCTTTGTGGGCGAGCTTTCCTCCGGCGTGACCACCACGGTGTTCAACTTTCTGCTGCTGGGTCTGGCAGGCAACGTGGGCGTAGCAGCCTACGGCGTGGTGGCAAACTTTGCGCTGGTGGCTACCGCCATCTTCAACGGCGTGGCACAGGGCGCACAGCCGCTGGTGAGCCGCTGCTACGGCCAGAACGACCACGCCGGGGCGCGGAAACTGCTGCTGCTGGGCAGCGGCACGGTGCTGGTGCTGGCGGCGGTGCTGTACGCTGCGGTGTTCGGCCTGACCGATACCCTTGTAAGCTGGTTCAACAGCGAAAACTCGGTGCAGATGGCGCAGTACGCCCACACCGGGATGCGGATGTACTTTGTGGGCTACTTCTTTGCAGGCTTCAACATTATGGCGGCGGGCTATCTGAGCGCAGTGAACCGCCCGGCAGAGGCCTCCATCACCTCCATCTGCCGGGGCATGGTGGCCATTGTGGCCTGCTCGCTGCTGCTCAGCGCGGTGTTCGGGATGCCGGGCGTGTGGGCTGCCTTCCCGGCCTCGGAGCTGCTCACCGCGCTGCTGACCCTGTTTTTGCTGCGCAGAAAAAAGGCCGAGACGGCTTAAATATACATCTCCTGCTCCCGCATGGTCTCTTCGGGTGTAAGCCCGGACTGTGCGGCGCGACCGGTCAGTGCCCGCCATTGTGCAGGGGACTGGCCGGTTTCTTTTTTGAAGACCCGGCACAGGTAGTTGGCCCCGGAAAAACCGCACAGGCTGGCCACCACGTCCAGCGTGTACTCCCGGTGCAGCAGCAGCCGCTGTGCGGCCTCGATGCGCACGGTGGTCAGGTACTTGCCCGGCGGCACGCCCACGGAGGCGGTAAAGGTGCGCACCAGATGACTTTTGGAGACCCCCAGCCGTTCGCTGAGCTCCTCCACGCCGTACAGCCCCGCGTAATTGGCGCGGATATCCTCAATGGCGGCCTGCACCAGCGGCGGCAGGGCGGGCGCGGCGCTGTCGGCATCCGCCAGTTCGCACAGCAGGGCAAAGACCAGCTGGCTGCGGGCACGGCTGTGGGTGGGCTTTTCCTCCGCAAGCCGTCCCATCAGTTCGGCGGCGGCAGGGCAGGTCTCGCCTTTGGCAAGGTAGGGCAGCTCCCGCAGGCCGTTTAAAAACTGCGTGCTGGCCTGCCCGGTCAGCTGGACGCACAGCAGATGGCAGCTGTCCTCCGGGGTCAGGGTGAGCGGGGCGCGGCTTAAGATCAGGTGCCCCGCCGCTGCGGACTGCGGCGGCAGTACCAGCACAGAGCCGGCGGGCGCAGCCGACGCCCCGGGTAGGGAAGCCGCGCATCTGCCGCTGGAAACAAGGCAGACCCACAGCCCTTCGCCGGTCAGGGTGCGGGGCGCGGAAAGCTGCACATCCAGCAGCGCAGCCGGTGCGGCGATGGTGTTCCAGTCAAACAGCAATATCTGACACCTCTAATCAATAAAATGCTATTTTATATCACAAAATTATCTGCTATTATAGTACCAACGAAACAACACGCCGTCAAGGGCGTGAAACACCAAATATTTACGGAGGATAACGATTATGGCTTCCATTAGCTGCCAGCACATCTACAAGATCTATCCGGGCGCAACTGCCCCGTCTGTTACCGACTTCAACCTGGAGATCCAGGATAAGGAGTTCATCATCTTCGTCGGCCCCTCTGGCTGCGGCAAGTCCACCACCCTGCGTATGATCGCCGGTCTGGAGGAGATCTCCAAGGGCGAAATGTACATCGGCGGCCGTCTGATCAACGACGTTCCCCCGAAGGATCGTGATATCGCCATGGTGTTCCAGAGCTACGCTCTGTACCCCCACATGACCGTTTACAAGAACATCGCTTTCGGTCTGGAACTGCGCAAGACCCCGAAGGACGAGATCGACAAGCGCGTGCACGAGGCTGCTAAGATCCTGGAGATCGAGCACCTGCTGGACCGCAAGCCCAAGGCTCTGTCCGGCGGCCAGCGTCAGCGTGTTGCTCTGGGCCGTGCAATGGTTCGTAACCCGGCAGTCTTCCTGCTGGACGAGCCCCTGTCCAACCTGGATGCTAAGCTGCGTACCTCCATGCGCACCGAGATCATCAAGCTGCACAAGAAGCTGGCTACCACCTTCATCTACGTTACCCACGACCAGACCGAGGCTATGACCATGGGCGACCGTATCGTGGTTATGAAGGACGGCATCATCCAGCAGGTCGATACCCCGCAGAACCTGTACGATATGCCCTGCAATATGTTCGTTGCAGGCTTCATCGGCAGCCCCCAGATGAACTTCCTGGACGGCACCCTGATCAAGAAGGGCGACCTGTACGGTATTGACCTGGGCGGCGACGTGATCCCCCTGCCCAAGGAGAAGACCGCCGACGGCAAGCTGGATTCCTACGTTGGCAAGAAGATCAAGATGGGCATCCGTCCCGAGGATATCGACGACGAGCCCGAGTTTATGGCAAAGCACACCGACTGCCAGCTGGATGCTAAGGTCGATGTTTCCGAAATGATGGGCGCTGAAATCTACCTGTACCTGGAGTACAAGGGCAACAAGATGACCGCTCGTGTTGCTCCCACCTCCAAGGCTCGCAACGGAGACACCGTCCGCGTTGCATTCGATCCCCATAAGGTGCACCTGTTCGACATCGAGACCGAGCAGACCATCCTGAACTAAGACTTAGCAAAGATCATTTTTGATCCTCCTATCATACGAAAGACCGCCGAAGGAAAACCTTCGGCGGTTTTTCGTTTTGGAAAACCCTCCCGTGAAAATGGGGTTCAGAAACGCCCACAGGCGTTTCTGAACCCCGAAATAAAATAATTTTTACGCTGAATATGCCCAAAGCAACGCGGCGGGCATTCCCAATCATTTTGTCTGTGCGCCCTGCCGCACCAGCTCGATGAATACATTCATCTGCGGGGTCACCCATTTATCCCGGTGGTAGAACAGCTGCCGGTGCATCATGACGGTGCAGTCCGGTACGTTCAGCCGCGCCAGACGCCCTTCGGCCAGTGCGCTGCGCACGATGTACTCCGGCAAAAAGGAAAGCCCCATGCCCTGCTCTACCATCTGGCACAGCAGCGCAGCGCTGCCCAGTTCCAGATAGGGGTGGATGGCAAGGCCGTGCGCCGCCATGCACTGGTCCAGTGCGTCCCGGTAGCTCATGCCCCGCTCGGTGAGCAGAAACTCCTGCCGGGGCAGAATGTCCAGCGGGAGCACGCTTTCCTGCGCCAGCGGATGCTGCAGCGGCGCAATGAAGCACACCGGCTCTGGTACATCTGCCGCCAGCACCAGTGCAGGCTGCAAAAGGGGCTGATCCAGCGTGTAGACAAGGTCTACCTGATTGGTGCTCAGCAATTGCAGCATCTCGTCCGAGCTGGCGGTGTGCAGCACCAGCTCCACCTGCGGGCAGCGGGCATGATAGCGCTGCAACAGCCCCGGTAAAAAGGTGCTGCACACGGAATCCGCCAGCGCGATGCGCAGACTGCCCCGCACCTGCTGGGCGGGCTGCAAGGCGGCCTGTGCCTGCTGGGCGGTTTCCAGCAGGGTGCGGGCGTAGCCTAAAAAGGTCTGCCCGGCATCGGTCAGGCGCACCGTTTTACCCACACGGTCAAACAGCGGGGTGCCCAGTTCGGCTTCCAACTGTGCGATTTGGGAGGACACCGCCGACTGCGAGTAGCCCAGCTGCCGCGCAGTGCGGGAAAAGCTGTGCAGCTCAGCGATGTGCAAAAAGGTATTGACAGTCCGCAGTTCCATGAACGGCTCCTTTTATAACAGGGTAATGTCCCGCACGGTGAGCTGAGCACCGTCCACGGTAAAATGCACTTCCAGCCCGGCAAACTCCATGCCGTACACCCGCTGCGGGTCGTGCTGGTAGGAGGGGCGGGGGTCGCTGGCAAGCACGCCCTGCAAAGCGGCGCGGTCGGCCTCCGGTACGGTTTGCCACAGCGTCTCCGGGCAGGAGACTTCCAGATGGTGGGTACGGGTCTGCCCGGTAAAGCCCTCGGCGGCGTCCGGGTGGCAGTCCGCATAGGGGATGTAGGGCTTGATATCGTAGATGGGGGTGCCGTCCATCAGGTCTGCGCCCCGCACGATGAGCACCGGGCCCACCTCGGGGCGGTGCTCGATGGCCTCCAGCCTGACGCTGGAAAGGCCCAGCGGATTGGGCCGGAAGGGGGAGCGGGTGGCAAACACGCCCATCCGGGTGTTGCCGCCCAGGCGCGGGGGCCGGACGGTGGGAGACCAGCTCTCCCGCACCGCGCCGGAGAACTGCCACACCAGCCAGATGTGACTGAAATCCTCCAGTCCGCGCAGGGCATCGGCGTTGCGGTATTCCGGGGTGAAGATGATCTCGCCCCGCAGGCCGTCCACCAACCCGCTCTGTCGGGGGATGCCGAACTTGGTGGGGAAAGCGGTGTGGATGTGTGCGATGACTTTCAGGGTCATGGTTTCGTTGCTCATATTATAAACCTCTGCAGAAGCCCACGGCTCTGCCCTCGATCTGGATCTCGTTCAACTGTGGCCCGGCATAGATCATGGGCGGGCAGACGGCGGCGTTGTCGGCCAGAAGCATAACGGTGTCGCCCTGCCGGTGAAAATGCTTTAAGGTGGCCTCGTCGCCGATCCGCACGGCGGCGATCTCGCCCTGCTCTACCTCAGGCTGGCAGCGGATGCAGACGATGTCACCATCGCAGATGGTGGGGGCCATGCTGTTGCCGTGGCAGGTCAGGGCAAAGTCGGCGTGCCATGCGGCAGGAACACCGATGTAGCATTCGATGTTCTGTTCGGCGGTGATGGGGGAGCCGCAGGCGATGCTGCCCACCAGCGGCACCCGCACCATTTCGGGCAGGGGCTCAAACCCCGGCGGGACAAACGCAGTGTTTTCCAGCCCCATCAGCCATGCGGGGGTGGTCTCCAATGCAGCGGCAAACTCCTCCACCTTGGACTGCGGGATGTCGTTGACCCCTTTTTCCAGCTTGGTGATGGAGGATTTGGAGCGGTAGCCCATCCGCTGGGCAAGCTCTTCCTGAGAGAGTCCCAGCTCGAGCCGACGCTGTAAGATACGGCGGGAAAGTTCTGACATGGCAGAGACCTCACTTTTCCTGAAAAAGAATGTTCTGCCGTGAGTATATCAGAAAAGTTCTTAAAAATCAACGATTTTCGCGCGATTTTGGTAAAATAGTTGACAAAAAATCAACATCGAACTATAATACAACCAAAGATTGTGGAACGACACGCAGAGATCCAGATGAAAGGAGAACCTTTGATGACAAATACCACACAGATCCGCGCCTACATTGAAAGCCAGGGCCTCAAGCTGGGCCATGTGGCACGGGTGCTGGGCATCAGCAGCAGCGCCCTGCATCAGAAGCTGAACGACGAGAGCGATTTCAAAGTCAGCGAAGCCGACCGTCTTTCTGCCATGCTGGGGCTGACCATGGAACAGCGGGATGCCTGCTTTTTTGGCCCGGGCACCCGGATGTGCCAAAGAAAGGGGGCGGCGTGATGACTGCTGAACAGCGCAGAAAGACCCGGGAGGCCCTGCAGAACTACGGTACCCGCCAGTGGGCCCGCAGCCCGGCCAATTGGGGCTGGGCCCGGGCCATCCAGCAGACGCAGGAGTATTACCGCACCGCCGACCCCATCCGTGCAGGCCTGCTCCAGCTGCGCTACCTGGAGCGCCGCAAGGAGGAGGACGTGCTGGAGCGGCTCTGCATCGGGCGCACCACCTACCAGAAAGCCCAGCTCGATCTGCTGAGCACCGTAGCCGTTTTTGCCGCCCGCT
>OHTU01000511.1_pt1 | contig 14508 bp, 13 predicted proteins | sample 1578961 | NCBI WGS metagenome assembly OHTU01 (sample SAMEA3879582, study PRJEB24766) | human gut metagenome | biome: human-associated habitat; feature: feces | place: USA | collected 1985/1987 | reverse complement strand
GGAGGTAATCGCTGAAACGGTTGAAAAATCCGCACGGATATGATACAATTTAATCAGTATCTAAGAAAGGATATGATCGAATGAAAACCGCAAAGACCGTTATCTCCGCCACTCTTGCTCTGGTGATCGCTCTGCTCTGCTTCGTCGGCTGCGCCAAGCTGCCCGACGACCCCGTAACGACCACGGCTGAAAAATATTCTTACGTTAGCCCCTACGGCGCCACCGCACCCGTGCCCGACAATCAGGACGAGCATCCCGACGCCACCTCTCCTCAGTTCGTTGAGACGATAAACAACGTCGAGGTAGTATTCGGCAGCTATTATGTCTACGGCAAGAACGCCGCCAAGATAACCTCAGTCGACCTCAGAGACACCGGCATATCCTACAACGCAGACGGCTTCGTCAACGTGGAGCTGCTCACCGTGGGCAGCCGCTCGCAGGATATGAAGATCGGCTACACCGCCTATGACAAGGACGGCAATGTGGTCAGGGACATCTACTTCTCCGTTCCGATGAAGGGCACCAAGAAGGGCGACATCGTCGAGAATCGCCGCATCGACTTCCCGAGAGAAGCGGTCAAAATAGTATTCCACGATTATGTGGAGTCGAAATAAAAAAAAGCGGGAGAGCCTCATCGGCTCTCCCTTTCTCTGCCCCCCGGCAACAAAATTTTTGCAAAAATACTTGACAAATTCTTTTCCTTATAATATAATAGACAAGCCCTCTGTAAAGAGGGTCCATATGGCGGCATAGCTCAGTGGCTAGAGCAACCGGTTCATACCCGGTAGGTCGTGGGTTCAAATCCAACTGCCGCTACCATATGGCCCGGTGGTCAAGCGGCTAAGACACCGCCCTTTCACGGCGGTAACACGAGTTCGATTCTCGTCCGGGTCACCAGAAACCCCGTATGCTTCGGCATACGGGGCTTTTGATTTATTTATTCAGTTTATCCGTAAATTCGGCGGGCTTGACGGTCAACTCAGCCCACGCGGGGCGGAAGCCGCTGCGTATCGCATTCCTCGCCGAGCGGATATTCGACCAGGCGCAGCAATAGAACGGCACTTTGCCCCTATCCAGCGTCTCGAGCGCAAGGCGGGCAGTTACGGCGCTGCCGACCCCTCGCCGCCTGTATTCGGGCAGCACATCGACCCCGATCTGCCACATTGTCTCACAATCGGCGGAGCAACCCGCAAGGCCGATAAGCCTGTCGCCGTCATAGGCGCCGACGGCAAGCACATCACGCTCACGTCTCGGGGCATAGAGCGCATTGCCCCACTCGGGCAGATAGAGCGAGGAGAAATCCTTCGGGGTCAACACCCGCAACTCAAGCCCGCAGTCGATCTCACGCAGCAACTCAATATCCGGGAGCCAATACTCCGCCATGAAGCACACACGCATTCCGTGCTTTTGAAACTCGTCGTTTAAGATATGCATATTCGGCGTTTCAAAGCAATGCTCGGCGGGGTACTTTTTATATAACTCTCGACCAAGGGGATATACCGCTCCTCGGCGGAGGCGATAACGCACCCGCCGTATGACACAAGATCGCACGGGAGCGGTAATTTGAGGTAGCATCGTGCCCTTTCGTTCGGACGGGAGACAAATACCTTCGCCCGTGTGCCGAGAAAGTCCTCCGGCTTGCAGCCCATGTCTGCGGCGCTCTGTTCAAGCGCTATTCTCAGTATTTCTCTATTGTCAAACATATTTTACTCGCAAAAAGTGATTTTGATATCGTGAATTCCGTTCTTGCCGCCCTTAAAAGCGACTATATAGCCTCCGTCCGCCTCGGTGACGGTGTATTTCAGGTCGCTCTCGACGGCTCTGACCGCCTTGGGGGCGTATATCTCGGTCGGCGCTTTACAGCTCTTATCCTGCTCAAAGCTGAGGGAGAAGCTGCCCTCGCTGCGGTCGTGGCGGTATTCGATGATCCTGCCCGCAACGGCTCTCGGATAGGGTCGCTTTAGGACGCGTACGGGCAGCTCTGAGTTAAACAGACCGTCAAAATATGCCCAATAGGTGTCGCTCCAGTGATATTTATCAAAGGTGTCGAGAATAAACTCACAGTGGTAATACCAATCCGTATCCGGCTGGAAGCCGCCCCATTCGCCGAATACGACGGGGATATTCAGCCGCTCCTGCATCCTGCGGGGCTCGGCAAGCAGCGCCGTCATGCGGTCGGTGCCCGCGAATTTATACATCGGCGTGTCGGCGACGATATCATAGGCGTGCGGGGCGTAGGCAAAGCTCTCGTCACGCTTGCCGCCGACGGTCACTTCGCCCGCGGCGCACGGAATGGCAAGGTTTGAATAATAGCTGTTCTCAAGGAAGATGATGCCGCTCTTATTCTCCCTGCGTATCTCCTCGGCCGCCTTATTGATGAACGGCGTATATTTGCAGGTGTCAAAGCGCCTGACGATGGAATCCGCCGCCGAGGTGACCTTACGCAGGTGATAGGCGGTGTATTGATCGGCAATGTGCAGGCGGCGCTCCTTGATGAGCAGAGTCTTTGCAAGCTCGATAAGGCTTATCGAACGGTCGCAGAGAGTGACCTTGATAAGCTCCAAAATCAGTTTTCTGAATATAACTCCGCCGTCGCTGCCCATGAACGGCTCATTCATCACATCGAAGCCTATCACGGCGGGGTGCGAGCCGAGCTTGCCGACGACGTGCGCCCACATATCGCAGTACCAATCCTGCAAGCCTCTGCCGTTGACCTTGGCATTAGCCCAGAAGTTGTCGAAGCACTTGTGGACGGCCTTGTTGAAGAAATAGCCCTCCGCCCAGACGAAGCGATGTGGCTTGTATTTATGGCCGCCGTCGAGGCACGCCCAGGCAGGCGCACCGTCGCCGAAGCCGTCCTTATCCTCAAAGCTCGAATAAAGATCCTGGTGCATATCGAGGTAGCAATAGAAGCCGTTCTCGGCGCATTTGTCGAGGATCTTTGCGAGCGAATCGAGATAATCGTCGTTGTATTTGCCGGGCTGCGGCTCAACGGCGTCCCAGGTGATGCCGCAGCGGATTATATTGAAGCCGCAATTCCTGAATTGCTCAAAAAGCGCCTCGTCCCACTCGCAGTCATATTCTCGCATGCCCGTGCCGCCGACCTTGCGCCCCTTGTCACAGACGTTGATGCCGTGGAATATGCGCTCTCTGCCGAATTCATCGACAAAGCGCATACCGTCGGTAAAGATCGTGTTCATTTTCATTTCCTCCGCGGTTTATTTATTGATGCTCTTGAATTTCTTCGCAAACGGGGCTGTATCGGATGATTTGATTTGCAGCTCTCAAGTGGGGGTCGCTCCGGAGTGAATGCCTTGCCTTTTTAACCGGGGTCTCCGCTTGAGCAATAAACATATAATAATTAAAGCATAAGAATAGAATAAAATCAACTATTTTATATGAAAGCGATAAATTTCGGTTGTCATTTTGCCGGTTATATGTTAAAATTTATAAAAACCGATAACGGAGGGCTAAAAATGGGTAAAAGAATAATCGTTGCCGGTCTCGGCCACGGCGGTATTGCCGCCGCAGCTTCGCTCGCAAGGGCAGGCTTCGACGTAACCGTTTATGAGAAGAGAAAAGAAGGCACCCTCGGCTATGACTGGACCGATATATTTGCCCCCGGCGCTCTTAAAACAGCGGGCATAGATATGCCGCCCGAGGATAAATTCGAGTATAAGGAGGATATGACCTTCTTTGCCCCGACCTCAAAGAAGCCCTTGCAGCAGCATATCCCAAAGGATCAGCTTGAGATAAAGATGGAGCGCCGCGATATCTATGAGCACCTGATAAATCACGCCCTCAACTGCGGGGTCAACATAGTCTATGAATGCGAGGTGCTCGCGCCGATACTGCTCGGCAACAGAGTGGCGGGCATCAAGACCGACAAGGGCGACGAATACGCCGACCTCGTTATCGACGCCTGCGGCATGAATTCGCCCGTGCGCCGTCAGCTCCCCGAATCCTTCGGCATTGACGCCGAGGTGCAGCGCAGCGACAAGATAACAATTTACCGTGCGTTCTACAACGTCGCAAGCGACGAGGAAGCCGAGGCAAAATTCAAGGTAATGCTCTTCCCCGACAACATCAGGGGCATCAGCTGGATAGCCTCGGAGGACGATCACACCGACCTGCTCATCGGCAGATTTGAGGATTTCGACATGGCGGAGGTCGAGAGATTCTCCGACGTGCTGCGCGAGACAAATCCTAGGCTCGGCAGGGAGAGAGTCAGAGGCGGTCAGTTCGTCGAGATTCCCGTGCGTCAGCCCCTCGCCATGATGGTTGCCGACGGCTACGCCGCGATAGGCGACAGCGCCTTTATGACCGTGCCGATGATAGGCTCGGGCATCGCAAACAGCCTCAAGGCCTCCCGCGCGCTGGCCGACGCCGTCACGGCCGACAGCGAATGCGCCTTCAGCGCCGAGACGCTTTGGCCCTATCAGGTCGCATATTATAAGGCAGTAGGCTCGGGGCTTGCTCCGCTCGCCTGCGCCAAGAAGCTGCTGCTCTCACTCAAGCCCGAGGAGATAGATTACCTCGTCGAGAGCGAAATAATCACCTCTGACGACGTGAATATGGGCGCAAACTTCACCAGCCTCGGCAGCCTTGTCTCCGGCATGGACGTCAGAGGGCTCGGCAACAAAGCGAAGCAGGTCTGCCGCGACAAGGAGCTTGTAATGAAGCTGCTCAACTGCGGCACCAACATGGGCAAGGCGGCCGCTACCTGCGCCGTGATACCCAAGAAATGGAATAAAGAGCGGGTCTTTGCGTGGGCAAAGGTCTATAACTATATGTTTAAGTAAGGAGGCTTCAAAATGGAGCTTACAGGCAAAAATGTGCTCGTCGTCGGCCTCGCAAGGAGCGGCATGGCGGCGATAAAAGTGCTGCACCGCCTCGGTGCGGTCACAACTCTCTCCGAGAGCAAAAAGAAAGAGGATATCAAGGAGCTGCCCGAGCTTGAGAAGCTCGGCGTGACGGTCGTTGACCAGAGTATGCAGGTTTTTGAGGGCAATTACGCGCTCGTAGTCAAGAATCCCGGCGTGCCGTTCAGAAGCCCGATGATGCAGCGCCTCGCCGAGCGAAATATCCCCGTCATAACCGAGATTGAGCTTGCCTATAACGTGGCGAAGCCCCAGCATTATGTGGCGATAACCGGCACCAACGGCAAGACCACCACCTCAACGCTCGTCTATGAGCTGCTGGCAAAGACCTTCCCCGGCAAAACTCACCTTTGCGGCAATATCGGCATCCCTCTCTGCGAGACCGTGCTCGAGAATGGCCTTATGGAGGAGGGCGGCCACTATATAGCACTTGAAATTTCAAATTTCCAGCTCGTCAATATCGACAGATTCCGTCCCGAGGCGGCGGTGATACTCAACCTCACCCCCGACCATGTGGACTTCATGGGCAGCCTTGACGCCTATTACAAATCAAAGACCGAGGTCTATCGCAACATGAGCGGCTCCGACCTCTTCCTGCTCAATGCTGACGACCCCGTACTCGCCGAATACACCGCCAAATATCCTGTGAACTGCACCGTGCGTACATTCAGCACCGACCGCAGCGACACGGATTCCTGCGTATCGGGCGGCTATGTCTGCGTAAACAGCGAAAAAGTGCTGCCGCTCGACCTGATAAAGATAATCGGCAAGCATAATTTGCAGAATATCATCGTCGCCGTCTCAATAGCCAAGGCTTTCGGCGTAACTAACGAAGATATTTGCAGCGTTATCGCCGATTTCAGGGGTGTTGAGCATCGAATAGAATTCGTCCGCGAGCTGAACGGCGTTAAATACTACAACGACTCCAAGGGCACCAACACCGACGCCACCGTCACGGCGCTGAAGGCCTTTGATAAGGGCGTTATCCTGCTCGTAGGCGGCTTTGAGAAAGGGCTTGCCATGGACGACGTGAGGGCGCACCTCGGCTGCGTTAAGAAAGTTATCGGCTACGGTGCCTGCGGCAGGCGGCTCGTAAGCGAGCTTGTCGGCGAGGGCGGCACGGTGGTCACAACTCTCGACGAAGCCGTCGCAGAGGCGGTCAAAGCTGCCGAGAGCGGCGACAGCGTCCTGCTCTCCCCCACCACCAGCTCATTCGATCAGTATTCCTGCTTTGAGGAGCGCGGCAGGCATTTTAAAGATATCGTGAATGCGCTTTGATAAATGCATATTCAAAAAACAAAGGAGGCCGATAACCATGAAAAAATTCTTATCAGCCATCCTTTGCATTGCGCTGCTGCTTTCATTCCCGACCGCTTATGCGGCTGCGGGCAGCGCAAAGCAATATCCCTTCGTCTTTGTCCACGGAATGATGGGCTGGGGCGAGGCGCAGGGAATCGACAGCTTCATGCCCTATTGGGGCACCACCTCGGTCGGCGGCATATATGATAACAGAATGCTCGTGAAGCCGACAAAATCCGCCGTCGCCTATATGCCTACAGCCGATCGCGAGCTGCCCTATGACGGCGCAAAAGAGATGCTGTTAGTCGAGGACGTCGACAATAGGGAATTCCTGAACGGTCTGTTTAACGCAATGTATGACGACCTGCCCGCGCCCAAAAAGAAAAAGTGACAGCTCCGCCCGTAACCGCAAGCCGACAATATAATTCGCGCAAAATCGCCGAGCCTGCGAGACGGATGAGGTGGCTGCATAGGCGGATTTCGGCTTGATCTGCGGGATGCCGAGAACGCCGTCCCCTGCAATGTGTATAGCACAGATAGAAAAGGGTGATACAGTGGAAATTAAAAAGGTTGATCGCGGTACCGAATTAGCGGATAAACTGCTCCGCTTTGTTGAAGAGTTTTCATGGGAAGATGTAAAGGCTCATATGTTGGATGAGCTTCGGGCATGGACGTTTACAGACTGGGAAACTCCGTTTGCAGCGATAATAAACGGCCGGATTATAGGGATAGCTTATATCCGAAAGAGCGATTATTATCCGCTGCCCGAAATATATCCGTGGGTATCGGGGATCTTTGTGACGGAAAGCTATCGCGGACATAGGATCAGCGAAAAACTGATTTCCTTTGCGAACGAATATGCAAAGGAAAAGGGCTTTGACAAGACGTACATCCCGTCCGTGCATACAGGGCTATATGAAAAATACGGATACCGTTATCTCGGTGATATTGTTAATTACGCCAATGAGACCGACCGACTGTATGCCAAAGAAATATAGCATGATGACTTGACCGCTTCGGCTTGTTAAACCTATGCAGCGGACGCCACCTGTGCCGATCCAAAATTTAAAAATCAAACGGCGTGACTTTTGCGGTCACGCCGTTTTTAATTATGCCCGCCCGGCGGCGGGGTTTTCACTGTTCTATTCTGCGCCGATGCCGAGGCTGACCGAGAGCGCTCTGTTCACCCTCGTCATATCCTGCTCGCCGAGATTCCCCATCTTCTCGCGCAGGCGCTTTTTATCGAGGGTACGCACCTGCTCGAGCAGCACTATCGAATCCTTGGCGAGGCCGCAGCCGTCGGCGTTGACCCTTATGTGGGTAGGTAGGCTCGTTTTAAATCGCTGGCTCGTTATCGCAGCCGCAATGACGGTGGGGCTGAATTTGTTGCCGACATCATTCTGAACTATCAGCACAGGCCTCGTGCCGCCCTGCTCCGAGCCGATCACGGGACTTAAATCGGCGTAATAGATCTCTCCCCGTTTAACGGTCACTGTAATCACTCCCGTAAGTTTGAATGGCAGTATTATTTTGGGCACACACACGGCGAAATAATCGCGTTTTGAAATCGGGGAGCAAAAAAATTTCAAAATCGCCTGTCCCTGCTACATTATATTCCCAAAGCAGGATAATGTTATCGGCAAACACAAAAAGCGGGCAGCCTCGGCCGCCCGCAATTTTTTATTTCTTATTTGCTTTTTCCTTATCGAATTTCTTTATCCACTCGATGGTGTCGCGCAGCGAATCCTCAGCGCTCATCGGCTTGTAGCCGAACTCCTTTGCGGCTTTCTCATATGTAAAGTTACAGTTCTGGCAAAGGATCTCTACCGACATCTCGTTGAGCACCGGCGGGAGCTTGAGCATATCAAACACCTTGACGATGACGGGCAGCAGCCTGATTATCGTCTTTTTGCTGAGTGCAACTTTCGGCGGCTTCCTGCCGCAAATCTTTGCGAGGGTCGCTATGAACTCCCTGACGGTGAGCTTGTCGCCGCAGAGGAGGTAATTCTGGCCGCCTCTGCCCTTTTCGGCAGCGCCTATCATGCCCTTTGCAACGTCGCGCACGTCAACGAAGTTGTATGCGCCGAAGTCGAGGGTAACGGGGAACAGACCCTTGATATAAAGGCGGATCATAGCGCAAACGCTGGCAGTGCCCTTGACGTCGTAGGGGCCGATGCAGCAGCTCGGATGCACGACGCAGGTCTTGAGATTTTCATCCGAAGCGTCCATTACATACTGGCTTGCGGCAGCCTTTGACTTGCCGTATGCACCGTTGACAAGGTCGGGGTCAAAATGATCCGGCTCACGCACGACGGTCATATCGTCGGTGACATGAATGGCGTCGACCGATGAAACATAAACAAGGTTCTTAACTCCGCACTTTTTGCACGCCTCTACAACCGCCTTGGTGCCGTCGTAGTTGACCTTCCATACCAGGTCATCCTTCTTGCCGGTGATATCGACAAGACCCGCAACATGATAAACGGTATCGGCGCCCTCAAACGCCTGCATGAGGTGGTCGAGGCTGCAAACGTCGCCGATGACCTTTTCGCAGTTGAACTCATCGAAATCGTGGCTGTCACGGTGCAGTGAGAGCCTAATGCGCTCGCCTCTGTCGGCAAGCTCCTTTACAAGCGCATATCCTACATAGCCCTTTGCGCCTGTAACAACATTCAGTTTCTTTTCCATATGCTTTTCTCTCCTGTCTACGCCCACGGCGCCGAAGCGCACGGAGCACGGCTATTTTCAGAGGATCAAACCCCAATCTTTAATATTATACAATATTTATCCCCAAAAAACAATATACATTTTAACCTTTTAGTCCAATTTACGGGCGCAGCGCAAGGCGAAATTGCTCGGCAAGCGCATAGTAGAGCGCCGTGAGAGCGCATGAGAGCAGCACTCCGCCGACGATATCGGTGAACCAGTGAACGCCCGAGAGCAGCCTGCCGAGGACGGTGAGCGCCGCAACGGCTATGCACACGGCCTTGACGGCAGGCATTACCTTTGCGGGCAGACGCTTCTTGAGCGGCAGGATAGCCGAGAGCATCACGCAAACGGCGAGCATCGAATGCGACGAGGGGTAGGAGGCCTCGAGCTGACCGTCGACGAGTATCGGGCGGTAGTTGACGGCAACGACATTAAAGAGGAGATAGAAGAATACCACGATGGCGTAGAATACGCCGAGGGCGAGTATCTCGCTGTCGACCTTTTTGAGAGCCTTGCGGGTGACGAGCTGGATAACGCCTATGGCGGCGAACATGAGCATCACGAGTATCGACAAAACGCCGAGCACTTCTGTGAACTTATACCACCCGTCATTGTTGCCTATGAGGTCGCGGAAATGGCCGTTTGCGGAGGCAAAACCAACGCTCGAAGCGTTGGGACCTATCGGCTGCACGTCGACATTGGCTACGGCCGCCGTGAAGAGTATAAAGAGCAGCAGCAGCGCCCCCGCTATAGCAAACAAGCGCATATTTTTCTTGAGTTTCATTACTTATTCTCCTTATTTGACAAAATCAAAGCTCCTGACCGCGGCGCTCTTGCCGAATGCAGGCTTCACATAGCTGACTTTAAGCTCGGCTCTGCCGTCAAGCGGCTTTGCTGATATCACTTTGATCTCGGCGGATTCGCCGGGCTTCAACAGCCGCCCGGAGGGCTTTGAGAATTCAACGCCCGGCATTGAGACGCCCGTTATCAGCACGGAGCGGCTCAGGGAAAGGTTGGTTATAACGAGCGTATCGGAGTCGCCCGTGTGACCCGCCTGCTCGCCCTTAAATACGGCATTGACCGAGTAATACGGCGCCTGAGCCACCTCAAACTGCGGGAATTCGGCGAAGGAATACACATCAGTCCTGCCGTCAGCAAAGAGCAGCCGCTCGATAAGGGCAAAGGTATTCGGGTCTTGGGTATAAGTGCCGTGATACTGCCCGTCGACAAACCAGGTGTTCTCGGGCAGATAAGCCGAGGAGGCGTCTATCTTCATTGACGGGGCGACATGGTCGTGCTTAATATCGGTGCAGACCGTGCGAACGGCGTTGTAGCCGCGTGGGAAGCGCTTGCCGACCGACGGGCAGATTGCTCCGCTGACCTGCGAAGCGTCAAGCAGCATATCGGCGAGCCTGTCGCCGCCGAAAGCCGTGTAATCGACATAGTTGCAGATTATCGAGACGTTTGCGCCGCGCTCCATGCAGCGAAGGAAGCTGCTGCGGTAATTCGGCATGATCTCGTGGTGAATAACGTCGCTCTTGCGTATCAGCTCGGCGCTCGCTTCGCCGTCAAGCATCACGGGCTTCAGTTGCTCATAGCTCTCGGGCGTGAGCAGATCCCAAAGGCTGCCCCAATGCAGCGGCAGCACCGATATCCTCTTGAGGAATGCGGACGCCAGCGCCTCCACCCTGGGGAGCTTGACCCCGTCGAAAAGCGGCGCCAAGTCGGTCTCCTTGCCGAGAATATTCTCGCCGAGCGAAATAAGGCTCGCGACGGGGAAATCGACCTCGCCGAGGAAGAATCGCTTTGCAAACGAGGTGCCGCCGAGGGCGGGCACGTCGAGCACGGCGTTATTTATCGGCGCGGAGTCGGCAAAGAGGCTCAGATAAGCGCCGACGACGAAGCCGCCGTAGCTCATGCCGAAGATATTCACCTTTTTTGCGCCCGTGTATTTGAGCACGGCGTTGACATAGTCGCTCAGCTCATTCGCTATATCATAACCGCCCATACGGAAATCATACTGGAACGAAAAGACGTTTTCGCCGCCTATCCTCTCGGCCGCCGCGGCGCTGAGATTCTTTTCCCTGACCAGATCGAGCCTGCCGCTGTCGGTGAGGTGTTTATAATTCGTGAGCGCGGGGTCGTTCGGGTAATGGTTCACGTTATAGACCGAGGAGCCGTCCTCGTTGCAGAACATTTTCTCGAGTATTTTCATGCCGCCGTCGGCGACTGCATTGCCGAGGGATTCCGACGATCCGCAGAGGAATTTAAGCAGCGAAATCGTGAAATTCGGCAGGTCGGAGGCGGTCTGCTTCAGCGCCGCCTGCGGGTCAAACGGCCAGACCTGCTGCGGCTCGTCGCCGCTGTAGTCATAGAGCTGAGATGAAGCATAGCCGCCGACCGTTATCAGCGGTATTTCTTCATTCGCCGCAAAGGCGGGCACGGCCGCACAAAGCAGCATTACGCACGCTGTCAAAACACTCAAAGCCCTTTTCATAAGCTCACTCCCTGCAAAATATATGCGCCCCGCCAAAGCAGCATACTTAATATAAAAATTTTATCATATATAATGCAATTTTTCAATCCGAAATTTTTGCCCAAGAGCGAATTCTGCTCTTCATGCCGTCGATATCGAGCACGCCGTAGGCAAAGCCCTTGCGTACCAGCTCGTCGGGCAGGAATTCGTCGTATTTCTCAAACAGCGGCACCTCGCCCTTATAGACAAGCTCCATCGGGTCGAATTCCTTTGCAGCTTCATTCGCAAGCACGTCAAAGAATTCCTTCTCGCCCGCCTTCATCTTAAACTGGATGAAATACGGCCTTGACGGGTCGAGCGCCGAGATGCCGAGCTCCTTGGCGCACTTGAGCTTCAGGAAGCGCTCCATTGCGAGGAAGGCATAGCTGCCGAGCCACGGGAAAAGGCACCACATATCGCCGCCGAGATTTATCAGCGGGCGCTCTGTAAGCCCCGAATTGCGCGCGGTCTTGCGTGCCTCCGAGAGGCGTGCAACGGCGTTTTTCATCAGATAAGGGTAGCCCTTGTCCTCAATGAGCACCTGCCTCATGCGTTCGAGAACCTTGGTGTTGATATCGCCCGGGCACTGGCCGAAGTAGGCGGGCACCTTGCCCTTGACAAGGTCGCAATAGACGAGCTTGCGCTTGTGATCGACCTCCTCGACTATCCAGACATGCCCCGCAATGGCTATCTTCTCGCCCGGGGGCGGGGGCATGACTATCGTGCCGAGCTCCTGAGAATGGCTGCGGACGGTGTATTCCTCATTCTCCTGAAACACGGCGTAGAACTTGAAATTGTTGACCTGCCGCTCGCCCGCGAGGCCGACTATCAGCCCGCCCTCATCGGTGCGCTGGATCTGATCGGTCGAGAGCAGGTGGCGCAGCAGCAGCCTGTAATCCTCCTGCGATACCTGCTTGAAGGTACTGAGTGACAGCACCTTTGAAGCAAGCGCGGCGGGTGAAGCCTCGCCGCAGGAGGCGAGAGTCGCCATGGTCTGATGATACAGCAGGCTGTAGGGATATTTATCCATGCGCTGCGGCTCGACCCAGCGCTCCTCGGTATAGAGCTGCACGAGTGCAATGCCCTGCAGCAGCGTCCACGGCACGGTGGCGGGCAGCATGGCTCTCGCCTCGGGCTGCTCCTCACGCATGACAAACCACATCTCCGGCGGCAGTCCTCGCCTGCCCGTTCTGCCCATTCGCTGCAAAAACGACGACACGGTGAACGGCGCGTCGATCTGGAATGCGCGCTCCAGCCTGCCGATATCAATACCGAGCTCGAGCGTAGCGGTGGTGACGGTGGTCTTGAACTGCTGCTCATCCTTCATCACGGCCTCGGCCGTCTCACGGTAGGCGGCGGAGAGATTGCCGTGATGTATCAAAAAGCGGTCGGGTTCATTCCGCTCCTCGCAGTAGCGGCGCAGAGTGGTCGTGACCGCCTCACATTCCTCGCGGGAATTGACGAATACAAGGCACTTCTTGCCCCTTGTATGCTCAAAAATATAGCCCATGCCCGGGTCGGCGTTCCTCGGCGCTTTGTCGGTGGAGATATCAAGCTCGGGCAGCGCCTCGCCCTCGTGCTCTTTCTCATATCCGCCGTCGCCATCAATATAAAAATGCTCCATTGAGAGCCGCCACTTGACCCCGCCCGCCTCTATCTTGGGTATCACGGTGCGCCTGCCCGAGCATTCGGAGAGCAGCCGCCCCGCGCTCTCGGGGTCGCCCACGGTGGCGGAGAGCCCGACTATCCTCGGCTTCGAGCCGGAGAGGCGCATCAGCCGCTCGATAAGGCAGAGGGTCTGCCCGCCCCTGTCGCCGCGCATGAGCGAATGCACCTCGTCAATGACGATAAAGCGCAGGTCGCCGAAAAGCCGCGCGACATATGAATGCTTGTGCAGCAGCAGCGCCTCGAGGGATTCTGGCGTTATCTGCAATATGCCCGACGGATTTTTGAGCAGCTTATTTTTATGCGACTGCGAAACGTCGCCGTGCCAATGCCAAACGGGGATATCCGCCTCGCGGCACAGGTCGTTCAGCCGCATGAATTGGTCGTTGATGAGCGCCTTGAGCGGGCCGATATATATGGCGCCGACGCTGCTCGGCATATCCTCTGTGAAGAGGGTCAATATAGGGAAAAACGCCGCCTCCGTCTTGCCGGAGGCGGTGGAGGCGCACAGCAGCACGTTGCAGTCGGTGTTGAACACGGCGTCGCCCGCCGCCACCTGCACGGCTCGCAGCGATTCCCAGCTATTCTGATAGATGAAATCCTGAATGAAGGGCGCATAGCGGTCAAATACGTTCATACGGTCACCTTATATTTCAAATTCAGCAAATTCTTTCTCAACATTTTCCTCGTCGACCTCGGATCTTGCGTATTCAAAGCCCTCCGAGCCGAGCAGCTGCGACACGGTCAGTCCGGGATTCTGGAACGATATATTCAGCAGCTCGATAAAGTCGCGGATGACCTCGCGCGGGGTAATATTTTTATCCGCCCCAATCCTGCCGTACTCTATCTTGATAAAGGCTATGAGCTCCTCCTGCCCTAGGGTGCGCTCGTAGCCGAAAAGCTCGGCGTGGATATCCGCCAGCTTCTCGGTGAGCACCAGCATCTCCTCATAGCTGAGCGGATTCAGCTTTATCACGGGTGCGAGCATATCGGAGTGCTCGTCCGAGCCGAATCTGCCCTGCTCAAGCCTTGAGCGCAGCGCCTCATAGCTGTAAACGCCCCTGCGCTGATCCTCAATGCATTGCAGAGTGCCGCTCATGATTATGCCGAGGTGGTGCGCCTTGCCCTGCAAAGCGTCGTTATACATGGTGAGTATCTTCTCGTAATTATACTGACGGGTTATCGAATTCGGTATCTTATATATATTCACAAGCTCGTCGATGAGGATGAGCATACCGTCGTAGCCCGCCCGCTTGAGGAATGCGGCGAAAAGCTTGATATAATCATACCAATCGTCGTCGGTGACGATGATATTGACGCCGAGCTCCGCTTTCGCCTCGCTCTTGAGCGAATACTCGCCCCTGAACCACTTGACGACCTTGGCCTTGCTCTCGTCGTCGCCGCCGATATAGGCTTTATAATATATGGTCAGCAGCTTTG
>OHTU01000487.1_pt1 | contig 14779 bp, 9 predicted proteins | sample 1578961 | NCBI WGS metagenome assembly OHTU01 (sample SAMEA3879582, study PRJEB24766) | human gut metagenome | biome: human-associated habitat; feature: feces | place: USA | collected 1985/1987 | reverse complement strand
TGGTTTTGGAATTTGGAAGAGGGAGCATAGCGGGCTATGCGACCGATGACAAATTTCAAAAACGGCAAAAAGACAGGATATAAGAATACAACTCCTAAGCCTCAAAATTGTTCAAATTATTTTTTCCACCATTACCAATACTAACCAAAAACACAATATCTGTATGAAAACCGAACAGATTCTCACCGCGCTCGAAGCCAAACACCAAGGCGAAAAAGAATACTTACAAGCCGTGCGCGAAGTTTTGCAGTCCATCGAACCCGTCTATAACGAGCATCCTGAATTTGAACGCGTCCGTCTCGTGGAACGCCTCGTAGAGCCCGACCGCATCCTCACTTTCCGCGTGCCTTGGGTGGACGACCACGGCGAAGTCAACGTCAACATCGGCTATCGCGTGCAATTCAACAACGCCATCGGCCCATATAAGGGAGGCATCCGTTTCCACCCCTCTGTCAATCTGAGCATCTTGAAGTTCCTTGGCTTTGAACAGACTTTCAAAAATGCCCTGACCACCCTGCCGATGGGCGGCGGAAAAGGCGGTTCAGACTTCGCACCCCGCGGACGCAGCGAAGCAGAAATCATGCGCTTCTGCCAAGCCTTCATGCTTGAGCTTTGGCGCAACCTGGGTCCTGACCAAGACGTGCCAGCAGGCGACATCGGCGTGGGCGGCCGTGAAGTGGGCTATATGTTCGGAATGTATAAGAAACTCACGCGCGAACACACCGGCACTTTCACCGGCAAGGGTCTCGACTTCGGCGGCTCCATCCTGCGTCCGGAAGCCACAGGCTTCGGCGCGCTCTATTTCGTCAAGCAGATGCTTGCCGACCGTGGCGACGACATCGCAGGAAAAACGGTTGCCATCTCCGGTTTCGGCAACGTGGCTTGGGGTGCCGCCAAGAAAGCCACAGAGATGGGCGCGAAGGTCGTCACTTTGAGCGGCCCCGACGGATACATCTACGACCCCAATGGCGTCAGTGGCGAAAAGATCGACTATATGCTTGAACTGCGCCTCTCTGGCGAAGACATCGTGGCGCCCTATGCAGAACGCTATCCGGAAGCCACTTTCCACGCTGGCAAGAAGCCCTGGTGCGAACACGTTGACATTGCCCTGCCTTGCGCCACGCAAAACGAATTGGGCGAAGAAGACGCACGCCAGTTGGTTGAAAACGGCGTGAAGCTCGTGGCTGAAGTGAGCAACATGGGATGTACGGCCGAAGCTGTTGACTATTTCATCCAACACCAAACTAACTTTGCACCGGGCAAGGCTGTAAATGCAGGTGGCGTTGCCACTTCTGGTTTGGAAATGACGCAAAACGCCATGCACATCTCTTGGTCGGCTCAGGAGGTCGACAACCGTCTGCACAGCATCATGAGCGCCATCCACGACCAGTGTCTGCGCTATGGCCGTGAAAACGGATACACCAACTACGTGAAGGGCGCCAACATCGCCGGATTCATGAAGGTGGCACACGCCATGATGGCACAAGGCATTATCTAACATTTATAACCACGGGATAAACAACTTATTTCCCATCAAATAAAAAATCTCATTGCTATCCGGCAAAACGCCAAAGAGCATGAAAACACAATCTGCAATGCCCACAAACAGGCGTTTCGAATGCGTTCTTTTAGAAAAAAATCCCTTAGCCAAGAATATACAAGCCTTATTCCAGTAAGAACAAGCCTAAGGACAGAATTTTCAAACATAGGGACAGGTTTTTATGATTTCGGCGCTTACCGATTTACCGTACAGCAATAAAAAATTCAAAGTTCGAAGCACAAGCATTTCTTGCGCTTCGAATTTTTTTACCCTTTTCTAATCATCAATCGCAGCCCTTCTAACCGAAAAACGAGCCGTTGCATTCAAAATTTTTAGATTTAACATTTTTTACCCCCCAATTGGCAGTTCAACCATCATTCGCTAACTTTGCGAACAAAATAGAACAAGATATAGAAAATAAACAAACACAAACACTTATGAAAGGTTTAAAAACACGTCGATGGCTGCTGGCCACGACATGCGCACTCTGTTGCGCCCCAATTTGGGCAGAAGACTACACAGAAGACGGTGTTATCTATGATGTTAACCAATCTACAAAGACCGCCACTGTTAAAGGTCCTGCAAACGAAACGGTTCTTTTGCTCAACATCAAGAAGGAAGTGAAAGGGTGTACGGTGACGTCTATTGACGAATATGCGTTTTACGGCTACAACTTCACGACGGCAGTCATCCCTTCGTCTGTAACCTCTATCGGAGAATGCGCATTTTCACTGACTTCGCTGAAATATGTCGTTATCCCGTCTTCGGTCACAACGATTGCTGACGGCGCCTTCCTTGATAATGAGAATTTGATGGTGGTGTTGACAAAACATCCTTACGACAATGCCAAGAGTTTTCTGAACTCAGACTATGAAGTACGCACAAAAAATGACTGGTTTACGGCTTATTCAAAAAAAGATTTATCCACCAGTGCACAGCAACTCATTGAGACTTATAACACGGCCATGAATTTCACCCAAACGGAATATGCCGACAAATATGCTGCACTTAAAAACACGGAACTGAAAAAGTCTCTTGAGCAGAAACTGGATTTACAGGCTTTGGCCAAAGTGTTGTCTGAAAACGATGAGGCTATAAGCAAATACAGCAACAATCTCAAGGTGGCCTATGACAATGTCTACAAAGCCATATTCAACTCCAATTTGGCCAAACTTCAAGAAATCTACAGCAAGATAGTGGCTGAATCTGGAACAGACGTAGACGGCATGCTGACGGCCAACGACGGCCTCATCGCCAGTGCCTCACAATTAAGCACAAACGCTGCATCTGGAATTTCAGACTCTCAACTCGACAATCTCATTGACGGCAAAGCCGATTCCTATTATCAAACCACGACAACCAAAAAGGTTGAAGGCGACAGCTACATTCAGATTGACCTGAACGCAGCCTTTAAACAGGTGACACTGAAATTTTCCAAGCGAAACACAGGTAAGCTCAACCCCGTGAAGGTTCATTTCTATGCGTCAAACTCGCCCGAAGGTTCCAACTGGGTTGACCTCGGCGAACAAGCCTGCAACTATAGTCTCAACGATGGGCAAACGGCCTTCACAACATTGACGTTCAATCAGCCTTATCGGTACGTCCGCTTCGTCTCCGCTCAAGCAGAAATTCCATACGGAGCACACCGCTTCAAGGGTAACAATGCGTTCTCGCTAAGTGAACTCCATGCCTACACACGGGCCAGCAAACTCGATTTGCTCAGCAAATCCGAACGCGAAAATCTCAACGCCCTCTTGAACAAGGCCCAAAATGAGATTGAAAACGACGCGGCCACGCAGGAAACCATCGACGAACTGCAAGATGCTTACGACAAGATAGAAGCCACCGCAGCAGATTATCTTTATCTGGATTTCAACGCAGACTTCAAAACAGCCTACAGTGCCAAAGCCCATCAAGTGCCGGCCGGCCTCAAAGCAGCTATCATGACGCTGAACGGCGAGAATGTACGCTGTGAATATCGCTACGAAGCCGGTAGCATCATTCCGGCCCAAACGGGCGTATTGCTCAAATCTGGACGAGGCAATTCTTTCATTTTGAATACGGCCGAAACGTCTGAAACTTCTCCCGAAGGAAATCTCCTACACGGTCTTTTGGAAGACGGATACACCTATGCCGATGGCGACAACAAATTCTATCAACTAACCTGGGACGATGAGTCTAAAACATCACTCGGATTCTATTGGGGAGCTCCCAATGGCGGTGCATTCAAAACCAAAGCCGGCAAAGCATTCCTTGCCATTCCGAGAACATCGGCTTTCACCCTCTCCGGCATCAGCCTATTGAAAATCGACAGCAGTTTGTCTACCAACATTTCTAATGTCAAAACCGACAACGCTTCTTTTTCCGTCTACGACCTTAACGGGCGACGCGTTGATGCCACCTCCGCAAACGAACTGCCCAAAGGCATTTACGTTGTCAACGGCAAAAAAACAGTAATCAAATAAAAACATTCAACAAGTGGCGCAAGCGGTCCCCCCCCCACACGACGAAAGGCATAAGCCCACATGTCTGCGGATAAGGCAGACCGGCACACTTTTCCCCAAAAAACAATTTTAAATCATGAAAAAGGAATACGTTAAACCACAGAGCGAAGCCATCAACTTGATGATGGAAGGACCAATTGCACAAAGCAGCCCGGAAATCACAGATCAAGAAAGACCAATAGACCCGCAATCAAACCGTCAAGATTTTGGCAAGGGGCTGTGGGAATAAATTCTCCGGTAAAATTGTAAACAGGTTTGAGATTCGTTGATTTTAAGTAGGTGTTCCCAATTTTCCTACCATAAGCTGGTAATATTCCGAACGCCTGCTTAACCAATTTACTTAGAGAGTATGCTTTGAAAAAGTCTCCTCGTTTATTCGCCAGAATAACACGTACGGAGGCTTTTCTTTTGTTAGACCGGCATTCTTTTCTGCTTAAAACAACACCGTCTGCCATCTGCACACGCCAGAGTACGCCCATTGAGAATAAACCAGACAAAATCATCTTTTAAAACCTTGGCCATCTTTACTTTTTATCATACTTTTGCAGTTTAATTCAAGAACAAACAAGACCTTCACCGCGAACCTAAATAGGAAAATACGTAACCACATTGAAACCAAAAACAAAACATATAAAGAATAACGTATGAATCAAATTCATCAGCGATTGTGCGCCTTGTGCCTCGCCCTCATCATGATAGCCGGTGCATACGCACAGCGCGTTTCTTTCAAAACCAATGCCCTCTACTGGGGAACGCTTTCGCCCAACGCCGGCGTTGAATTCCGGCTCTCGCGCCACTACACCCTCAACCTTGAAGGCGCAGTCAATCCCTTCACCATCGGTGACTACAAGATCCATTCGGCAGCCTTCACGCCCGAAGCCCGCTACTGGTTTTCCGGACGTCCGCAAGCCGGACATTTCGTAGGCATCATGGGGTTTGGCGGCATCTACAGCATGGCCTGGAACAACACCAACCATGTGGGCGACGCCATCGGCGGTGGCATCACTTACGGATATAGCTTCGTGCTCTCACGCCGCTGGAGTTTGGAAACGACCATTGGTCTCGGCATGCTCCATGTTCGCGAAAAGAAATACGCCGTAGGTGCTGAAGAGCCCAAGGAAATTAACCACACCAAAACCATTCCCGCGCCGCTGAAAGCCGGAATAACCTTCACTTACATCCTGAAATGACATTCAAAGAATTACATAGCCAACTCAGAGCCGCCACGCTCCCGCGCCTCATCGCGGCTCTCCTGATGATTCTCTTCGCGGCTGGCACACAGACGGTTTTGGCCGACGACGTGATCCGCGTGACGGGTAAAGTCATCTCAAAAGAAAAGCGCAAACCACTCATGGGGGTCAACGTGCAAGACGAGAAATCGGGACGCCTCTTGGCCACCACGGATGAAGACGGACGCTTCGCCACCAACGTTTTCGGCAACAGCACGCTGCGCTTCAGCATGGTGGGTGCCAAAACCCGCACCATCCGCGTGAAAAACCTCACCTACATTGAGGTGGAGATGGACGAACACGACATTGAATTGGGCGAGGCCACCGTGGTGGTGAAACGCATCGTCAACAAAATCATGCCGGAGCCAACACAGATTGAAATCAGAGGCAATTATGCCATCATCAAAACACGTGTGCGTGTGCCGCGCGAAATGTTTTCAAGCGACACGCGACTCGTTGTGCAACCCATTTTCCACAACGCTTCGAAAAAAACCATGCAGGCCATGCGCCCAATGGTGTATGACGCACAGACCTACAATCGCACTCAGCAACGCATGTATGACTTCGACCTGAAACAAGGCGACCCGCTGGCAAAATACATCACCATCAAGGCCGACTCCTTGCGCGAAAAGGGACGCAAGAACGACATCATCGGTTACAGCGACTCTATCTACATTGACGACGCACGCGACGACTATTCCTGCGACGTGTTTTCTGCCATTGAAAACTACAACCGCATCATCTATCGCGACACGACGATCATCGCCCGCGGAACGGTCAATCCGTTGCGCTTCCTTGACTATGCTTTCCAAGGCACCATCGTGACCGATTCGGCCTACTATCCGAAAGCCGAAATGCAGTTACGCGACAGCAAGGGAGAAATCAAACTGCAATTTCCCATCGGTTCGGCCAAACTCGACTTGAGCAACCCACGCAACGCCGACGAACTCTCGCAGCTCAACGAACAGCTTCAGGCCATCGCCCACAGCAAAGACGCATCGCTCCGCGCTTTCAGCATCATGGGTACGGCCTCGCCCGATGGTTCGTATGCTGGCAACCTGAAACTGGCTGAGAAGCGTATGCAATCGGCCCTCAACTACATCGTCGGACAGCTCGACAGCGAAACGCGCCGCCGCATGAGCGTAAGTTCGAAAGCCAAAGTGGCGAAGTGGGACGACGTGGTGGCGCTGCTGCGCCGCGACAGCCTCAACAAGGAGGCCGATGCTATCCAGGACATCCTCAACCGCTATAAAACGCCCGACGTGCAGGGACGCCACATCCGCCGCCTGCCGTTCTTCCGCAACACGCTGGAGGCGAAATATCTGCCGCAGTTGCGCCGCGTGGAATATGCGCTCAACTATTCCATCTTCCGCGTTCTCACGCTCAGCGAAATCCAGCAACTCTATGAGAAAGACTATAAGCAGCTATCGCGCTACGAATTTTTCCGTCTCTACCGCGCGGAAGCCGATGAAGCGAAACGCGAAAAAGTCATCCGCCAGGCATTGGAAATCTATCCGAGCTTCGGCATCGCTGCCAGCGACTTGCAGGCCATCTTGATCAAAAACGGAAAGGCCGACCGCGACTTGCTTAAACCCTATGCAGGCAAGAAGGCACCGGCCACGCTCAACGCCAACCACATGATTGCGCTGCTCAATTCCGGACAATATTCACAGGCCGACAGCATCTCGGATTTCCTGCCCGACACGCCCGACACGCACATGCTCAAAATCGTCACGGCAACGCTCAACGGCGACTACAATCAGGACAACTTCAATGCCATCGCTGCCACTGGCTTGCGCAACGAGGTGGTGATGCTTCTGGCCATGAAGCGCAACGAGGAGGCCTTGAAGCGCTCGAAGGAACTGCCTGAAGAGGAAGCGCTCACGCATTATCTCAGAGCCGTTTGTCTCAACCGCGCCGAAAAACCAGTTGAGGCTTACACGGAACTCAAACAGGCGTTTTCAATGGATCCGGAACTGGAACGCACCGCCTATACTGACGGTGACGTCAACGACTTGATTCTCGACAAAAAATAGGCGTTTGTAATGGTATAGAAAACCACAAAAAATCTGTGGAAGAATATGCAACAACCATTACCTCTAAAAATTTGATCAATGAATAACAAGAAAAATACCTGCCGCCTGCAATTCAGCAGCGGCATCCTATATAAGAAAGGCGTTGGCGTTTGTCTTTTCGCGCTGGCCATACCCCTCTCGGCACAGGTGCCGGGAAGTGCGCTCGACCACATGCTGCAACGCCCAAAAGTGGCCAAACACTTTGAAAACAAAACCTTCGGCGACCACCTCTTCGTGGAAGGCGGCATCGGCGCAAACAGCATCGTGACGCGCTCATCGTCGCATTTCAGCACAGCCGGACTGACAGCGCAGTTGGGCATCGGTGACTGGGTGACACCGCTCCACGGATGGCGCCTCGGCTTTCAGGGCGGCAAATTCTCTGGAGAGCAAAACAGCGCCAACATCATGGGGGCTTCACTCGACTATCTGCTCAACATCACAGCGCTCTCGGTGTCGACGATGCGCGACTCGACATACAGCAATTCTCGCATGTTTGAACTCATCGGTAAGGCGGGAGTGGACTATGTTTACACGACGAACAACGGCGTGCACAAGAATGCACTCGGAGCGCATCTCGGTCTGCGCGGACAGGTGAACCTCTCACGCTTCGGCTATTTCTATCTCGAACCGATGGTGGGGCTCTATTCCGACAAGATTACGCAGGAGAGCAATTGGCGCGGCTATCGCTTCGCTGCCTCCGTGGCCGCCGGACTGGGCTACCGTTTGCAGGAACACACGGCCAATGGTGTGTTTGAAGACGACGGACACTTCCTCAACCACACCTTCGTGAGTCTCACAGGCGGCCCTTCGTCACTGCTTCAGAGTAGCGGTTCGCAAACGAAATATGCCGGCGCACGTGTCGGTGGCTACATCGGCAAATGGTTCTCCCCCTATTCGGGAGTGCGCCTCGGTGCTTTGGCTTCCACCTACAAGCAGGAAGGCCATCAACACGTAAAGGCGCTCAACGCTTCAGTGGGCTGTCTTTGGAACATGCACAACACGTTTGGCGGCTACGACCCCAACCGCACTTTCTGGGTCAACGCTGTGGCCGACGCATCGATCAATGCCAGCGCAAGCGGCGACGGACGCAAGTTGAGTCCGGGATTCGGCGCAGGGCTTCAAGCCAATTTCCATTTGGCACATGGCGTTGACTTCTTCATCGAGCCGCGCGTGGATGCCTATAAGAAAGGCTATGCCGCCTACGGCCCTGTCATGAAGAAACTCAATGCAGCGGGCAGCATCATGGCGGGCCTCACCTTCATGCAAGGCGGCGACACCCGCACGCAGTTGGCCCGCAACGACGACTTCAAACAGGAAACGGCCTACGACCATCTCTTCTTGGAGGCTGGCATCGGCGGGGCGCTGCCTGGCACTTCTTCGGCTGCTGGCCACCCCTTCACTTATGTCCGCCCCGCGGCCTTCATGGGTGTCGGCAAATGGTTTAACGCCACCTCGGGCGTGCGTCTTTGGGGACAGGCTGCACAGATTGAAGGACGGGAAGACGACCGCGTGAAAACGGTGTCCGTTGGTGCTGACTATCTCTGGAACATCAACAACGCCTTCCACGGATATGACCCCGACCGCCGCTTCGAGCTCATCGGCTCCTTGGGTGCCAATCTGGCCATGCACGGCGGAGAGGACAAGGTTTATCCAGGACTCCAAGCTGGTCTGAAGGGACTTTGGCATATCAACCGCATGTGGGGACTCTTCATCGAACCGCAAGCACAAATCCACGCCAAGGACTATCTGGAACAATTCACCACGCCGGGCCTGCGCCGCGACGTGACAGGAACGCTCATGGCCGGTCTGCAGGTGTATCTGCACGGTTACCAGCCAACAGAAAACCGCGAGCGCTTTAACGAGACTGAGCTCAAGAGTTTCTTCTCGATGGCTGGCGGCACCTACACCAACGGCAACGGCCTCCGCAGCAAAGAAAATTATGGTTTGGCCGGACGCCTGAGCTACGGACACTGGTACAGCCCTGTCTCGGCTTGGCGACTTTCGCTCACGGGACAGGCCAACCCGCATGCCGACAAGCACTTCGCTGCGCTCTTGGCTGGCGGCGACTACATCGCTGACCTCACCACCCTCACCTATGGCTACAACGAAGACCGCATCGTCAGCGTACGTGCGCTGGCGGGTATGAACTTCGGCATCGACTATCTGAGGGGCAAGACGCATTTCGACTGCGACATCCACGGCGGCGGCCAACTGGCTGTGCGCACGGGCCGTCAGATGGAACTTTTCGCCGAACCGCAAGTGGCCTATCGTCTCGACAAGCGCTACGATTCCCGCATGAAGCGCATCGTGCCGCAACTTCTGTTGGGATTGAACTACCGCCTGAAACCAGTGTCCGACAAGATGTCTGTGGAAGGAACGGACAAGAAACAGTTTGCCAGCGCTTCTTTCGGAACGGGCCTCTATTCTGGAACGGTGACGAACATGTCGCCTGTACGCCGCAAGTTCTCTCTTGATTTCGACCTCAGCTACGGACAATGGAAAACGGCTGCCCACGGATGGCAAGTGGGCCTCTCTGATGCCACCATTCAGAAGCACGGCAAGGGCAATATGCACATCACGACGCTACACGCCGACTACCTGCGCAACCTGCTCTCGGCTTCTTCCACTTCGCCTTTCCGCCTGACGGGTATTGCTGGCGTCACCGCCAACATCGGCTCCCGCGAGGGCTACCGTCCTGCCTACGCGCTCGGTCTTGAACTCGGTGTGCAAGCTGGCGTTGCTGTCAACGATCAGATTGAAATCTTCGCCGAACCGGTCGGCACGCTGATGCAAAAAACCATCCAGCGCCACAACGACCACCCAGCTGAAGCTCAAGCCCGCTTCATGCTTGGCACGAAAATCAACTTCTGATAGGTAGAGTATTCAAAATCCAGGAAAGTTAAGTAGGTGGAGATTGTGCGAAAAAGCCCTATCTGCGGCCCTGCGCGGGCTGAAAGCCCAGCAAGTTCGTAGCCCAGGGCAACGCCCTGGGTACCATGTTCCCATTCCCTACGCCCTGTAAGGGCAAAAGTAAAAGCCAACCGTTCGCCCATACTTTTGCCCTTACAGGGCGTGGTCGTTTATGCACTGATACCCAGGGCGTTGCCCTGGGCCCTGAGAACTGGCTGCCCTTTCAGGGCGCTCGCGGCGAGGGTTGCGGGGTTTGCCCCTTACAGGGGCAGCGTGCGCCGCTCTACCAATCTGGATTTTGAACGCCCCATCTGATAGGGCATAAATAATGGCGTTATGCCTATATAGAACGAAAAGAGACTCCCGCCTATCTGCTTCCTGGCAGACGGGCGGGAGTCTCTTTTCGTGTATCTTTATAGAAGCGGACTTCTGCTTAGTTCCTTAGTACTTCATATAATCGGGCAACGGCTCTTGCGTCGATGCTTCATAACGTTCTCCAAAGAGGCGTTTGAGCAAAGGCAAAAGTGCATGACGGATGGAACGCTCGTTGAGCTGGTGTTCGCCGTCGAAACGCTCGGCATGCGCATAATATTTCGTGAATGTATTATAGGCGTTTATCGGATTGACCGTCGTGTCGCCCGTTCCAAACAGGCCGTAACATAGTTCGCGCTCCTCGGGGGTGATGTCGTCAAACTGATGGCGCTCCATTTCGTTGAAATGGCGGATGATGTCGGCCGTGATGCGAAACTCCTTCTGACTGTCCTTGCGTCCGTTTAGGAACTTGAATGTCCCAGTGTGCAACACTTTGCTCATCGTTGACATGCGGAAAGCGGGGTTCACACAGATGCGCAGAAACCCGCGCATCTGCTGGGCATACATGCCACCCATACTCGTTCCGACAACGACATCTGGATGGTGTTCCTCACAAAAAGCCTTGAGATAAGGCAGCGCCTCTGCTGGGTCAACGGGAATGTCGGGGGCAAGTATCTCCGAAGAAGGGAAAATCTTGCGCAACAGTTCTGCCGTGCCTGTCGCGCCTGAAGAAGCGAAACCGTGGAAATAAACCATGTTGAATGGCTCTGCCGTGCGGGGCAAATTGTCTTTGTAGTTTGCCATAAGTGTCTTGTTATGTAGGTGTTCGATAATTAGCTTATAAGTAGAAAATCCCAAAAGATTCTCTGTGCAAAGTTATCAAAAAAGTAGCACAAAAAGGGCGGCACCAGACTGCTTATTTTATTTATTGTCCCGCTGTGGCTTACGCTGTTTAGGTCCTCGACAACAAGATAAACAAAGATATTCTTTCACACCTCGATATATTTTTGTTACTTTGTGTTTGCATTGAAAATAGGACAAGCCAAAGCATCTTGGCTGGTATTTCCAATCATTAAGTCACTAACAACCATCACACAAAAACACATGAGAAAAATCTCTTATCTTTTGAAAAGAACTGGCCTTACGCTGGTTTCGGCACTACTCCTCGCCGCCCCCGCAACAGCACAACAAACGTCGGCCGCCTACACGCCGAGCGCTGAAAACCTGAAGGCTCGCAAGGAATTTGCCAACCGCAGATTCGGTATCTTTCTGCATTGGGGCATCTACAGCCTCTTCGCACAAGGCGAGTGGTATCTGGAAACTGGCAAACTCAACGGACAGGAATATGAGAAGGTTGCCAACGCGTTTTATCCACACGACTTTGACGCCGACAGCTGGATTAAGACGTTCAAGGACGCTGGTGCCAAATATATCTGCTTCACGACACGACACCACGACAGTTTTTCTATGTGGGACACGAAGCAGTCGGACTACAACATCATGCACACGCCTTACAAAAAGGACATTGTTAAAGCGCTGGCCGATGCCTGCCATAAAGAGGGCATGGGACTGCATTTCTATTATTCACACCTCGACTGGAGAAGACCCGACTATCCGCTCGGAAGAACGGGACACCACACGGGACGTGAACTGAAGCCGAACTACCAGACTTACTTCAACTTCATGAATGCTCAGCTGACGGAATTGCTGACCAACTATGGCAAAGTCGACGCCATCTGGTTTGACGGCTACTGGGACCACGACCAAGACTCTGTTCCGTTTGACTGGCGCGTGAGAGAACAATATGACCTCATCCACCGCCTGCAGCCCGCCTGTCTGGTGGGAAACAACCACCACCTGCCTCCAATGGCCGGCGAAGACATCCAGCTTTTCGAACGTGACGTGCCAGGAGAAAACGAAGCGGGATATTCTGGCGAAAATGGTGTGAGCGAAACGCTCCCGTTGGAAACGTGCCAAACGATGAACGGCATGTGGGGATATAAAGTGGCCGACCAGCACTATAAGTCGGCAACGACATTAATCCGTCTGCTGGCACGCACAGCTTCTAAGGGGGCGAATCTGCTGATGAACATCGGCCCTCAGCCCGACGGCAACTTGCCGAAAACAGCGGTTGAAAGACTGCACGAGATGGGCGCATGGCTGAAGGCCAACGGTGAGGCCATCTACGGCACAGACGGTGTGACTTATCCGCAAGGCGGCGACAGCATCGTATCAACAAGAAACGGACAGACGTTCTATATGCACATCCTCAAAAACGATGTCACGAGGATTGACGAACTGCCTGCTGGATGCAAAGGCAAGGAGGCCGTGGTGCTGACCACTGGCGAGAAACTGCGCATCAAAAAAGTGAAGGGCAAAAAGTCTATCGAAGGTATTTCTGTCCCAAAAGATTGCGCCGACTTTGTCATCAAGGTCAATTGATAATTCCACTAAAGTTTCACCATTACTAAATACAGCAAAAGGCGGTATAGGCAAATTGCCCGTACCGCCTTTATGTAATAAAAAAAAATCGCATCTCGGAAAAAACACATTCAAGAGGATTTTGTATTGCGGCGACTTTGCTGTAACTTTGCACAGAATTTATAGTGACACGACATCATGAACATAGGATTTGACAACGAGAAGTACCAGAAAATTCAATCCGAACACATCAAGGAGAGAATTTCCCAGTTTGACGGTAAACTGTATTTGGAATTGGGCGGCAAGCTCTTCGACGACCACCACGCCAGCCGCGTGTTGCCGGGTTTCCTGCCCGACAGCAAGTTGCGCATGTTTCAGAAACTGAGCGACAGCATTGAAATCGTCATCGTCATCAGTGCGACCGACATTGAGAAAAACAAGAAACGCGCCGACCTCGGCATCACCTACGATGAAGACGTGCTGCGACTGAGAGGCGAATTTCAAAACAGAGGCTTCATGGTCGGTTCCGTGGTCATCACCCACTACAACGGACAACCTGCCGCCATGCAGTTTAAGCAACGCCTTGAACGCGACGGCATCAAGACATATTGTCACTACCTCATCGAGGGTTATCCACACAACGTGAAACTCATCGCCTCCGACGAAGGCTTCGGGAAAAACGACTTCGTGGAAACGGAACGCCCCCTCGTCATCGTCACAGCGCCAGGCCCTGGAAGCGGCAAGATGGCCGTATGCCTGAGCCAGCTCTACAATGAAAACAAGCGCGGAACGAGAGCGGGATACGCCAAATTTGAGACTTTCCCCGTTTGGAACCTGCCACTGAAACACCCCGTCAACATCGCGTATGAGGCAGCCACTGCCGACCTCAACGACGTGAACATGATTGACCCATTCCATCTGGAAGCCTACAACAAAATTGCCGTCAACTACAACCGCGACATCGAGATTTATCCGGTGCTCAACGCGCTCTTTGAAGGCATCTACGGTTCCAACCCCTACAAGTCGCCTACCGATATGGGCGTCAACATGGTTGGCTTCTGCATCAGCAACGACGAAGTATGCTGCAACGCTTCGAAGAACGAAATCATCAGACGCTACTACGATGCCACCAACAAAATGGCACGCGGCGCCTGCAACGAATCGGAAATCAGCAAAATCCAGATGCTGTTCAACCAGGCAAAGATTGACACGGACTTCCGCCGCACCACCACCGCTGCCAAGGAATGCAAGAAACTGACGGGACACACTTCTGCCGCCATCGAACTGGAGAACGGCGACATCATCACTGGCAGTTCAAGCGAACTCTTGGGATGCTGCGCGGCGCTGCTGCTCAACGTGATGAAACATCTTGGCAACATCGACCACAAAATCAAACTGATTCCGCAATCGATGATTGAGCCGATTCAGCACACGAAGATTCAATATCTCGGCGGACACAACCCGCGCCTGCACACCGACGAAGTTCTGGTGGCGCTCTCTGTGCTCTCTGAAAACGACGAAAACTGCCGTAAGGCGCTTGAGCAACTGCCGAAACTGCGCGGCTGCCAAGTTCACTGCACTGTCATGCTGAGCGAAGTTGACCAGAAGATTTTCAAGAAACTGGGTGTCAATCTCACCTGCGAGCCTATTCTGAAGAAATAAACCAGAATACACAACGCAAGACCGACAATAAAGACTCTGCCGACAAACATGCCTTTGTCATAAGGCACATATTTAGTAATGGTGAAAGAATAAGTTGAGCAATTTTGACCTGTATTTTTGTTGGTT
>OHTU01000485.1_pt1 | contig 14793 bp, 9 predicted proteins | sample 1578961 | NCBI WGS metagenome assembly OHTU01 (sample SAMEA3879582, study PRJEB24766) | human gut metagenome | biome: human-associated habitat; feature: feces | place: USA | collected 1985/1987 | reverse complement strand
CCGCCTACAGCCGAATGTCCCTTCTGCCATACCGACTCCGTAATAGGTGATGCCTTCAGCTTTCCTATCACCAAGGATTTCTTGAAGAAAATGAAGAAGAGATGGTTCTAGGCAAAATAAGGAACATCACCCTAATCCCTAAATTTATACCTATTTTGGGGATTACAATCCAAAAAACATAGTGAATTTTGGGATTAGGCGATTTTTCAACGTTTTCATCTATCTTCCTCCCCTATCTCATGGGGGCAGTTTCTTCTCGAGTATCTGAGCAGTTCTGAATTAGTTGAAGAAGGTTATGCCACTTGGCTGTTCCAAAGTAGTGCGCTAGAAGGACCTAGTAAAAAACATGGTATCATCAGCATTAAGCCTCTCGGTAATTCCTGGTACAAATATTCATATTATGACATGGGAACAAAGGCTGAAAACAAAGTAAAGGTCATCATAGATGGAACAACCATCAAATTCGACAAGGTGGAACAACTTACCAAATTCTAATGGATGACATCATTTAAATAATCAAGCGAGGGTGTGTCATAAGTTTATGATTCACCCTATTCTTGTTGTTGGAAAAGATAGGATATGTTGTTGGAAAAGATAGGATATGTTGTTGAGATAGTTAGTATCTTCGGTCGCACAACAGCTGTTGTGCGCTTGCATAACAGCTGATATGCGCATGCACAACACCTGTTGTGCATGCGGTGGTCAACTGTTATGCACCAACTATTATTCAGACTTATGACACACCCTCGTTTTTTTGAAATTTTCCCTTCATATTACTATATTATAAAGGTATAACCAAAAAGAAAGAATAAAATGGCAAATAAAATGTCTTTATGTATTATCAAATACACCTATACTCGATATGTAGGGGTGGATATCGAAAAATATACTCGGGGACTATTCGAGTATGTGAAGGAAGAGTTTGGGGAGTTTCAACCACAAATGTCAGAGCCTGGAACTATACCTGATATGCCAGACTATCTGGACATCGTGCTCTGCAAAAAGGCGGAAGCATCTTCTACGAAATGGATATCCAAAGACGTGCCATCAACATCCCGCTCGACTTTCAGCTGGAAGGATTGGTCCTGGAAATCAATATCACCAACTGCGATGGTACAAAATACAAGAAGACACACCAATTCTTAAAATAAACATCCTATGACATACGAAGAATTCAAGCAATTGGCTGAACATCCACAGCATCGGGATGTTCCTGCCATCTTCAAGCTCGAAGTATTAGAAACAGAAGAGCCGGAGGAGAAAAAGCGTTCACATTATCCGAAATACAAGGTGAACACCTATTGTCCGCAAGCCTTCACCACAACTTTGGAGGAGGCAGAGAGACTGATGCACCAGGATGTCCTTTACCGCAAGAAGATGAAGGAGGAAGACGACTATCCGCTAGATACCTTCTGCTATTATATCTCGGAGATTCCAATGGGACTGTTGCACTACGACCGCGAATGTCTTTCTGAAAGAGTGTATGACGGTGAGGGAAAACTGATCGACCGGTCTTACTGCTGTTCGCGTTTCAGCAACAAGGAACAGATTGAGAAGTCAGAAAAGTGCGGTTGTTTCTTCTGCGGCGAAATCTTCTCGCCATCCGAAATCACGGATTACCTCCCTGATGAGCCGCCTACAGCCGAATGTCCCTTCTGTTATACCGACTCCGTAATAGGTGATGCCTCCGGCTTCCCTATCACCAAGGATTTCTTGAAGAAAATGAAGAAGAGATGGTTCTAGGCGATTTTTCAACGTTTTTCACCGACCTGCCCCCTAACTCATGGGGGCAGTATCAGTTTTGAAAACGGACATTAAAATACCATTTATCCAAAGAGATCATTCATCCTTACCTCACTATTCACCAATCCACTATGCATATTCTGCTTCACCCCATAAGTCGTGATGAAAGTATGCAGCAATGCCTTCTTCGTCTTGGTCGCCACAGAGAAGGAAGACATCCTGTCACGCAGCCGCTGCTCATAGCTGGCATCTATCACAAACTCATCCTTGGCATATTTCATCTCACAGATATTGATAGCTCCATCAGCACGGTCTATCAGCATATCAATCTGACCTCCTCGCCATTCTGCACCAGTAGAATCTACAAAAGGACGGCAGGACCAGGAATAAACATTCGCCAAAACACCAGAAATACCCAATGCCTTCTTGATCTGTGGGATATGATGTAGGCATACCTGTTCGAAAGCATAACCGCTCCAGGCTGTTCTACTTCCCGAATTGCGCATGTTACTCCAGAAGTTCTTATCCTGCCCACTGTTATTTTCCACAAAACGGGTATAGAACAATGAGTATAAGTCAGTTAACTGATATAGGGCATCCCTTTCACTCTTTCCTATGGTAGCATATTTCCTGATAAAATCGCATTTCTTCAGATTCTCCAGGATTTCTGATAACTGTCCACCGCCTTTCAGTTTCAACTCATCCATCAATTCCTTACGGGTCATCCCCTTCATTTTTTCAGAAAGCACCTCTACTATCTTGCGATAATGCTTGGAGTCATTAAAGAGGGAACGGAAGAGGAAATCGAATTCTCCACGTAATGGCGAATCCTGCGAGAAAAACAGTCTGTCGATGCACACATCTAACGGCACACCACGCTCCAGCATATCAAGATAATAAGGAATACCACCCAATATCATATACACATCCAATACCTGCTGGCGGGTAAGAGCAAGGCCTTTCAATTCGTTTAAGAACAGCTCTGTCTCGCCCAGAGAGAATGGAGCCAGATAGATCTGCCGGGTAACGCGACCATACAATCCGCCCTTATCGCCTATAAACTTAGCCAACATCCACGTGGTGGAAGAACCACAGACGATAAGTTTCAGTTGAGGGACCATAGAAGCCCATGAATTCCAGAAATAACTGAAAGCTGCGATAAAATTGCTTTTGGGCGTATCCATCCAAGGCAACTCATCAAAGAACAGAACAATCGGTTCCTGCAGAGATAAGCCCGACAGATATTCACGCAAAGCAGCAAAAGCCTCAAACCAGGTTTTCAGCTTGGGCACGGTCTGCTTAGCATACTGCGCCAACGCCATCCGAAACTGCTCCAGCTGTACCGCACGGCTCACTTCATACATACCAATAAAGGAAAAGGCAAACTGGTCGTTGAACATTTTTCGAACCAGAAAAGTCTTTCCTACGCGCCTACGACCATAGATAGCTATCAGTTCTGCCTTGTTGCTTTTACAACGTTCCAGAATGAGTTTCTGCTCATATTCACGTCCTATTATTCCGTTTGCATCCATAACTTTCTGATTTTATTTCATTTATACTAAATTTTATCGGTGCAAAGATAAACAAAAAAAATGAAATCTGCAAGGATAGTACCGCCCTAACTATCTTTTTAACATAGTTAGGGCGAACATATAAACGATAACACCGCCCTAACTACCTATTTTTATATAGTTAGGGCGGTACTATCGCAAATACATCCCCTCTTTCCCCCCCCCTATCTCATGGGGACAGTATCAGTTTTGAAAACGGACATTAAAGGGGGAGCATTATCACTCTATAACCCAATCTATCCAATTTTCAGGCGTAACGATGCACTTATCTTTCACCTGATAAGCAGAAAGGAAAGAGGCCGGGAACTTTGTATTGGCACGCTTAGGATTCCACTTCATTTCAAACAGGGAAAACTGACCATCACACTCCTCCAGATAATCAATCTCCTGCTGCTGACTGGTACGCCAAAAATAGCTGTTTACATATCGTCCAGCATTTTGATTGACCTTCATTCGCTCACTAATGAAGAAGTTTTCCCACAAAGCCCCCACATCCTGCCGGAGAGCAAGAGGTGCAAAGTTTTGCAAAATAGCATTACGTATTCCATTATCATAAAAGTAGAATTTCTTAGCACGTTTCAACTCCGTACGTAAGTTGCGACTAAAGCCATTCAACTTGAATATGATATAACACTTTTCGAGCAAATCAATGTACTTCTCTACCGTTTTATTATCTGTTCCTACGGTTTGCGCCAACTCATTATATGAAACTTCACTTGTAACCTGCAGTGCCAAGGCAGTAAGCAGCTTGGACAACAGGGCTGGGCGCCGAACACTTTCTAAATTCAACAAGTCCTTATACAGATAACTGTTAGACAAATTATACAGCAACTCCTTTGCATCCGTCTCATGATTCATGATATCTGGATAAGAACCATAAATAAGCCGATTCTCTAATGTTTGTTTTACACTAAGCAGTCCATGAGCCTTCATCAGTTCTCCTGTAGAAAAAGGGAAAAGATGGTACTCAAACTTGCGTCCTGTCAAAGGTTCGTTGAGCTTATTCTGCAATTCAAAAGAGGAGGAACCTGTCACCAAGAGTTGTACATCTGGGAAATTATCCGTGATTCGTTTCAAAACCATCCCGATATTCTCTACCCGTTGAGCCTCGTCTATCACAACAATAAGATTGTTGCCTATAAGCAGACGCAACTCAGAAGAATTTGCCTTTGCCAGCAACTCTCTTACTTCTGGTTCATCGCAATTCAACATAAGAGTAGGTTCATCACGATTCTCGAGCACCATTTTAAACAGCGTGCTCTTACCCACTTGTCTGGCTCCAATCACGATGATAGCCTTCCCGGAAAATATCCGGGCTTCAATTGTATCTTGTATTTGACGACGTATCATAAATATCCTTTCTTTTAAGTTATGAATCCTTCTTTCTTTCGGATGCAAAGATAAGGAAAAATAATCGTAATCCCAAAATTTATACCTATTTTTGGGATTACAATCCCAAAAAACATAGTAAATTTTGGGATTAGAGCGTTATTTCAACGTTTTTCACCGACCTTCTCCCCCTATCTCATGGGGGCAATATCAGTTTTGAAAACGGACATTAAAGGGGGTAGGCTTCCACATTCCATAAGAGAAAAGGGAGGGGAATTGCGGCAAGCATTCCCCTATATATAATAAGGTGTAAGCTCAGAAGTACAATCGGGAAAGGAAGAAGTAAACAGGCTTCAGCGGGAGAAAGACACACCTCTTCAACTACGTCTCCCAAAAGTTTAAGAAATGCTAAAAAGTCCCTTTTGGGGGCATTTTTCACTAAAAAAATACATTTTTTTGGCCAATTGATCCAAATCAAGGCAAATTTGAACCAATTTGAACCAATTCAGTTTCATTTATTTTATATATCTTTGCACCCAAATATGAGTTAGTTATCAACGTAAATTGATATTCTTAACGATTGCATAAAGTAAATGAAATTATTCTTATAGGGGATATGACTATACTACTTATCATATTAATAGGAATCGGAATATTTGTACTTCTCGGCATTCTAGGCTGGGGAATACAGCTTTTGGGATTTCTCGGAGGACTCTTAGGTGAAGGCATCACTGGATGCATAGGATGCTTCATCAAGTTCTTTTGGGTGATTCTGCTAATAGCTATATTTATTGCGCTGATACAATAACCAGTCATTTAATCTTAAAAACAATAACCATTATGACATATTGCAAGAAATGCGGCGCAATGCTGCAACCGGTAATGAAATTCTGTACGAAGTGTGGACAACCTATTGACTTGCAACCACAGGCTCCAACCCAGCCACAAGGAGTTAGCAAGCCTCAACGTCCTCAACCACTGAAAGCTATGGCTCCTCAACAGCCTATGAAGCCTCAACCTATGAGACCTCAAGCACCAGGTATGCCCCCAAAACCGATGCAGCCTCAGCGCCCAGTAATGCCTCAGGCTCCACAGACTCCACAAGCCAGCAAGGGTATGTTCACCAATGCCGTTCGCTCTGTAGCAAACGCCATGACTGGTGGTGCACTCAATCGCCAGATTGCAGAAGAACAGAGAAGAGCCGTTAACCAGCAAGCTACTGAAAGCCAGTCGGAAATCCGTGATGCCAGAAATGCACAGCAGCAGGCTGAACAGGCACAGATTGCAGCCGAAAGAGAAGCTGAACGTAGCCGCGACCGCCGCAGTATGGAAGCTGTGGATGGTGTTGACGTGGTAAGAGGCAGAACCATCTGGAATATCCAACCAGGAGAAATCGCCCGCAAGATTAGCGAACGGGAACTCGACGAAATAGAAAAACTGAAAGGTATCATCGTTCAGGAAGGTTGCACCGCCATCATTTTTGCCAATGGTGAGCTGGTTTCAACCCTCTCAGCAGGTGCATACCTCTTTTATAAGTCTGTAGAAGAAGAGCAGGCTGCTATCAAGAATGCGGTAGAAAAGGCTGAGAAAGATATGGCTGAAGCCGAAAAGCGTGAACGAGACCGCAAGCGCCAGGCTGAGCCTACCTTCCGCCAGCTCGGTATCGTAGGAGAAGTAGGCCGTGGCTTCAACTGGCTCGGTCGCATCATCTTCGGCGAAAAGAAAGGTGAACAGAAAGAAAAAGCCAAGAAGCGCCAACTGGATTATGCCCGCATCTTAGCCCGCATCACCCAGGCTCCTATCCTGTCGGTCCATATCGTCAGCAACCGTTTCATCACCCTCACCTTTGGTGGAGCAATGAACGAGAATGGCGAACTTGCCTTTCAGCCATACACCATTCCGATGGGCATCCATGATGTGCAGATTGGAGTATCTCTCCAGATGAGCATCAGCGATATTCATACCTTCGCCACCAATTATCTTACCGACCGCAACAGCGTAACAACTAGAGAATTACAGCAGTTGCTCAATGGTACCATAGAAACCCTGTTGCGCCAGGAACTCCGCAACCAGAACTACGAGTCTGCCGGACTGACTGCAGAAACAGTAAATGTACTGAAAGAGAAAATCCGCCAGACCATCAACCAACAGGTATTCGGCATAGAATGCACTCAGGTTCTGAATATCACCGACAGCAACCAGGACTTTGAGCGTTTCCGTCAGGTAGAACGCCAGCTCTATAACACAGAGAAGGAACTCGACTTCATGCACCGCACCGGAGAATTCCGAAACCGAATGGAAGTTGAGGCCAACTCCCAGCAGATTTCTTCTGCACAAAACGCCGAGGATTTGCGCCATGCCCTCCAGGGCATCAACAAAGACCAGTTGCTCCACGATGATGAGTTGGAGGAATTCGTCCAGATGCTCGAAAGTCAGAAGCGCATCCGCCAGGCTAAGACCCAGGAAGAGGAGTTCGAAGCCCTGGAAGACCTCCGCAAGAACCGTCTGGTCAAGCAGGAGGAAATGGAAGTGCTCGAAGATGAACTTGCACACAAGAAGATTCCTCGTGAGGAAATCACGGAAATCATGCGTATCCAGAGCCAGCAGAACATCGACACAGCCCGTCTCAAGGCAGAATGGGCACTCGATGATTCCCGTACCGACCACGACTGGGAACGTGAAGATCTGGAACGCCGCCGCAACTGGGGCATCGAAGATGAAGAGCGTGAACGCCAGTGGATGCTGGAAGAAAAGGAATACAACCGCGACTTCAACCGCAAGGCGAAGGAGGATGATTACGACTTCCAGCAGATGATGCGTCAACGCGAACTGGATAAGGAAGACCACCTCCTGGCACGCAACGAGAAACTGGAAGACGACCGCCTTGCCTATGAGCGCAACCGCCAGGAAAAAATGGACGATGACCAGTTGGAAGCCAACCGCCACCAGCGTCAGATGGACAAGCTGCAGCAGATGGCTCAGATGCAGGCACAGCTCGACCAGCAGAAATATCAGCACGAAGAGAACGTAGCCACCATTCAGAGCAATGAGCAGATGAATCGTGACAACCATTTCGCCAATATGACCGCCGAACAGATTCGTGCCGCACAACTCTCCCACCTCACCGGAGATGCACAGGTAGCTATGGCAAACGCCTATAACGGCGAGAAGGAAGCCGAAAACCTGCGACAGACTGCAGCAGAAAAGGAAGCAATGATGCAGCAGATGCTACAGATGCAACATGAGAACAGCAATGCCCAGATGGAAGCCATGATGAAGATGGCCGGCATGATAAAAGATACAGCCACCGGCATCAGCGGCGCCCAGCAAAGCCAGCAGCAACAGCGCATCAACCAGCTGGAAGAGGAAAACCGACGCCAACAGGAGCGAGTAGATCATACCCAGGATGTGGCTATGAACAACATCTCGCAAGTAAGCACTGCTGCCGCCAACAATCTGAACGCCTTCAATGGCGGACTCGGTGGAAATACAGCAGGAAGCCAAGCAGCTCCACAACAGGCAGCTCCTCAGCAGGAATTGATAGAATGCCAGTGCTACAACTGTGGACACACCATCCACATTGCACCAGGCACTCCAAACTGTCCAGACTGTGGCGCACCTTTCCAATGGTAAGCCCTCTCCAGAAAATGCAACAAGAAGTCTAAACATATAAAGTAATCAGACTATGAGCGATATTAAACTTGATGGTGATGCGGCTGTGGTAGGCGGAATCCATTCCGACTCCCACAATACGCAAAACAACTATAACACCTCAACAACAACCCATACCACCAACAACAGTACGGTTAACAACCAGACTGTATATGAGGCACAGAAGACTCAGACTGAGATCTATCAGCAGAATGAGACTCTCTTTCTGCAGGCTGTGCAGGAACGACTGGAGGATGGCAAGTTGGATAATCAGAAGTTGGCAGAACTCAACCAGTTGAGCATCCAATGGCATATTGCTCCCCTAAGAGCCAACCAGATCATAGATCAGGTACGTCAGAACATCCATATCCTGCAAGGCAGCAAGGGTAACGAATTCCTGGCAGAGCAGATTCTGACCGAGGTCTTCAATGCCATCCAGACCAACCATACCGACATTCTGAAACGCAAGTTCAACAGTCTGGAGCAGTTGTCACGTGTGATGACGAATGATAACAACATCCAGTTCTACTATCATCTGTTGCTTGCCTCGATGTACCCCGACAAGTGCGCCCTTGCCTTCTTCGGTTCCCGTACCGATAACTACTGGCAACTCTTCTGGACTCATGTAGCGTTCATCAAGACCGGCAATATCGACAATGCCACCGTGCTTCTGCCAAGAATGGGCGGTTTCGGTTGTCCGCAAGGCGACATCGCCCTACTGATGGCTCTTGATAATCTTGCCGACTACCACAAGAATGGAAAGCAGGATTACTACAGGCAGCAGACCATCCAGTATCTCGACCAGGCCGTGCAAAACGGAATGAGTGAACCGCTAAGTGCCCTATGGTATGCCGTAAAGGAGATGTTGGAGGATAAGCCTCAGCCAGAAGAATGGTATCAGTTCTATTGCGACACAACCCTTTCGGAATTCATCCCGAAGGAGAAGAGCAAGATGGCTGTACCACCACAGATGCCTACACCTCCTCCGATGCCAAAGTTTAATGCCCAGAACGTGAAGCTCAATCAGATGAGAGGCTTCAATCCTCTGCAGGCAGCCAACAATATGGGACTGGGAAGCGTCAATGCGATCAGTCAGCAGCCTCAAATGGCAAGTATGCCGGGCAGTACAACTCCTCCCCCTATGCCGGGAGCCTCATCGGTTCCTCCTATGCCGGGAGCAGCCCCAGTTCCTCCTATGCCGGGACAAAGCAAGGCGGCTCCACAGCCGGAAGCCGTGCAGATGGCATCAGAAGCAAGAACAGCCGATGAACCAATCGACCAGCCCGACCCCTTGGAAGACCACTACGGCATCATCCTGACAGATGGCAATGCACTGGCTAGAAAATACGGTTGCTCCATCCAGGAAGTATATGATGTCTTCAACGACTTCATACAGAATGCCTACGACCAGCAGATGTACTGGACATTTCTCGACATCTCGCAATATGGACTGGATTCCACCCACGAAACTCCATCCTGGATAGAATGCAATGAAGCAGTATCCCGCTGCATCGCAGACAACAACCTGACAGCTGGTCCCGACCTACACCTATTTATAATAGGAGGTGACGATGTGATTCCTATCCCTCGCGTCGAAGACCCATGGCCGTATGGCGGCGAGCGAATCCCTACAGATACCTGCTATGCCTTCGAAGGCACCTATATCGTAGATTTGCTGGATAGTCGCGATTCAGACTTCACCGTAGGTTGCGCCCGCAACAATGTGGCTCGTCTGCCTTTGGAAGACGGTCAGCTCGATACGGATATCCGAAGCGACATCGGTGCCTACTTCAACATCAGTGGAATGTATGGCGGCGGTATTCCTGTTGGCAATGTTCTGATGATCAGCAACCGCGACTGGATTCCAGCCAGCTGCACGATGACCCAGCACCTGCCGCTTCTTTACAATACCGACGATCCTGAGCTGATCCGCAACGGAATGTATATCAGTCCGAAGCTGCTGACCGAAGATTCGGAAAGCCTCAGCATCTATTGCAAGTCTCTGGACAAGGCAGATATGCTGATGTTCAATCTTCATGGTGCCGATGCAGAGGGTATGTGCGGATTCTATAGTGAGGATGAAGCATTCAATCCTTCGCTCCTCAACCAAGGCAGGGCAAGAGTCTTCAATACCGTGGCTTGTTTCGGAGCCCGATATGCCGGTTACAAACGAAACGACTCCATGTTGCTCAGCGCCCTCTACGGAGGTGGCGTATTGCTCTATACCGGTTCGCTCATTCCTGTTCCGATGTTCTCTAATGAGGAAACGGATGAAGCCCGCCAACTTCTGTTGAATCCGGGCACAGGCAGCGAGGTGCTGATGCGCCTCTATCCGCTCTATCAGTTCAAGGGTATGACGGGCGGAAAGGCGATGCTCCAGGCTAAGTGCGATTACTTCAACATGTGCCGACATGTAGAGGATGACTGTTTCTCTATGAGCACCGCCCTGATGTTCTGTCTCTACGGCAACCCGATGCTCCATGTCCGTCGCAGAGAATATGTGGTAGAATCTGCACTGCAGAATGATGCGATGCCACCAGCTCCAATCAAGGCCGACGGCTCTCCGCTCAAGAAGACCATGCGACAGCGCCTGCTGCAGAAGGATAAGAGCAACCAGTCTCTCATCGACCAGATTCGTGGTTATGTGGATGAGAATCTCAATGCTATCCGAAACATGGTAGAGCAGCAGCTGTACCAGCAGCTGGGCTTGAAACCGGAAATGCTGGATAGCATCGACCAGGTAAGCCGACCTACCATCGACGGCAATTACGAAACGGGATATTCATTCAACTATCACGACGCAAACCGCCAATATGGAGCAGACACCTTCGTAGAAGTAGATGCCCAGGGCAAGACGAAGCGAATCTATACAACAAAATAATCTGTCCCCTACAAAGGGATTCTATAGTAAATAACAAAAATAATAACAATCATAAAAACTGAAACATATGGGATTTTTTGGTTTTAAATCTTCTAAGGAAGTAGAAGAAGAGAAAAGACAGGCTGCCGAGGAAGCAGCGAGAAGAGTGGAACAGAACAACCTGACCAACCTCAGCAACCTGAGCAAGGGAAGTCAGCTGAACTTCGCCATCCCTTACTTTGATGTCTTCGACCCACGTCTGCAAGATTATGGCGTACCAGTATCTGTACATGGTGCCGTAGTATATGCTATCGAGGACATGGATCTCTTCCATAGTGTGAACCGCAATGAGGGTTACAGCGACGAGACTTTCAAGAACAAGCTTCGTGGCCAGCTCACCAAGTTCATCAAGAGTGTAGTTAGCAATGCCCCTTCTGACGCTCAGATTCCTGTAGTTCAGATTGAGCGCAAGATTTTTGAGATTAGCGAACTCATCCAGCAGCGTGTTACTCCACAGGTGGAAAAGCTTTTCGGCATCACCATCCGCAGTCTCGACATCACAGGCATCAACGTAGATAAGGAGAGCCGTGGCTATCGCGAACTCAAAGCCCTTACTGCCGACCTTGAAAAAGAGCGTATGATGGCTCAGCACAATGCCCAGATTTCCAACTTCAACCTCAACAACGACCTTCAGCAGGATATGCTCAAGAAGCAGTCGGAGTTGAATCTCGATGCCATGGGTAGAAGACAGGAACTCGACCTTGGCGGTCAGGAGGAGTTGCAGCGCATGAACTTGGAGAACCAACGTGAAACCATGCGTATTCAGCGTGAGGAGATGCAGCGTGCTTCTCGTCTCCAGACAGAGCAGACCTTTATGGGTGCTCATCAGGCAAACCTCAATGCTGGTGTTCTCAACAATGCCACAGATAATGGCATCAATGCCTTCCGCCAGCAGACTATGGGTGGTATGAACAACATGGGTCAGATGGGCGGAGCTCCTCAGATGCCAGGTCAGAAAGGCATGGGTGGTGCACCTCAGATGCCGGGAATGGGTGCTGCTATTCCTCAGGTACAGTATTATATTGGCATCAATGGCCAGCAGTATGGTCCATGCGATTGGAACAAGCTCCAGCAGCTCGTTCAGCAGGATCAGCTCACCCAGCAGTCATACGTTTGGAAGAATGGCATGGCGCAGTGGGAGTTTGCCGGCAATGTAGCAGAACTCGCTCCATTGTTCCAAGGCACCGCCCCACAGATGCCGGGAATGCCTCCTACTATGCCGGGGATGTAATTTCCCGGCAGCTATAATACAAACAAAAGTAAGAACATTAAATTTTTGATAATATGGGATTATTCAAAAAATTAGTCGGTGATATCGCAAAGACAGTAGGTGAAAGCCTGGAAGAAGTTTCAAACGAAGCCAAAAAGAGTTTCCAAGAGGCTCGCGAAGAGGTAAGAAAGAACATCCAGGAAGCAAAGCTGAATCAATCCAACTATGATGATGACGATGATGATGACAATTGGGATTATCCATTAACAAAGTTATCAGATGATGACGATGATATACGAATCCAGTTAGGCACTTTTAAAAATGGCGTTTTAACCATCAACGAGGGACATACAACTCTCGGCGAAGATGCCTTGGAGGGTTATAAGAAAATTAGAAAAGTTGTCTTCCCTTCAACCCTTAGAGAAATTGATGGATGTTTTTTCAGTGAGCATGGACATGAGGACTATCTTGAAGAGGTAGATTTCTCAAAGGTTAAATTATTGAAGGAAATTCCAGACTGTCTGTTTGAAAATTGTAAGAGACTTCAAGAAATAAACTTTCCTGAAGGAGTAGAAATAATAGATAGTGAAGTGTTCGATAGATGCACCAACCTCCGCAAGATAACATTTCCAAGTACCCTAAAGTCGCTCCAAAGCACAACATATAAATGTAAGAATATCGAAGAATTGGATTTGTCCAAGGTTCATCTGTTGGAAGAAATTCCAGATAATTTCATTGGTGAAAATTGCAAGATTGAGACACTTGTCATTCCTGTAGGAGTAAAAATTGTGGGTGATGAATTTGCCTCAAGCAAGAGCATTAGAGAGGTATATGTACCTTACACTGTTGAAGAAATCGGCACTCTCAATGATGACGAATACGCACCTGATGTGTATATCTACACCAATAAACTGACGGATATAGAAAGTCTATGTGCCAATATTAAGACTCTGTATGTACCAGAAGAGTTATATGTCTACTACGCCGAGCTTCTAAAGGATGTTGACGATACAGAAGTTCGTCTTCGTAAGATGCCTGCAGACAAGTTGGATTTCTATGGGACACCTGTTCCATCACTTACCGAAGTGGACGAAGAAGACAATTCTGCTCCTCAGATGCCAGAACAGGATCAAGACATAGAGACACCTATTGTAGAGGAAGAAACTGAGGAGTTAGAGGACGAAACCAAGGATATCCAGGACGAAACCGAAGAGATTCCAACAATACAGAAGTCTCCTGGCAACCTATTCTCTGATGGTCTTGAGGAGCTCATCAATTCTGTAGCAGAAAGCGATGAGCTGACAGACAAAAAGAAGGAGATTGTCTTACGCCGTGCTGTCAAGGAGGGAGAAGATCCTGATGAGGTAGAAATGGTGCTTGAGGCAAGATTCTACGAGAAGCATAATTAATACATATAACTGAAAATAATAACAAATAGAATTTCCTACGATGTATAACGAACAAATTGAATCACTTATCACTGCAGCTTTGGCTGATGGTGTATTGACTGATAAAGAGAAGAATCTTCTCTTCAAAAAGGCCGAGGCCATGGGCATCGACCGCGACGAGTTTGAACTGGTACTTGAGGGTCGTCTTGCTAAGCGCAAGAAAGAAATGGAAGCACAGGATCCTCAGGCAACTAAGCCTGCAAAGAAGGAAGGTGCAATTCCACAGGAGCTTGATGACCTCATCAAAGAGTACCTTACCGACGGCGTCATCTCTCCCAAGGAGCGTCAGGTACTTTTGAACAAAGCACAAGAGTTGGGATTGAACGTGGAGGAGGTTGACCTCTACATCGATGCTCAGAAGCAGAAGGTAGATCTGGAAGTGGCTGCAACTGAGAGCAAGCGTCGTGGCAAGACCTGTCCTTACTGTGGTGAATCTATTCCTGAGCTGACCGACAAGTGCCCTTATTGTGGCAAAAACATCACACCTGAGGCAAGTGAGGAACTGAAGAGCCTGATACATGATCTTCAGTACTATTTGGAACGCTACATACAAAGACCAAGAGATGGACGCAAAGCTGAGGTTGAAAGCTATATTCGCAAAGCAAAGATGTACTATGGCAATAATCCAAAGGTACAGTGCTTGGTAAAAGAGACTGAGGAAAGTATAAAAGAAACAATTGCAAATGGAAAAAAGGGTATTCGAAATACTTTTATTGTATTAGCTTGTCTTATACTTTTTTGTTTTATGTGTATGATTCCAGCATTTATATCAGAAAACAGTGAAGAATCCAAAGCACATAGACAAGAGTTAAATGTCGCAAATAAACAAGTCGAAGAGCTTGGGGATCAAGTTGTTGAATTGATAGGCACAGGTGACCTTGATTCCGCTAAAACTACGATAGCCAGTTTCTCTATTCCAAA
>OHTU01000466.1_pt1 | contig 15064 bp, 11 predicted proteins | sample 1578961 | NCBI WGS metagenome assembly OHTU01 (sample SAMEA3879582, study PRJEB24766) | human gut metagenome | biome: human-associated habitat; feature: feces | place: USA | collected 1985/1987 | reverse complement strand
CTGGCTGCCCTTTCAGGGCGCTCCTTTTCGCGCTTTGTTCGTTTATCATGTGCGCTTTGTTTCGCCACTTGCTATTTGGCTCAAAATCGCGCAGAGATTTTTCTGGATTTTGAACGCCCTACCTTACAACTGTCCGCTTTCAACGAGGCGCACCACGCGCTCCGTATAGCGGTCGTCGCCTTCAGGGTCGTAGCGTTTCGTTAGGCTGTTGCCGAAGCAGAAAGCCATAGCCTGATAAATGTTGGCCTTGAAAGAACCGATGAAAGCCTGGGCGATATTATAGCCTGTTTGCCCACATTCGCGGTCGATGAGCTTGACGAGTAGGCGGCCTTGCGAGCGTGAGAGACGCTTCAGCGTGGGGGCATATTGCTTCTTCAGTCCGTCTTCAACGAGCTTGATGTGTTCCGCCTTTTCCTTCTTTGTTGGCAGCGTTTGCAGATAGTCGTAAGTCTCAATTACGGTATATTTCGCCAGTTTCGCCAGCGGCAGCAGTCGCTTCACGTTGGCAACCAATCGGTTATAGCGGTCGCGCTCCTTGTCGTTCTTAAATGTCATGGGGGGATACTTATAGAAAGTGGGGAAGATGATGGCGGGGATGCTGTCGCCGTGGAAGAAGACGCGACTATTCATGACCTTAATCTCCATATTCGTGGCGGGCGGCATCTCGTCGTCTGGCACGTTGTCAATGTCGGGAATGACCTGTGCTGAGGCCATCTCCGACCCCAATGACAGGAAGAGAATGAATATTATATATTTGAAGTACTGCATTTGCCCGCAAAATTAACAAGAATCTCTTGAGATGCGCGTTATAAATCCTTAATTGACTGCGAAAATCGCCAAAAAATAACTTACTTTGTAGTAATTATAACGATATTTCGACTCTGCCAGTGCATCGCAGCAGGATGCGGCCCAAAAACAGGGGCGGGCAGGGGCGGCAGACGTATCGCGAAACTTAAATTGAACAGTCATGGGTCGCAACAAGAAAGAACAGAAAAGCGGCGGACGCTTAACCAAGAAGCAGATCATACAAAGACTTCTTGACCTCTTTGCCTCTGAGCCAGAGAGGGAATTTAGTGTGAAGGAAATCTTCGACTTTATACATGCCGCAAACCATCCGGCAAAAATGCTGACGATGGATGCGCTCTCAGAATTGGTGCTCGACGATTACCTCACGTCGGACAATAAAGGAAACTACCGAAATGCCGTGCGCTCCAACGTGATGGAGGGTACTTTCCAGCGCAAGCGCAATGGGCGAAACTCCTTCCTGCCCGACGATGGCGGAAAGTGTATCTTGGTTTGTGAGCGCAATTCGCTCCATGCCCTCGATGGAGACCGCGTGAAGGTCACGATGCTGGCACGCCGGCCGGGACACACGCGCGAGGCCGAGGTGACGGAAATCTTGCAACGTGCCAAAGACACCTTCGTTGGGCAGTTGCAGGTGGAGAAGGGATTTGGCTTCCTTATCACGGAGAGTCGTTCCCTTGCCAACGATATTTTCATTCCGAAAGACAAACTCAAGGGCGGAAAGACCGGCGACAAGGCCGTCGTGAAGATAACGGAATGGCCCGACGGTGCGAAGAGCCCCATCGGAAAAGTGGTAGACATCCTTGGAAAGCAGGGAGAAAATACGGCCGAAATGCACGCCATCTTGGCCGAATATGGTTTGCCTTACACCTATCCTGCCAATGTGGAGAAGGCCGCAGAGCGGCTCTCGCCCGACATCACGCCCGAAGAGATTGCCCGACGCGAGGACTTCCGCGAGGTCACCACGTTTACCATCGACCCGCACGATGCCAAGGACTTCGACGACGCGCTTTCCATCCGCCGTCTCGACGATGGCAATTGGGAGGTGGGCGTACACATCGCCGATGTCAGCCATTACGTTCATGAGGGCGACATCATCGATCGCGAGGCCGAGAAGCGTGCCACGAGCGTTTATCTCGTTGACCGCACCATCCCGATGCTTCCGGAGCGCCTCTGCAATTTCATCTGCTCGTTGCGCCCCGATGAGGAAAAGTTGGCCTATTCAACCATCTTTGTGCTCAACGAAAAGGCGGAAATCGTGCGCTGGCATCTGACTCACACCGTGATTCGTTCCAACAGACGCTTCACCTATGAGGAGGTGCAAAACATCTTAGAAAAAAACAACGAGGCCTCGAAGGAAGATTTGGCTCTGCCAGGCGAACATCCAGAACCGCTGCCTGAGGGAGCGCCGCTGGAGGGCGAATATGCCGAAGAGCTGATTAAGCTCAACCAATTGGCCAAGAAGCTGCGTGCCGCCCGCTTCAAAAACGGTGCCATCGGCTTCGAACGCTCGGAAGTGCGCTTCGAGGTGGACGAGAAGGGACACCCCATTTCCACTTACGTGAAGGTGGCAAAGGATGCCAACAAACTCGTGGAGGAATTTATGCTCCTGGCCAACCGCAGTGTGGCCGAAATGATTGGCAAGCAACCTAAGGGCAAGAAGCCCAAAGTGCTTCCCTATCGCATCCACGACGTTCCCGACCCCGAGAAGCTTGAAAAACTGCGTGCTTTCATTGCTAAGTTTGGCTATAAAGTGCGCACGGAAGGCTCGAAGACCGACATCTCGAAGAGCATCAACCATCTGCTCGAAGACGTGAAGGGCAAGAAAGAGGAAAACGCTGTGGAAATCGTGGCGCTGAGAGCCATGATGAAAGCCAGATATAGCGTTCACAACATCGGCCACTATGGTTTGATGTTCCAATACTACACCCACTTCACTTCGCCCATCCGCCGCTATCCCGACACGATGGTCCACCGTCTCCTCACGCGTTATGCCGAAGGCGGACGCTCTGTGAGCGCCACGAAATATGAAGACCTCTGCGAGCACGCCTCCAATATGGAACAGTTGGCAGCGACGGCCGAACGCGCCAGCATCAAATACAAACAAGTGGAATTCATGGGCGACCGCATCGGGCAGGAGTTCGATGGCAGCATCTCCGGTGTCACGGAGTTTGGCCTCTATGTGGAATTGACGGAAACCCTCTGCGAAGGCATGATTCCGCTCCGCTCCCTGCTCGACGACTATTATGAATTCGACGAGCGCAACTATTGTCTCGTGGGCCGCCGTTACCACAAATGCTATGCCTTGGGCGACAAGGTGCGCGTCAAAGTCGACCGTGCCAACCTCGAACGCCGCCAGCTCGACTTCGCTCTGGTCTCTGACGAAAGCGAAACGATGGAGCAGCGACAGCGTGCTGGGAAAAACAACCAAGACAAGACCAAGGAGGACAAAGCCGACAAGAAAAAGGGCCGCGGAAAACGCGGAGGCCGCAGCAAACGACATGGCGGAAAATAAAAGCAAAGGAGCGTTCCAGCCTGAAAATGCTGGAGCGCCCGCTTGTTTGAACGCCCCTCTTTCAAGATAACAAAGAAAACCTAACAATTTAATTATGAAGAAACTGAAAACCATTCAGTCGTTATGTGTCTGGCTCATGGTCGTGGCGTTTTCAACGACCACTGCCCTGGCGCAGTTCACCCGTGGTACGCTCTATCACATCATTCCCGCTGCGGATGCCGGCAAGACCGTGTGCTACAACGAGAAGAAGCAGGTGACCTGCTCGCGCCTCGACGACAGCAACGCCGCGCAACATTGGACCATCACACCGCTGGCGGGTGCATGGCGTCTCATCAATCCGTTCTCCAACCTCGCCTTGCGCACCGCTGGTTCGCAGGTGGCAACGGGTGAGAACAACGGTTCTGACGAAGCCCAGCTCTGGAAAACAGAGAGCGTTGGCAAAGACCTCGTCATCCTCGTTCCCGCTAATCGTCCAGAAGTGGCCGCCGCCATTGCCCGCGACGGCAGTGTGTCGCTCATCGCCAAGCAGAAGGCAAAGACCGACAAGTCCGCCAATTTCTATATCCGCAAAGCCGCCAAGGCGGGATTTGACGTGGCCCTGACCTACCGCATCCGCTCTGTTGGCCATCCTGAACTCGTTTTGGGCAACGGCGACTCTGGCGAAAATAGTGCCGCCATCATCGGCGAGAAAGCCGATTCGCTCAACCGTGGCCAATATTGGAACATCCGCATGCTCGACCTCGATCGCCGCATCGTTACCAACGCCTTCTACGACCAAAACTTCGACGACGGCGGTAGCAACGCCTCCATCAAGCACCTCTTGCAGTGGCCGGCGGAAGAAGGCGTATGGAACAATGCCCAATTTCGTTTCGAGCCAGTTGCTGGAGAGAAAGGCGTTTACCTCATCGTCTCCAACGGCGCCTCGAAGAAAGGCATGATGTATGCCTTGAAAGACGGAAAGATGATGTCTGTGGCGCTCAATGCCAAAGACCGCGACGCCTGGTTCTCTTTTGAAACCATCGAGAAGCCGAACATCGCCGCGCCCGACTGGGAGAACGAAGCCGTCTTCGGCATCAACAAAGAGCAGACCATTGCCAATTACATGCCTTATGCCTCGGAAGCTGAAATGCTTGCCGACAAGGAATACTACGCCACCCCCTGGACCACGCCGCGCTCTTCGCGCTATCTCTCGCTCAACGGCACGTGGCGCTTCCACTTCGTGAGCGAACCCTCGAAGCGTCCGCTCGACTTCTTCAAGGAGGGCTTCGACACGTCTTCCTGGGACACCATCCCTGTGCCATCCAACTGGGAAATGCAGGGCTACGACCGCCCCATCTATTGCAACGTGGAATATCCGCACTCCAACACCCCGCCTTACATCAAGGCCCGTCCGTATTACAACGACGGCGGAAAGAACTACGGCATCAACCCCGTCGGTTCCTACGTGCGCACCTTCGACCTTCCGGAAGGATGGAAAGAACGTCGCACCTATCTGCACTTCGGCGGCATCTATTCTGCTGCCTACGTTTGGGTGAACGGAGAATTTGTGGGCTACACGCAGGGAGCCAACAACGATTCCGAATTTGAAATCACCAAGCAGCTCCGTGCCGGCCGCAACTCCATCGCCGTTCAGGTGTTCCGCTGGTCAGACGGTTCCTACCTCGAGTGTCAAGACATGTTCCGCATGAGCGGCATCCACCGCAATGTCTATCTCTACAACGTGCCCGAGACCGCCCTGCGCGACCATTACATCACCTCGCAACTTTTCGACGGCTACCAAAACGCACGCCTCAACATCACCTACGATACCGACACGCGCTGCAGCCAGTCGACTCCGAAGGCCGCGCCGCGCTTCGTCACCATCAAGCTCTTCGACCCGCAGGGACGCTTCCTCCAGGAATCGACCGACACCATCAACCTCGCCGAAATCAAGGCAAAGGGCGACTGGAAACAGACCACGACCGCCAAGATGTTCGAACTGAAGAACGTGAAACTCTGGACGGCTGAAACGCCGGAACTCTACACCGTGCGCTTCATCGAGAAAGACGAGAAAGGCAACGACATCATGGCCTTCTCCACGAAATATGGTTTCCGCGAGATTGCCATCAGAAATTCGAAGGTGTATATCAACGGCAAATCGGTGTTCTTCAAAGGCGTCAACACGCAAGACACCGACCCATTGCGCGGACGCGCCGTCACAACCGAAGACATGCTCAAGGACGTGCTCATGCTGAAGCAAAACAACTTCAACACCATCCGCACGTCACACTATCCGAAGAACGCCCGCATGTATGCCATGTTTGATCACTACGGACTCTACGTGATGGATGAGGCCGACCTCGAAGACCACGCCAACCAAAGCATCTCTGGTCGCGAATCGTGGATTCCGGCTTTCGTTGACCGCATTGAGCGCATGGTGCTCCGCGACCGCAACCATCCGTCGATCATCTTCTGGAGCCTCGGAAACGAATGTGGCGGTGGCGGCAACTTCAAATACTGCTACGAAAAGGCCCACGAGCTCGACACGCGCCCTGTGCATTATGAAGGAACGCGCGACGGCAAGAGCTACGGCGGCAACCGCTTCTCCGACCTCTATTCGAAGATGTATCCTGGAATGCGTTGGATGGACCAATACCGCAATTCCTTCGACAAGCCGATGTTCATCTGCGAAATGGCACATTCCATGGGTAGCTCCACTGGCAACATGACGGAATATTGCGAGAGCGCGGAGACGAGCACGAGCATCGTCGGCATGGCCATCTGGGACTGGATTGATCAGGCCATTTACGAACCTTCTGAAATCAAGGCTGGCACCTACAAGGGACGCCTCCGCACTGGCTACGACTTCCCTGGCCCACATCAGGGCAACTTCTGCAGCAATGGCTTGATTCCGGCCACGCGCACAGAAAGCGCCAAATTGGCAGAAGTGAAGGCGGCTTACCAGTATATCAAGTTCCGCCTCTCGCAGGTCAACGTGAAGAACAACACCGTCACTGTTGTGCTCCGCAACGCCTACAATTTCCAGTCGCTCAACAACTTCAACCTTGTTTATGAGGTGATGGCCGACGGCCACATCGCAGGTTCCAAGACGCTCCGCATCGGCGCCGTAGCCCCAGGCGACAGTTTGACGCTCGTGCTCAAGATGCCGAAGTCGAAACTCAAGAAACTCGCTGAAGAAGGCAAGGAAGTGATGCTCAATCTCCGGGCAGAATATCGCCAAGCCACGTCCTACGCCCCGCAGGGCCACACGGTGGCCATTGCGCAGTTCTCCCTCCTCAAGCGCCCCGCCTTGGCAGCCGTTGAATACAACGCCCGCCAGGCCGCTCCCCTCGCCATGACCGACGGTGCCGGAACGCTCTTTGTCGGCAACGACCGCATCCAGCTCTCCTTCGACAAGCAGACGGGACAACTCAGCGAACTCTCACTCCGCGGACGCAACGTGATTGCTCAAAACGGCGGATTCCTCTACGACAACTTCCGCTGGAACGAGAACGACCGCTTCCACAACACGTCAAACGGACTGGACGCACAGGGCACCATCTCTGTCGAGAACCCCGGCGGCAACACCGTGGTGAAGACACACCGCGACGGAACGCTCTGCACGCAGGACATCGCCTATACCATCTATCCGGAAGGCGTTGTCGACATGACGGTGACGCTCACGCCGAAAACCGCCGACTTGCGCCGCGCTGGCCTCGTCTGCCTTCTCGATTCGGCCCTCTCGCGCGTCAGCTATTTCGCCCACGGGCCGTGGGAGAACTATGCCGACCGCCTCGATGGCTGCCCCGTTGGACGCTACACCACGACCGTGCCGCAGATGGTGGAATACAACCAGAAACCGCAGTCGACCGGCGGACGTGAAGGCCTGCGCGAACTCACGCTGAGCGATGCCAAGGGCTTCCAGCTCCACATGCAGACCGAAGGCGAGGTGGCCTTCTCCATCCTCCCATACACCGACATCGACCTCATGAAGGCCAACCACTATTGGGAAATGAAGGCACGCCCCTACAATGTGCTCCACCTCGACGCCCGCACCCGTGGTGTCGGAAATGCCAGCTGCGGCGGTGCCGAAGCCGACACGATGGTGAAATACCGCGTGCCGCAAACCACGCTGACCTACAAGGTGAGAATCTACTAAGAAACTCGGTAAAAGAGTGTTCAACGGAAAAATCGAACAATCCGTCGGCGCTCCAAACCACCCTCAAAAAGCAAGGGCCGACACGCAAAGTGCCGGCCCTTGCCGCTTTTTGCCGACCTTGCCAACACAGAAAACGCTTCTTTACATTTTTTACATCACGCCACACAGAAAAAAAGCGCACAGACACTCGCTTTTCCATAAGTATTTTTGTATTTTTGCCTTCGAAAACAGAGCCGTCAGGGCAACCACTTGAAAACCACGCCCAACGGTGGAAAACGAAAATAATTCATTTCTAAATCATATACAATTATGGCATTTTTGACTAACGAAAAACTCGTGATTGTTGGTGCTGCCGGTATGATCGGTTCCAACATGGTACAGACCGCCTTGATGATGGGCTTGACAAACAACATCTGTCTCTACGACGTGTTCTCTCCGGAAGGCGTTGCAGAAGAAATGCGCCAGAGCGGTTTCGGCGATGTTAACATCGTGGCCACCACCGACGTTGCAGAAGCATTCAAAGACGCTAAATATATCATCTCTTCAGGTGGTGCTCCCCGTAAGGAAGGCATGACCCGTGAAGACCTCTTGAAGGGCAACTGCGAAATCGCAGAACAGCTCGGCAAGAACATCAAGACTTACTGCCCCGACGTTAAGCACGTTGTCATCATCTTCAACCCTGCCGACTTGACAGGTCTCGTAACGCTCCTCTACTCTGGTTTGAAGCCTTCACAGGTGACCACTTTGGCTGCCCTCGATTCAACCCGTCTCCAGAGCGCATTGGCCAAGAAGTTTGGCGTTATGCAGAGCGAAGTGACTGGCTGCAAGACCTTCGGCGGTCACGGCGAGCAGATGGCAGTGTTCGGCAGCAAGGTTAAGATTGCTGGTCGCAACCTCACTGACATCATCGGCACAGACGAATTCCCTGTTGCTGAATGGGAACAGATGAGAAAGGACGTTATCCAGGGCGGTGCCAAGATCATCGAGCTCCGTCGTCGTTCTTCTTTCCAGAGCCCGGCTTACCTCTCAGTTGAAATGATTCGTTCTGTCATGGGCGGCGAAACTTTCCGTTTCCCTGCAGGTACGTTCGTTAACAACGAGAAGTACAACCACATCATGATGGCCATGGATACCACTCTCGATGCCACTGGCTGCCACTACACCATGCCTGAGGGCACAGCAGAAGAACTCGCCGCTCTCGACGCTTCTTACGCTCACCTCTGCAAGATGCGCGACGAGTTGGTAACGTTGAACATCGTTCCTGCCATCGAAAAGTGGGGCGAAATCAACCCAAACTTGTAATCAACGCTTCCTTATAAACCAAGGAAAAAAGATAGCCCAAAGCGCTTCTGCGCTTTGGGCTTTTTTTTTGACCGCTCAAGAAAACTGCATCCCGACAGCAGAGACCCTATGTCTGTCGGTGAATCTGGGAGCAGACGCAACCGCCTCTGGGAGCAGACACGACCGCCTCTGGGACGTGACACGAACGTTTCTGGGACGTGATATGATTGCCTCTGGGACGGCGTTCGCTGAAAAACAATGGGTTTGGAGCGGAAGGTAAAGTCCTTCATTTGCCCAAATATGTTGTATGGGCGAAAAGAAAGAGATGATGTCCTCTGTAATTACTTGAAAACGAGCATCTAAACTGCGTATTATGTGTGCGCAACCATCTGCAATTAAAAGAAAAACATGGCGATTATTTACCCAAATCTATGTTGCAGGGCTCGATTTGGGTAAATAATCCGCCATATTTTTCTTTTTACATACTCTGACAATGGCTATTAGTTGCAAAGGCAGTATGCTCTGATTTGAGCTGTTTATCGTAAAGTATACCCAATATACCATTTCCATTATACAATTTGTGGCAAAACTATTATACAATTTGTGGCGTTTCTGTTATACCATTTGTGGATTTGCCAGTTATGGAAGTGTATCCTGTCTTATAGAAAGAGAAATTGAAGCAACTTCATTGCGTTCGGCTTGCACTGCCTTGGGGTGGTAAGAGAACGTAAAAAGCGGTATAGGAATCTTGCTACAGATTTCCTATACCGCTTATATTCAACGCTCTAAGCTATACTGGATAGCTGCTTTGAGCGATTAATATTCGTCCTCGTTAAAGAGGAAGTCTTCTTTTGTTGGATAGTCTGGCCAGACATCCTCAATGGTTTCGTAGATTTCACCTTCGTCTTCAAGTTCCTGCAGGTTCTCAACGACTTCCATAGGAGCGCCAGAGCGCATGGCGTAGTCGATGAGTTCGTCTTTGGTTGCAGGCCATGGTGCATCTTCAAGTTTAGATGCTAATTCAAGAGTCCAATACATAATGGTTGTAAGATAAGTTTACTTGTTCGAAGCAAGTAATAGTTCAATAATACTTTTACACACAGCGGCAGACGGTTTGGATGGGCTGCCAGGCGATGGCGGTTTGCTTATGCCAGCGCTTATATTTGGGCGCAAAAATACAATTTTTCGTTTATTACAGGCTCTTTCTCAGAGATTTTTTTCAGCCACACCGTAAAAAATATTTAATTTCAGGGCCAAGGCAAAGAAAAAGTCCGACAGGCGGTTGAGATAGGGCACGAGGTCGGTGCGGCAGCATGCCACGACGAGGCGTTCGGCACGGCGGCAGACGGCGCGGCAGATGTGGCACTGGGCAGCCGACGGATGGCCGCCGGGAAGGATGAAGCCGCGGAAGGTGGGGGCGGTGTTGATGAACTGCTCCATCTGCATGATGTGCATTTCCGTGGGGAAGTCTTTGGGATAGGTTGTTCCCGACATGGAGGCGCCGATGGCGAAGAGGCGGCGCTGAACGGTGTGCAGTAGGTCGGCATATTCCTCGGGGAGGTTCATGGTGAGGAGAAGTCCAACGTGGCAGTTGAGTTCGTCGAGCGTGCCGCAGGCTTCAATCTTCTGGTCGTTTTTCGTCACGATGGTGCCGTCGGCCAAAGAGGTCGTGCCGTGGTCGCCCTGGCGCGTGGTGATGTGATTCTTCATGGCTTATGAGGGATTATGTGGGGAGGTATTAGAGGGTAGATACATCCCGATAGTACATTACTAAAGAAAAATGCTCAGCATTTCTAAAATGTTTTTGACCACCTACTTATTTGTTACCATAACTTACAACGTTGCGCCTTCAGTATGGTGTGGCGTTTCGGAAGCGCAGGTTGGGCGCGTCCTTTAAATATTGCACCTCCTTGAAGGCATAAGTGCGGAGTTTCTGTTTTTCATCGCGGAGCATGAGGCGCCCGTCGGGCAAAACGGTCTTGATTTCCGCTTCAAAGTCGCCGTTGGCATCGCGAAAGCGGTGGCGCCTGCCGTCGCGGCGGTAGAGGCGACGGAGGTAGGCGCGATGGATGGTGCCTTCGCCGCCGTTCAGCAGTCGGCGGTAGAGGCGGTGGAAGCGCCAGGCGATGTGTCGCATGAGCTGTTCCCGGTCGAAAATGCTGCCCGTGATTTGGCGCAGGGACATGGGATTTGGCGCATCGCTTTCAAAGACCACCTGGTTGACGTTGAGGCCGACCCCCGTGATGGTGGTGTCGATTTGCGGGCCGACGAGCGTATGCTCCAAGAGCATGCCGCAGATCTTCGTGTCGAGCCAATAGATGTCGTTGGGCCATTTCACGCGAATGCCGCCCACAATCTCCTCCAGCGTCTCTGCCACAGCCAGCGCCTGCACCTCAGAAAGCAAAAACTGGCGGCTGGGGCGGACGGCGTGGGGGTGAAGGCGGATGCCGAAGAGTAGGTTTTCGCCGCGTGCCGCTTCCCAGTGCGTGCCGCGCTGGCCGCGTCCCGCCGTTTGGTAGTCGGCTGTTAGAAGCAAGAAAGGCGCAGTGGCGTTGGCGTATGGCGGTTGCTGGAGGTCGAGCATCGTCGACGCCGTTTCGTCAACGTGGCAGTGTTCCCATTCGGGAGGATATGATGTGATGAATCTCATGTCTTGAGTAGGTAAGTGGGAGTCTGGATAAGTAGGCTACTTATGCTTTATAGCCCAAGCCTCAGTCCTTTTGCAGGCAAATCTGTGCATATTCCGCTTGGGTGCGTTTGGGAAGTTTCTTGAGCACCTCAGAGAGCGAATGGTCGATGAGGTGTAGGATGAGTTCTTCTGGAACGTCGGCATCGAAATGTATTTCGTTCCAATAGCGTTTGTTCCAATGCCACGCCCCGCAGATACCATTGTATTTGTCGCGCAGGTCAATGGCATAGTCGGGGTTGCATTTGCACACCACCAAGTCGGGGCGTTCAAGGTCGAGGTAGGCAAAGATTTTGCCGTACACACGAAACAAGACACCTTCAGGGCCGAAGGCGCTGTCTTCCGTTGCCAGTGGTTTGGAGAGGCAATATTCTCGGATGCGTTCGATGTTCATGATGATGAATGTTTTCGTAATGATTGCCAATTACTTATGGGGAAAGGAAGCCTCAGAAGGCGGCAACAAAATGCTGGAAGCGGTATGGCTTCTCCTCGCCCACCACCGTGATGATGTCGAAGCGGTAAGGGCCGTCGAAGCGGTGCAGATTCATATAATGTTTCGCGGCCTCGCGCACATTCCTCCGTTTTTCCTCGTCAACAGCTGCGACGGCTGGAAGATAGTTTTCATTGCGTCGTGCCTTGACCTCCACGAACACCAGTTCGCCGTATTGGTCGGCAATGATGTCGATTTCGTGGTGGTGGCTGCGCCAGTTTCGCGCCAGGATTCTGTAGTTTCGCGCGGCGAGGAAGAGACAGGCTTGCTCTTCGCCCTCGTGTCCTCTTTCGTTATAGTCGAGCATGGCAAGTTGGGTTCAGAAGGTCAGATAAGTAGTGGTGAATTTCACCATTACTAAGTAATACTGAAAAAGCGAACGATGCTCCTCCGCTCACCTTTTGCGGCGGAAAAACTCCTTCATCAGTGCGCCACATTCATCGGCCAGTACGCCGCTGACCACTTCCGTCTTGGGGTGCATCGCTTTGGGCGCGAAAACGGCAAAGCCGCGCTTGGGGTCGGCGGCGCCATACACCACGCGGCCTATCTGCGACCATCCGATGGCGCCGGCACACATCACGCAAGGCTCCACGGTGACATAGAGCGTACACACATCGAGGTATTTCCCGCCCAAGGCGTTGGCGGCAGCGGTGATGGCCTGCATCTCGGCGTGCGCCGTCACGTCGTTGAGCGTCTCGGTGAGGTTGTGGGTCTGTGCGATGATGTGGTCGCGATAGACCACCACCGCCCCCACGGGCACTTCGTCTTTCTCGAAGGCCATCTGCGCCTGCTTGAGCGCCAGTTTCATATAATATTCGTCTGTCATTGCATTCAAAGGTTATGTGGGGCCAATGGTGTTAAGTAGGTTAAGACAACTTATCCCGCCACATCTTTCATGGAGAGCGCCACGCGGCCACGTTTTGGGTCTATTTGTATGACCTTCACCATTACCTGTTGCTGGATGTGTACGATTTCCGATGGGTCTTTAACGAAGCGTTCCGCCATTTGCGAAACATGAACGAGGCCCTTCACCTTGATGCCCATGTCGACAAAACAGCCGAAGCGCGTGATGTTTGTGACAACGCCCGGCACCACCATGCCCACCACGAGGTCGTCGATGGTGTGGATGGAATCATCGAAGGAAAACACCTGTGCTGTGCCGCGTGGGTCACGCCCCGGTTTGGCAAGTTCGCCCATGATGTCGTTGAGCGTCGGGAGACCCACCATTCCGCTGCAATAGCGCTTCAGATCGATGCCGTTGCGCGTTTCTGTGGAGGCGATAAGGCGTTCCACGGTGCAGCCCGCGTCTTTCGCCATCTGTTCCACCAGTTCGTAGCGTTCAGGATGCACCGCCGTGTTGTCGAGCGGGTTTTTGCCGCCAACGATGCGCAGGAAGCCTGCACATTGCTCAAAAGCCTTCGCTCCCAGGCGCGGCACTTTGAGAAGTTCGCGGCGCGAAGCAAACGGGCCATGTTCGGCACGGTAGTCCACAATGTTTTGCGCCAGAGAAGGGCCGAGGCCCGACACATAAGTCAGCAGACTCTTGCTGGCCGTGTTGACGTTGACGCCGACCGTGTTGACACAGCTCTCCACCGTTTGGTCGAGCGATTTCTTGAGCGCACCCTGGTCAACGTCGTGCTGGTATTGTCCGACGCCGATGGCCTTCGGGTCGATTTTGACCAGTTCGGCCAAGGGGTCCGCCAGTCGACGGCCGATGCTGACCGCGCCGCGCACCGTCACGTCGTAGTCTGGAAACTCTTCGCGTGCCAAGGGAGAGGCCGAATAAACCGATGCTCCGTCTTCGCTCACCAAGAAGATGTCGACATTCTCAAGATGCGCTTCGCGCACGAGCTGTTCCGTTTCGCGTCCCGCCGTTCCGTTGCCGATGGCAATGGCTTCAATGGCATATTGGTCTGCCATCGTGGCGATGCGGCAGGCAGAGCGTCCCCACTGGTTTTGCGGTTGATGGGGATAAATCGTTTCATTGTGTAGGAGATTGCCTTGCGCGTCAAGACACACTACCTTACAGCCCGTTCGGAAGCCCGGGTCGATGCCCATGATGCGGCGTTGTCCCAGAGGAGCCGCCAGAAGCAGCTGCTTCAGGTTTTCTGCAAAGACAAGGATGGCTTCGTCGTCGGCTTTCTGTTTCGACGATGTCGCAAATTCGTTTTCGATGCTTGGACGCAGGAGACGCTTATAGGCATCCGCCAGGGCCAGTTGCATTTGCGGTGCAGCAGGCGTGCCGGGTTTTACGTAATGGCGTGAAAGGCGTGAGAGCGTCTCTTCGTCGTTGGCAGGAGCGATGGAGAGGCGCAGAAAACCTTCGGCCTCACCGCGGCGCATGGCCAGCAGACGATGGGAAGAACAGCGGCGGAGCGGTTCCTGCCAGTCGAAATAGTCGCGAAACTTGCCAGCCTCCTCCATTTTCGATTTCACCACCTTTGAAGAAATAACAGCCGTGCGCTCAAAAGTGTGGCGCAATGTCTGTCGCGTGCGTTCGTCCTCACTAACATGCTCAGCAATGATGTCGCGTGCCCCTTGCAAGGCAGCTTCCACGTCGGGCACCTCCTCCGTCACAAATTTCTCTGCGGCCTTCATCGGATTGACGTGCGGCGTGAGCATGAGCTGCTGTGCCAGCGGTTCGAGTCCCTTCTGTCGCGCTGCTTCCGCCCTCGTTTTGCGCTTAGGCTTGAAGGGCAGGTAGATGTCTTCCAACACCGTAGCGTCCCAGCATTCGCTGATGCGCTGTCGCAGCGCATCCGTCAGTTTGCCTTGCGCTTCAATCGTTTCGAGGATATATTCGCGGCGATGAACGAGTTCGCCCAACTGGGTGTTGAGGTCATTGATTTGTGCCACCTGCACTTCGTTGAGTCCGCCGGTGGCTTCCTTGCGGTAGCGTGATATAAAAGGAATGGTGGCGCCGCCTTCAAGCAGTTCCATGGTGTTTTCCACTTGCTGCTGGCGTAGGTCAAGGCGCTTGGCAATTATTTCAGAAATGGTCATGTTTTATATGGTAAGTAGATAATGGTAAAATTGGTCAATTTATTAGGGTGTTCAAAATTCCATAAAAATCAAGGTTGGTAAAGAGGCGCCAACGCCCCTGAAAGGGGCTCATATTTAGGGTAGGGGCTTGCCCCTACCTCTTGGGGC
>OHTU01000456.1_pt1 | contig 15291 bp, 10 predicted proteins | sample 1578961 | NCBI WGS metagenome assembly OHTU01 (sample SAMEA3879582, study PRJEB24766) | human gut metagenome | biome: human-associated habitat; feature: feces | place: USA | collected 1985/1987 | reverse complement strand
TTTTTGAACGTCTAACTTTGCAATAGAATTAAAAACAGATTAGATTATGCTTATCAGATTCGACTTTAGTAACATCTTTTCTTTTTTAGAAGAAACGGAGTTCAATATGTTGCCTGCAAAATCTTTGAAGAGTCATACAGACCATCTTCATAAGATTAACACCAACGTGAATGTTCTGAAAGGTTCAGTCATTTACGGTGCAAATGGTGCTGGCAAATCAAATATGATTAAAGCAGCAAATTTGCTGCGTGACATTGTTTTAAAAGGTAGAGTTCCTTCTGACACCAGATATATCAGAAATAAATTTTCTGATGAGGGTACTCCTGTCTCACAATCAGTAGAGTTCAGCTATAAGAATAAAATATATAACTATGGAGTTACTTATGTGTCAAAGCTCTGCTTGGAGGAATGGCTTTACGAAACAGGTGTAGAAAAAGATGAAATGGTCTTTGAACGTACCTACTCTAAAGAGACAAACAAACCTGTTGTCAAAATGGGCAGGAAATATGTCGATGGTGATGAAAAAAAGGCTCTATTGGTTAGTTTGCTGGAAGATAACATTTTGAAAAATGATGAATTACTTATCAAACATGAAGATATTATCAAAGAGCCAAGAATCAACAGAGTCAGGGAATGGTTCAGAGACAATCTGAAAATCTTCTTCCCTGAGACCAAGTCTGCATCTATTTTTGATACTCAATACGAAAATCTGAAATTCAAGCATTTTTCAGAAAAGCTCTTAAGAAGTTTTGATGTAGGCATTCAAGACATAGAGTTGCATGAAGATGATTTGGATAAATTCGTCTCGCAGACTGGTATGCCTTTGGATAAAATTTTCGAGGACATCAAGACTAATCTCAAAAAAGAAGAGTCTGGTGTGATTGAAACGCAGTATTTTACTATTGGCGTTACAAAGGAAGAAGATGATAAATATATGATCCGAAGAATAACAACCAGTCATGTTGTAAACAACAAGGCTGTGAGTTTCGAGTTAAAAGAGGAATCGGATGGTACACAACGATTGTTTGATTTTGCGCCAGTTCTTTATGACCTGATGCAGTCTGACAAGACTATCATTGTCGATGAGATTGACAGGAGTATCCATGCCAATCTATTGAAGATGTTTGTAGAAAAAGTGATGGGAATGCCTATCCTTGGACAAATTATCTTCTCATCCCACGAATCATGCCTTCTTGATTGCTCTATCTTCAGGAATGATGAGATTTGGTTTGTTGAGAAAGACAGAAAGAACCAAAGTTCTCGTTTCTATACGCTTAATGATTTTAAGCCACGAAATGATTTGGACATTCAAAAAGGCTACTTGAAAGGACGCTTTGGAGCTATTCCTTTCTTAGCTCATTTAGAGGATTTAAAATGGGAGGATTGACGTATGCCATATAAAAAACGCAGCTACTATAAGCATGAGGAAGCCAAGGCAAGAGACTATAGTCTTTTTGTTATCGCATGTGAGGGTACAAAGACAGAACCAAGTTATTTTGCACCGTTCGATAATTTCGAACGTATCAAGGTTAGAATCTTGGAACATAAGCAAACTGAGTCTGCCCCTTCACATGTATTGGCATCAGCGAAAAAGTATATGACAGAAGAGGGACTGAATGCTGAAGATGGTGACTCTCTCTGGTGTGTTATCGACGTGGACAAATGGCCTATTGACATGATAAAAGAATTGGGTAGTTTCTGCATAAACACCCCTGGATGTCATATAGCCATCAGTAATCCATGTTTTGAGGTATGGCTTCTATACCACAAGCTTACTGATTTGAAAGATATTGATTGTTCGAAATCTCACAACGTAAAGGTAGCTTTGTCAAAACTCACCCCAGGTGGATTTTCTGCAACTGAATATGTAAAACTGATGGCTCAAGCTATCATTAACGCAAAAGCCAAGGACTCTCAACCTGGGGAGCAACATTACTTCCCAGCACTTAAAGAAACCAAAGTATATGAACTGGGTGAGGCTTTAATGGAAAGGATTGGCAAAAATAGTTGGCAGGATTTTATAAACAAGAATATTTAAAATCAGAACCTATGATAAAATTTAGGCAGTAACGTATCCCTATGGATTTCGTTACTGCCTAAAATAAGTAACGCCCCTCTAGTATGCTGCCTTTCGACGCGCCTGAGGGGCTTATTATCTTTAGTTGAATGAACTGTCTTTCTTTTTGCGCTGCAAAGTTAAGAACTTTTTTTTGAACTACCAAATAAAAAACAAAGATTTTTCTAAGTTTTTTCAAATTTTCCACATTTCTTCGTCTTTCCAACCCTTTGGGAAGCCCATGGCAGTTAGCGACACGACATCTTTATACTCATCCAACAATGCTATCAGCCTGGTTTTGAATGGAGAGGTAGGATTCACCGTCTGCAACAGATAGTTCAGGATACAGGCAGTATAATAGAATTTCTTCAATCTCGCCTTATGAGGTTCTCTGAGCCATTTGTGCTTTTTGGAAAATTCCAACCGCTCCGGCACAATACTCATATCTCGATTCCAAAGACGGGCATGATGGGCACAGATGTTCCTCACGTAGTTGATGGCATGCAACCAGGAGCAAAATGTCTTCGGAGGCAATCCGAAATACGAGGCGATACCCGCTATGTCAGCACGGTTCTTCAACCCCATACATATTCTTGAAAGATGGTTGAAATACATGATTTCCACACTCATCCAAGAAGGTGGGTTCACCGGATCATAGTACTTGCTGGTATAATGCTGTATGAATACCTCAGCACGATTGTTATGCAGCTGTTCCCTGATATGACTTTGTATTTCCGAATATACATCAATGGTTATCTGCTTGCCATCACGCAACATGATGGTCTTGGGTTCATTGAATATATCCTGTCTGTCTTGCCAATGCGAACCGTATTTATGACTTAATTGGTAGATGATCTGAGTTCTGATGGCTACCTCAAGCCTTTCTATCGCATCAAATACCAACAAACGGAGCTTTCTGTCAAAAACATAAAGGTTATAGACATGATCCCAGGTGATACCTTTCTTGAAAGAATCCAATATCTCTCCTTCTTGATTGGCTTCTTTAAAAGGCAGCATATAGGCACTCATCCTATAGTAGCTGATATTGGCAAGATGCCTTTTGGCACGTGCCTCGTCAGCAAATTGAAGCCCTCTGGATTTGAGGAGTTCAACCTGCTGCTGATAGGTCAATGGTGGCTTTGTATATCTTTCCATACTCTCACAATTTTATTTAAGTTACAAAAGTATAGAAAAATTCCTGTATGAAAGAAGAAATGCCTTATTTTCTTGTATTCTGATAACATTTTTCAGTAATTCTACAGAAAATGAGCATTTTCATCTCCTCATCCTCTCCAATTCATCATCCCGTCGCATTTTCTCATTCAACTTCTCCTGCATTCTGTCAAGGAAGTAAGTACGACTGTAGTTCTTTCGTCTCCGGATATCGGTATAAAAACGGTAGCAGTCCTTGGCCTTGACACCAAAGAATTGGTACATGGCTTGAGCCAGCTCCTTGAATTTCACTTCGCCGTCATTCACACTTCCCATCACGCAGATGCCATATACCATCTCTACGAGGTCTACTGCGTTCCCCGTCCAGCATATCGGCAAAGCCTTACCCGTCTTCTCATGGGCAATAGCTATAGAAGCCCCCTTGCCCACACTTGCCTTTACCTGCTGCATCATCTTACGGATGAACGACAGGGCTTTCTTGATATACAGTCCAAGAGCACATCCCGTATCAGGATGTAACAGAGGATGATATTGCAACTCTGTCTCTGCAAACACCAGGGCATGCAGAGCCTCCTTACTCTCTGACGCACGGTGGCACAGATCTATAACCTGAGTTACAAACTGGTGATACTCCTCCTGAATCTGCTCCATCTTCATCTTGCCGCCAAGGTCGTTGATAACCTTAAAGAAGGCAGTCTCTGTCAATATATTATGGCTCATAAGTCTTTCTTTTTTGAATGTTAAACTTCTATTTGTCGGTGTACACACAACCCTTAGTAGTCCAAAAGCAATGCCAACAGATGCCAGACTGCGCCAAAACAGAGTATAACTTCCTGATTATCAACACAGCAACAGCACCAACAACCGAGCAGTACAAAAACAAAAAGTGTTCAAAACCTGAACACCTGTTCACGTTTTGAACACCCCATTCTTCACTTTTGCCTTCACAAAAGCCTATTCTATACCATACTTCTCCTTCAGATTGTACAATGTCGTCCGTCCAATCTTCAGTATCTCTGCGGCTTTCGTATGATTTCCTTTCGCTAGTTTCAAGGCTCCAATGATCCGTTCCCGTTCCGAATCCGTATCTCGCAGCGCTGTTGTCCCCGATGAAGTCCCCGAAAAAGAATCAAACTTCAGGTTCTCTTCCATGATCATCCTCTCTTTCGCCATGACCACGGCATTCTTGATGACCCGTTTCAGTTCTCTCACATTGCCTGGCCAGGTATAGGTTTCCAAAGCCTTGATGGCTCCGGCACTGAAACCATCTATTTCTTTTCCGAACCGCAGTTTGTATCTCCTCAGAAAGAATTCTGCCAATGGTCTGACATCCTCTACCGCCTCTCGCAATGGCGGCAACTCGATGATGGTCTCGCAGAGACGTTGCAGCAGGTCATGCTTGAAGGTATCGTTGTTCACTGCCTTGCCCAAATCTTCATTCGTAGCCAGCACCAGGCGCACATCGGCCTCAATGTCCTTTGTTCCGCCAACTCGTCTGAATCGCTGTTCCTGCACCACTCGCAGCAGCATCTTCTGCACTTCCAGAGATAGGTTGCCTATCTCGTCCAGAAACAGGGTTCCTCCCTTCGCTTCCTCAAACACGCCCACACGGGCATTGTCTGCCCCGGTAAAAGCACCCTTCTCATGCCCCAGAAGAGTAGAGGCGGCAAGCTGTTCATTCAGGGTGCCGCAATCCAAGGTGACGAATGGCTTGTTGGCTCGCTTGCTTTTCTCATGGATCATCCGGGCGATATGCTCTTTCCCCGTACCGCTCTCTCCCAGGATCATCACCGTTATCTGGATGGGAGCAAACATATTCACTAGTTCTATCACCTTCGTGAAGGCTTCACTGGTCCGGGCAAAGATTTTCTCACGACTCTTGGCGATATGTTCATTCCCTTTCCACAGAGCATTCAGAAATTCAAACAGTTCTCCCTGCATCTCACTCTTCGGGAAATAATTGGCTGCGCCCTTCTTGATGGCTGCCACGGCTGAGGAATAACTCTCATAGTCCGTCATGATGACAAACTGGTTCTCATAACCATTCTCCCGCATCCATTCCAACAGCTGGATGCCATCGCCATCGGGCAACCGAAGGTCAGAGAGTACGATGGTAAACTCATCCACCTCCCGCACCAGTTCCATGCCCTTGCGCATGTTGTAGGCTTTGGAAGTCTCCCAACCTTGACGCTTCAGCATGTTGCAGATGCGTTCACAGAAAGTCATACTGTCTTCTATCACTATGATTCGCTTCGTCATTTCGTTCCTCCTTCCTGTTCTTCATGAATAGCCTGGATGATGTCTTCGCACTGCCGTTTGATTTCACAGATTCCCTGGGCTATTTCCTTGTCAGTAGTGGTATTCTTCACGGAAGAAAATACGCGGTTCAGCTTTTCACCACATCCGATCAGTTCCCAGGTACCTCTCATGCTATGCAATATTTCTTTCAGCTCATGGCGGTCGCCTTTCTCCCAGGCCTTGTCGATACGGCGGATGTTCTCCTCCGTCTCTTCCTCAAACAGCCACAGCGTTCTTTGCTTCTCGCCAAATTCATACAGAGGTATCAGGTCTATGTTCCCTTTCCCGTTCACCTCCTTCTGAATGAATCGCTTGGCAACCGCCATCAATTCGTTCGGAGAAAAGGGCTTGGATAGGCATCCCGAAAAGCCCTTCCCGGTCAGATAGTCCTCTGTGATACCTGCTGATCCCGTCACGGCAACAACGGGTATCGTCCGGGAATTACCGATGTTCGACATTCGCAGGATCTTGAGCACATCATATCCGTTTGCACCCTGCATCTTCAGGTCTGTAAACAGGATGTCATAGTCCTTCTCGCGCATCTTTGCCAGTAATTCATCCATACTCATACTGGTATCGCATCTGATCCCGTTTTCCGCAAATATGCCCTGCATCCGATGGAGTATCAGTTCATTATCGTCTATGACGACCACTTCCGCTCTGTTGTCCCCGATCATCTCATTCTCTCTTTCAATATCTTTCTCATGCACCAGTGGCAATGGGATTTCCACTGTGATGGTACTGCCGACATTCTTCTTGCTCGATAGTTCTATCTTTCCATCCATCATACCCACCAGATTTTTCACGATAGACAATCCCAAGCCGAATCCGTCTTTCGTTGCCGCATTGCTCAGCTGTCTGAAGGCATCAAAGATTTGCTGCTGTTCCTCTTCGTCCATTCCGGTTCCGGTATCATGCACGGAGATAAACAGCATGCCACCCTCATAACTCAGCCGAAGGGTCACAGAACCGGCATCCGTAAATTTCAGGGCATTGGACAACAGGTTTCTTACGATTCTCTGTATCTTCTCCTTGTCGCCCAGCACGATGTCGTCCGACGAACTCTCCACGGTCAGCACCAGTCCCTTCTTGTCCGCCAGTCCTGCAAATTCCGATGCCAGCCTTGTTCCAAGTCCTTTAACGGTAAAGGGTTTGGCCATTATGGTCTCCTTCCCGTTGTCCAGTCGAAAATAGTCCAACAAATCATTGAGCATCTGCTCCATACTGGCTACGGCTTCCAAAGAGATATCTATTTCATCAGCAGAATCCTTCTTCATGACACTCAGATGGTGTTTGAGGGTTGCCAACGGAATTCGCAACTCATGGGTGATAGCCTGTATGGTCTGGCGGCGCTGGGTAAGAAGTTCTATGTTCTGCTGGTTTTTGGTATTCAGCTTCCCGATGAGCTGATCGTTTTTTTTCTTGTTTCTGATAACCTGCAGGAACATGCAGAATAATACCAGAATCAACAGGGAGAGCATACCTATATAATAATAGGTGTAGTTACCTTCCAGTGTTGCTATCTGCTGCTCTCTTTCCTCGATTCCCTTGTTGACATGCTCGTCAACAACGGCAATAATCTTCTGTAGATGATGGTTGATGGCTTCATTCCTGATGCCCAGACTGTCCAGATGCCCATTGACCTTACGGCTCTGTTGCTGATGCCTGGCGACAATCTTATGATTGAGCATAGACAGCATTTGGGTCGTGGCGGTGGGCTGTTGACGCTTCACGGTATCAACGGCAGCCTTCTCTTCCTTTCCAAACAGCCGTGCCCAAAATCCCCGTTTCTTCTTCTGAACCGCAGGACGGGGAATGGAGGACTGTACTTGCTGCTCCTTCTTGCTTTTCGCTACAATCTTGGGCATTTCAGTCGTCAGCTTCTCATGAATATCATTGCGCTTCTGTACGGCATTCCTGATTTGCAACAACAGTCTTTCCTTCTCAACAAACAGCTGGCGGAGATTCTCTGCTTCTATCTGACGGTTCATCTTTCCCATATCCAGCAACATACAGTCCACTTCCATCCGAAGTTGATGATAGACTTCTACATCTGTGGTGTCCCAGTCTGCTACCGTCTCGCCAAGCAACGACATCTCGGCGATATGCATGTTCAAATCATGCATATCCTTGCGCCACTCATGCAGTTCTGTGTTCCTGCATTCGATCTCTTTCCTGTCGTGCCATTCAGATAGGCCGATCATAATGGTACATCCTATGATGAGGATGGCTGCCATGATACCGCCTGCCATCCATCGGCAGATATGTCCAGTCTGTTTCTTATGTTCCATCTTTATATTTTCTTAGCCGTTACAATTCTATGGTCCTGCTGTAACCATCATTACCTTGTACTTCAACCGAATGTTCGTTCCACCTGTATATGTATTTATATTCTGGAGGCAGGATGATATTGCCCCTCCTGTCCAATAGTCCATACAAACATCTCTGCATGCCTATTCTGCATTCGGCATAATCACCCTTGAAGTCAGAGATATACGAATAAATGGGTTTCACAATGATGTCGTTCATCACCCTCAGTCCCCATCTGCCATCCTGCTGGAAAGGCTCTACATTCTTCAGATATTCATTCAGTTGTCTGGCTGTCATCTTCTTCCTTGCCGTATTCGCCTTCTTCACCGTTATCATCTCATCATTCACGGCAATGATGTTCTGCATCTTCTTCACATAGGTTGGAATGATACCCTTGCCAGCCCTCAACCCAGCAAACATACTCTCCCAGTTACGAGGCTTGTCGGGCAAGCCGAACTTGCGGTAGTTACCTACGTTGTCGATAATCATGCACACCTTATCCTTGTTCTCCTTGTTGATGCGCAACCCGCGCCCCACCATCTGCAGATACTTGGCTAGCGACAGCGTAGGACGGGCCATCTGGATGAATTCCACGTCAGGACAGTCAAAGCCCTCATCGAAGAGGTTCACGTTCACCAGACAGTCTATCTCGCTGCGTCTGAAAGCCTCCACCATCTCCTTGCGCTTCTTGGCAGGCGTCTTGCTGTCCAGTGCCACACTTTTCAGTCCGAGGGCATTGTAACAGGCGGCTATCGCCTGGGCATGCACAATGTCAATGGCATAAACGATACCCTTCTTGCCGTCAGCATATTTTTTCACGCTGTCGTAGAGGCGTTGGATGGTCTGCGGGATATTCAGCTTCTCGTCCATCTCCTTGATGGCATAGTCGCCATCGCTGCCACGTCCTTTCAGCTGGTTCACGGTCAACTGATCGTTGGAGTACTTGCCGATAACCACGTAGTCGTAGGGTGCCAGATACCCACGCAGGATGAAGTCGTTGGTGCAGGGAGATTTCAGCAATATCTCGAACAGTTTGCTGAAGGATTTCTTGTTCATGCGGCATGGAGTGGCCGTCATACCGAGTTTCAAGGCTTTTCTGTTCCTGTCAAACAGGTCTTGATAGGAGGCTGCTATGGCGTGGTGAGCCTCATCCACAACGATGAGTCCTGGCGTACACTCCGCCCCTTCCAGTTCGTCGATATGTCTGTTCAACCATTGAATGGAGAGCACCCTTATCCTTACTTTCGCTTTCAGCTCCATTTCCTTCTCCCCATAGTCCAGGCAGAATCTGTCCAGCGTCTGCTGCATCTGTTCCACCAGTTCACGCCGGTGCGCCACTATCCACACTTCGCCCGTGTCATGGTTATCAAGAAACCATTTCACCACAGCCGCCATCACATAGGTCTTTCCCGTACCTGTCGGCATCTGCACCATCACCGAACTGCCGACCTTCTCCTTCTTACCATTCTCATTGTAGAATTTACTGGTAGCAGCAGAGGTCAGCACGTTGATGATGTCTTCCAGCATCTTCTGCTGGTAGTCATAAAGTTTGATTTTCTTCATCAAAAGAAATTATTTCTTCAATAGATTCTCAACATCCTTGATGGCTTTATCAAGGTCAAAAGCCCCTTTGCCTTTGAAAATCTCCCAACCATAAGACTTCAATTGCTTCAGCATCTTCACAAAGGCTTCGCGCCAGTTGGATGGGTCGTGTGGCAAAGTCTCCATTACCACCTCATAGCCATCACGCACGATCTTCTTCATGCGGGCAGCCTGTTTAGGATAGTCTGCGATATACCAATCTGAGTAGTTGGCACCACTGAAGACTATAGATGAGGCGATGAAATGAGCATAAGCATAGTTGTTGCCTTCCAGATAGACATGTGCTTGCTTCATCCAACCTTCCAACACACGCAGACCATAGTTGAGGTCAGTGGAATCCTCCACCGTCCACTTAAACACCTCATTGATTTTTCTAACAAAGTATTGTGACGGATTCTTGCCCGTAGGCTTGTACTTGTAATTCGGTTGCTTTCGACCTTCCTCTCTGTTACGCTTCCGCTTCCTTGCTGCTTCCGCCTCAATAGGGTCCTCACCAAGATGGAAATCAAGATTTCCCCATAAATCGAAGTCTGAAATCTCATCAGGATCTTCCTCGCCATAAGCATCCTCATAGCAACTCACATGCTCACCTGAAGGTGTCGTGAAGTATGAACAAGAACAGTCATCACGCTCATCCTCCTCGATACCATCCCAAAGTTTCTTGTTATCCCATCTTCCATAGACAGCCATATCCATCCACATGCCGGAACCATTGATATAATACTCGCCATTCCATCCCACCATCTGGCAGATAAGGCACATCTCCTGATGTCCCTCAGGAATAGGAGTCGTGACAACAACAGGAGCGTACTGCTCGTTATCCTTGTTCATCAAGGTCAACCTGCCATCCTTCGATGCCACCACACGGTAACAGTTCAACCGAATACCTCTGATAGTAGAAAGGGAATGTGCCGTAACCGCATCTCCCATCCGCTCAAAGCAATGTCCGAGGCGTTGCATCACCGTTACTCCTTCCTTATCCTTCCAGTTGAAAGCAAAGTCTGAAGATACCATATTGGATGCAATCCTGCTATCCTCATTGAAGAGCTGTAGATACACCTCTTCCCGGTAATGACTGTTCGGAAAGAGCAAGCCGACAGCTAAATCAGCATGGGCAAAGAACAAAGCCACAGACTTCAATTCGTTGAAATCCTGAGATGTCACGCTCTCTTGAACCCATTTCACAAGACCACTCTCTGGAGCTTTTCCAATGGCTTCACCCACAATCATCTTCACTGCGTTCACTGTTGGAGCTGACAACTCCATCAGTCCGCACCAATGCCCCACCATATCTTCTGAACGACGGTACAGCTGGGCATATACGCCATCCAATTTCAGATGTCCCATGTTCTCCACATACAACAGTATCTGGATGACATAAAACTCATTGATTTTCTTGCTTCCATCTTTCGCAACGGAGCAAACCCTTTGATATATATCGTAATAGAAAGGCACCTCAGCCCGTAAATCCATCGTAGGATAATGCTGTTGCTGCCATCTCTCAGCAAATTCTTCTCTTGTCATAATATTAGTCTAAAAAATCAACATTAAACATTCAACACTCAACATTTAACATTACTATAGAATGCTTCCCAGATAACTCTTGAAATAATATTTGTCGGGATAATCCGCAATTAGCTGTCTGATACCATTCTTAATTATCTTATCCACGGCAGCAGACTTTCTCATCACGCGCTCTATTTGTCCCAACAACCAGTTGAACTCCTTTGGTTTTTCTTTGAGCAAAGCCAATCTCTTGATGTCCTTGAACAGTATCTCACCCACAAAGGCATGGTCTTGCTTGGGTACATATTTGATATATTCCGGATAAAGTTCCCACAGGTTCCAATGCTTATGCTCAAACATATCCTTGAGCAAGTCCAACCGTTCCTCCTTGATGAGGATCTTAGCTTCAGCATCCTCATAGTCATGCTCCCAATCGGGCATTTTCCAAAGCTCATCAAAGAAGGCTGGCCATTCATTTCTGTCTATCACCTCTTTCAGAGCCTCGTAATATTTGATTCGATACCCACTGACGATAAATCGTTTCTTGCATTCTTCTATCAGCCATTCCTTGTCACCTGACAGTTTCAATGCTTTCACCACTTTATCCTCCCATTTTTTAGAGTAGGAGTGAAAGTCATCCTTGTTATCGTCTATCACCTCAACTGCCTTCTTATACTCACCCCATTCAATGAGGCTGTCGATATAATGGTCACGGATATTCTCATCATCCCGTTTCTCCCACATCAGCTTCTCTGCCTTTGCACGTTTCCCATGCGCTGCCCAGTAATCCGCCTTTTGAATGTAATAGCGATAATGGAAGTATTTCTCTTTCTTGTTTTTCAGTCGCTTGCTGATATGAGCCAGATACGCCTTTTCGTCATCACCGCAAAGCAACGGCATCGCCTCATCCACAAACCACTCAAAGCGCATGAAATAGTTGTCGCCAATTTCCTCACATTGCTCAGCAATCTCTCCAAGCATACCCAAACGGGAATCCTCCTCTATCTCATCACTAATGATTAACAACTCCCTCACCATGTCTGCCGACTGAGTGACAATGTCCTTTAACATCTTGTTTTCCTCTGTCCAAACATCATATCTGGCAGGAGTATAAGCCAGATGGCCGAATCGCTTGCCCAACACACCAGCATGGGCAAAGCAAGCCTCCACCTGCTCCTTATAGTTACCACGCTCCGGCTTCCAATACTTTTCCACCAAAGCGGTAGCAAAGTCCTCATGCGTAGCGGCATACTGTCGCACAAAGCCTTTCATCTCCTTGCCCGATATTTTCGAGAGTACTTTATCTATCTTGTCTATTTGAGTGTTTGTGTTCATAATAATACTTTAATACTAAGAAAAGTAGGAAACAAACGGTTTTATATTTTCTACTTTTTCATTATACGCAACTTGAAAGATTTTACAAGTTCTTAAAACCCCGCAGTAGTTTTGCTTACTGCGGGGAATTTTTATCATTTTTCTTCTTTATTGATAACTTTTTACAATACACGCCGGACAGATATAATGCTTCGATAAGTTGCTGAGCCTGTCTTAATGCCGGTAGACGGTGAACTTGCATGGACAATCTGTCCTCCGCCCATATAAATTGCCACATGACCGGCATAACAGACAATGTCACCTGGCTGGGCATTCTCATAGCTTACTTCACTTCCTGCCCGCTGTAATGCTACCGAACTGTGAGGCAGGCTGATTCCAAAGTTTGCATAGACACTTTTAATGAATCCGGAACAATCCGCTCCATTGGTGAGACTCTCGCCGCCCCATACATACGGGTTTCCAATAAACTGACAGGCATAAGATACTACATCGCTTCCACTTACTGATGTACTAAAAGGAGGATTCAATCCACCTCCCCCTGTACTGCCACCAGTAGTGCTGTCACCTCCGGTATTGCTGCCATTATTATTGTTAGCAGTTGTTGTATTATTGCCTTTATTATTATTCTGAGCAGCGGCAGCTGCTGCAGCTGCCTGCTCCTGTCTTATGATTTCATTCTGCTCATCAACAGTAGCTTTATACTGGGCTGCAAGACTCTGGGCTGATGCAAGCTGGGTATCAAAATCAGACATCTGAGACTGTTTCTCTGCAATCATGCTTTCATAAGAAGCCTGCTGTTCCTGATAAGACTGCTGCACTTCCTCTAACTCTGCCTTCTCTGTCTCCACCTGACTCTTAAGGTCAGCTACCTGCTGCACTGTCTCCTGATACTGCGTCAGCAGATTTCTGTCATAATCATAAATCTGCTGGGCATATTCCAGACGATTCAGTAAATCGGAGAAATCTGTTGCGCCCACCAGTGCCTCAATATAACTGTCATCCCCATTCTCATACATATATACGATACGCTTTTTCATAGCATCGTACTGGTTCTGTTCATCTTCCTGCGCCTGTGCAAGCTGTGCTGTCACATTATCCAGTTCAGTCTGCTTATCCGAAAGTTCCCCTTCCAGAATATCTAAGTTCATAATAATATTTACCAGATCTGCATCCAGTGCATCAATCTGGGACTGCAGTTCCTGCTGCTGGCTCTGTATATTCTCTATATCTGCATTGGCATTATCCAATGCGGTCTGTGCTTCACTCTTCTTGTTTTTAGCCTTTGAAAGAGCGCTTGCTGACGCACTTTGAAAACATGAAATTCCAAGAATTGCTACCAGTCCTGCTGCAACCAACCGCATTTTCCACATATGTTTTTTTCTGTGCATATTTCTGCTCCTTCCACTTTTGTGTATTTCCTATCATCTTAGTATAACATCATGATACCATTTTTACAATTAACAATTTATCGCCTTTTTGAATTTCTTCACTCTTTAAGTCGTTGGTTTCCATTAACTGGGAAATAGTCGTATGATTTGCCTTGGCAATTTTCCAGAGACTGTCCCCCTCTCTTACAATATATCCGGTAATTCCTGGTTGTCTCTGTAATTCTTCCATATCCCGTTCTGTAATTCTGATTTCATCCATTTTCTGGATGTTCTCCTGTGAAAATGCAATCAGATTCAGATTCAGTACTGCCTTTACCTCAATCTGGGTATTGTCTAAAAGAATCGCTGACAACTGCTCGATTCCCGCTTCCAGTTCATAGTTCATATCGTCTGTCATTTCCGGGACTTCAATCAGCTGTTCAAAAGGAAATGTCTCCCGGCAGGTTCCAATCGGCATGGCATCGTCCGTGGTTACATAAAGGATTTCCACATTCAGGCTTCCTTCCACTTTAAGACCGTCTGCCTGTGGCTCCACATGGTCAATAAATGCCATTCCTTCGCAGGAACAAATCTGCAGGATATTCTCCTGATTCTTCTTTAAATTCATGTGGTCTGTCAACCGGCATTTTGCATAATTCTTTGCCAGCAGCCTGCTCATGGTAACTTCTTCATAAGCTGGTGTCATCTCTTCCCGCAGCGAATATACGTCCTCTACCACATCTGTCTCTGTTTCCTTCCAGATACAGATATCTAATTCTAACGTCATATCCAGACTGATTTTCCGGTCTTCTCCATCATAATCCGGTCTGACCTCTACTTCCACACTGGCAGGTGTTACCTGAATCCGATAGATTTTTTCCTCACTGCATCCCTCGCAGGCAAGTTCTCCATTCAGTGGTATCGTCTCTTCTATCCATTCTAACCGGCGTTCTTCTTTCTGGGCATAATATAGCAAAAACAGTCTTATTTCTCCGGTAAGCTGGATTTTTTCTTCTCGTAACCTCGTTTCCACACCCCGAAGCTGCACACTTTTCCATAAAATCTGTTCTACATCTGGCTTGCTCTGGGGCAACTCTATTTCCTGTTTCAACCGGTAATTATCTTTCTTACAGGTTTCCAATTCCAGAATATTATGCCTGTTCTGAAGGATTTCCAACGGATGTTCCATGGCTACTCCCGTAATCAGTTCCGTCTCCTTGCGCATCCGCATTTCTGCCTTCAGCATCACCAGTGCACGAACACTTAATTTTCTGGAATTAATAATCCCGATATTAATGTCTTCCAGTTCTGCTGTGACGTCCACCGGATCTAATTCATTCACTCCATCCATACTGATGGTTTCTTCAAATGGAATCTGTCCCCGCAGGCAGTCTAATTTATGCTCCTCCATATCGCTGCGGTAGAGCACATGAAAGATAAGATTCCCCTTCACATAAATACGTCCTTCTTTTACCTGTATCTCATCAAAGCGGATTTCACCTTTTTCTTTCAGTACTTTTACAATATCCGGCCGATAATCCGGCAGATTGTAATCATCATCCAGAGTAATCTGACTCATGGCACTGGCTTTTTCATAATTCATATGTATGTTCTGTTTCTTTATTTCCACTAAAAAAATCCCCT
>OHTU01000451.1_pt1 | contig 15385 bp, 12 predicted proteins | sample 1578961 | NCBI WGS metagenome assembly OHTU01 (sample SAMEA3879582, study PRJEB24766) | human gut metagenome | biome: human-associated habitat; feature: feces | place: USA | collected 1985/1987 | reverse complement strand
CCTCCGACGGCTCATGGGTCGTCAACCGCATCGACGCCTATGTTGTTTCATCGTCGGGCGGCAAAATAGTGCTCAACATCTATGACGATAAGAAGGGCTGCAACTGCGTTGAGGTGCTTGACCTGAAGGGCAAGCAGCTTGCCGCATATGACAATGCGATATCCGATTACGGCTACCTCGACGGGATCCTTTATATACTGAAAGAAAGTCCGGGTTTTGACGAATACTACGATTATGTCACCGAGCTTATCGATGACAACGGCAACACCGTACTTGAGGGCTACAACCTCTGCTCCGCGTTAAAGAACGACCTCGCCGTTGCCCGTGAGGGCGATTATTTCGGCATCGTGCGCCGCGACGGCACATGGCTGCTCGACCCCGTTTATGAGAATGTCGAGACTATCGGCGTTGATACTCAGTACTATCACGCGGGCGTCAACGGCGACGGAGTGCTGCTCGACAGCAAGGGCAATATAATCAGCCGATATGACGGCGAAAGCTACGGCCGCAACTATATCATCGCCGGCAACAGCCTCGTATTCAACCGTATGCTTGACGACGACGTCACCTACTATAATATTGACGGCAAGCCTATCACCTGCAAGGAGAGCGGCGCGGTCGCAGTGAACTGCAACGAATATCTCGGCCTGTTTTTCGGCTCGAAGGACGGCGTGGGCTATGTATTCGACATAGGCGGCAAAATGCTGGCAAGCCTTGAGGGCGCGACGGGCATGGACGCCGTCTCCGGCGCGGACTACGGCAACTATTATGTGCTCTATGTGGCAAACGGCTCCAACTCCGTCGGCGTTGTATTCTCCTCAGACACTCACAAGGAGGTTTACCGCTTCACCGTGAACGAGGGCAACAGCTCGTCATTCATCGCCTCGATAACGCCCAACGGCGTAGCGGTCCTCTGGCAGTCCGACGATCAGACCACAAGCTACCGCGTGGTGGATTTCGTCACCGACAAGGTGCTCGTTGACAGCTGCCCGTTTGCGATAATCGTCAGGGCGGGCGGCAACGCCTATGTCAACGTCTGCAACGACGACTTTATTAAAATATATGACAGCGGCTTCGGCCTGCTGCTTAAAGTGACCAATAATTACACCGACTGACAGACACACAAAAGAACGGAGGACAATTATGAGGAAATTCATTTGCGCTCTTCTTGCAGTTATTCTTGTATTCTCTCTTGCCGCCTGCTCCGGCCCCGCTGCGATCAAAAATACCGGCAACTTTGAATTCACCGAGAGCAACTACCCCAAGATGGGCGGCTCTCTTGCCGCTCTGCCCCTCGGCGAAGCGATAACCGCCTATGCGCTCGGCATCAGCCGTGAGGAAGCCTCCAAGCTGATAGTCTTTGAGGGCTCCACGACCGACAACTATAAGGCGATAGTGGACGGCAAATTCGACATCCTGCTCGCCTATGAGCCGTCGGAGGAGGCAAAGGCTTATATCGCCGAGAAAGGTGCGGAGCTTGAGATGACCCCCATCGGAGCAGACGCCCTTGTATTCATTTGCAGCAATCTTAACAAGGTCGATTCGCTGACGGTGGATCAGATAAAGGATATCTACAGAGGTAAGATAACCGACTGGAGCGAGGTCGGCGGCAAAAAGGGCGCAATAATCCCCTATCAGCGCAATAAGGACAGCGGCAGCCAGACCCTCTTTGACAAGCTCATCAACCTCGGCGACGAGCTGACCGACGCCCCAAAAGAGAGGATAATCGGCTCTATGATCGGCCTGCTTGAGGCGGTCGCCGAATACGACGGCTCCGAGAACGCCCTGGGCTACACGGTCTACTATTATCTGACAAATATGGAGAACGACAAGCTCTCGACCTCCAAGATCCTCGCCGTGAACGGCGTTAAGCCGACCAACGACACCATTGCGTCGGGCAAATACCCCTTTGTCAACGACTTCTATGTCGTTATCCCCAAGAATCTGCCCGAGGACGCCCCCGCCCGCGTGCTCTATAATTGGATAATCTCCGAGCAGGGCAAGGAGCTTGTGAAGAAGGAAAATTATGTAGCAAAATAAAATAACGGTTGAAAGCGGCGAAGAATTGTGGTATTCTTTTCAAGTAACCGTTCATCAATAACGTCACAAAGCCGGCGGTTACTCGTTAACCGTCGGCTTTTATGTGAGGATTCGGAGGTAAATTTATGATATATCGCCTTTTCACCGAGCGTCTCCCCGACGCCGACACCAAATGGCTATGGCTCGCCGCCCTCGTCTTTACGGCGGCTCTCTCGGCGCTGGCGCTGAGGGTATTCAAGAATAAACTCCCCCGTGACAAGGGCAGGGAATTCGCCGTGGACGGCGCCCTCTCCGCGGGCAAGGTCAGGGGCGCAGGCATCGTCTTTGTCTGCTGCTTCATCATCAGCGCACTGCTGTTTGTGCCCGTCACGCTCGAATATGTTTTCTATTACATTCTCGTTTTCTTCGGAATGCTCTCGGGCTACCTCGACGACCGCTCGGATAAACCGTGGGGCGAATACAAAAAGGGCGTTATAGATCTTATCATCTCCACTCTCACGGCTCTTTGCTTCGTCCACTATAACCCCGAGCTGCTGAATCTCAGCTTCTTCGGCTTTGGCTTCCACGTCCACCCCGTAATATATGTCATTCTCGGCGCTCTCGCCGTATGGATGCTCGTCAATGCGGTTAACTGCTCCGACGGTATCGACGGCTACAGCAGCAGCCTGACGATAGTTTCGCTGCTCTCCGCCTCGGGCGCAATCCTCATAAACGGCACTGGCAAGGCTCCTCTTATCGCGGCGCTGCTGATGATAGTCTCGCTCCTCCCCTACCTTTGGAAGAACGCTCAGCCGAGCACGATGCTCATGGGCGACGCCGGCTCAAGGGCGCTCGGTCTTTTCCTTTGCATAACGATGTTCAAGACGGGCAACGCCCTTTTGATAATCCCGATGTGCTGTATGCTTTGCCTTGACGGTCTGGTGGGCATAGTCAAGATAGTCACCATCCGCTTCCTGCACATCAATCCTCTCAAGAATATCCGCACCCCGCTGCACGACCACTTCCGCAAGAACAAGGGCTGGTCGAATTCGCAGGTCATATTCAGGCTCTGCATCCTCCAATCCCTCATCTCGGCGGCGGCTCTCATCATAATGAAATAAAGCACGACCCGGGCAAGTGCTCTGACGCACCCGCCCGGGTCGTTTTATCACATGAAATTATTCGTAGCGCTTAACTTTCAGAAGTCTCGCCGCATTTGCGACGGAAATTATCATCGTGCCGACATCGGCGAATATCGCAGCCCACATAGGAGCGAGACCCGCAACGCCGAGAGCGACGACTACCACCTTGACTACCACGGCAAAGGCAATGTTGGAGCGGAGAACGCTCATTGCGCGCTTGCTCTGATAGACCGTATCGGCAAGCCTTGACAGCTCTGAATCGGTGAGGATAACATCCGCCGCTTCGCACGCCGCCTGAGTGCCGAGGCCCATTGCAACGCCTACATCGGCGCAGGCGAGCACGGGGGCGTCGTTGATGCCGTCGCCGACATATATAACGCCCTTTGAGCCGTCATTGATATCCTCAAGGCTGCTCAGCTTATCCTGCGGCAGAAGCCCGCTTCTGAAATCGTCGATATCGCAAACGGAGCAGACCTTCCTCGCCTGCTCAGCGGTGTCGCCCGTGAGCATCACGCTGTGCTCAACGCCGAGCTTACGCAGCTTCTTTATCGTTTCGGCTGCCTCGGGTCTGACCTCACCGTCTATCCCGACAGCGCCGACAGCCTTGCCGCCGAGCGCCACATACACGGGGGATTTCGGCATATCGGAGACATCCACGCCGTTATTCTTCATCAGCCTCACGCCGCCGCAGAGCAGCCTGCCCTCGGGCACGGTGACGGAGGTGCCGCCGCCCGCGACCTCGGAGAAATCGGAGCAATCGGAAATATCCGTCTCGCCCGCCGCCGCAACTATCGCTTTGGCGATGGGGTGAGTTGAGTAGTATTCGCATTTTGCCGCATAGGCAAGCACTTCATCCGCCGTGTGACCCTCGGCCGCGTATATCTCGCCGACCTTCAGCTCGCCCGTGGTGAGCGTGCCGGTCTTATCGAATACAGCAGTATCGACCTTGGCAAGCGCTTCGATATAGCGGCTGCCCTTGATTATCATGCCGTTCTTTGCCGCAGCGCCCATGGTCGTGAAGAACGCAAGGGGCGCCGAGATAACTATGGCGCAGGGGCAGGAGGCAACAAGGAGGATAAGGCTTCTGTGTATCCAATCATGCCAATTGCCGGTGATGAGCGAGGGAATAACGGCTATCAGCACCGCCGCGCCGACGATGGCGGGTGTATAATACTTTGCGAATTTGGCAACGGCTCTTTGCGCCTTGCCTTTTTTCTTTGAAGCCTCGTCGACCATCTCGACTATCCTCGCCGCAGAGGACTGTGACTTGCCCGCGGTGGCTTCAAAATATATGATGCTGTCGCCGTTCATCATGCCGCTGAGGATCGTGGCGCCGGGTTTGACTGCTATGGGCATACTCTCGCCCGTGAGCGCGGAGGCGTCCATGCTGCCCTCGCCCTCGGTGACAGTGCCGTCAACGGGCACTACCTCGTGGGGCATAACTGCGAGCTTTGCACCCGCCGTGACCTCGTCCGCGTCTATCTTCTTGACCGTGCCGTCAGGCTGAACGAGATTGGCCGTGTCGCTGACAATGCTGAAGAGCGCCTCAATTGATTTGCGGCTTCTGTCGCCCGCGAATTCCTCCATCAGCTCGCCCGCTCTGAAGAGCACCGAGACCGTAGCGGCCTCAAAGAATTCGCCGAGGGCGCAGGCGGCCATTACCGCCACAACAAGCAGGAATTCCTCGCTTATCTCTCTCTCCTTGAGATCCTTAATCGCGTCAATGAATATCGGCAGGGCGCATATAACCGTCGCCGCCATGAGCAGGATATCCTTGACCGTATCACCGAACATCGGCAGGAACGAAACGGCAATAAGGAGCGCGCCGATCACCGTTATGACTATCTCCAACGCACCGCCCGAATGCTTGTGCTCATGCTCGCCACAGCCGCAGCAATCGCAGCCGCATGAATGCTCGTGTGAATGTTCGTGCTCATGCTCGTGGCTATGAACGCTGTGCTCTTTCTCTTTTTTCATAAGCTCACTTCCCCTGTTTAACATTATATTGCTGCTTGTGCAAAATGTGCTCAAGTCCCGACTCGAGGATCTCTCTGACATGGTCGTCATCAAGGGCGTAATAGACCGTCTTGCCGGAGCGCCTCGGCCTCACAAGCCCTCAGAATTCTAAGCTGGTGCGATACGGCGCTCTGACCCATATCAAGATGCTCTGCAAGATGAAGCACGCACATTTCCCCCGCCGTCAGGGCGGTCAGAATGCGTATCCTCGTGCTGTCGCCGAAGACCTTAAACAGCTCCGAGAGGTCATACAGCACCTCGATATTCGGCTCATCCGATTCGTTTATTGCGTCGCAGATGTGACCTTTTTTGACCTTGTCTCTCTCCATGGGGTTCATCCTCCGTTCGATATATGAACACATATTCATATGTTGGTTTTATTATAGTCCCCTTTTCCGCGTTTGTCAACCCCTTTTCGCCTCATTTTTATAAGCAAAATGACGATAAGCAATTGACTAAACCATATAAATTGTATATAATAGCTAAAAGAAGATATATAATGACCGTATTATTTCCTTTAATTTTTCCGCTTGCTTACTTTGGAAACGACTTTCGGGAAAGGATTTCACTTTACAAGAGGCAGCCTTGGTGTTGGTGGAATCTTATCATATTTCTCAAGAGCAGGCCGAAAGAGATGTGGTGATTTGGGCAGATGCACTAAAAAAATGTTCAGCCTTACTTGATTGATATAACAATGGATATAATACTCGATAAACCGGAGCAAATGCTATTTGCCTTGCTCCGATCCGCGTTGAACAGCACAAAGCCGGTTAGTGAAATCCTTTTTACCGATATATCTCCTGCCCTTTGGCAGGCGTGTTACAAACTAGCTTGCACTCAGGGAGTGATGGCCTTGGCATGGGACGGAATACAAACCCTGCCGGCCTGTTTGCAACCCCCGAAGGCTTTGAAGTTAAACTGGGCGATGGCGGTAGAGAACTATGAAAAACGCTACCTGCGGTACTGCCATACCATAGCCGAACTTTCAGCTTTTTATAAAACGCATGGCATTACCACGGTCCAGTTGAAAGGAGTGGGTCTCTCCACCTATTATCCCATTCCTTCGCACAGGGAAGGGGGAGATATAGACATCTTCACTTATTCGGCAGACCATTCCCGGAAAAGTGATGCCGAGGCCAACCGGCTGGCAGACCGGTTAATGGAAGAAAAAGGAATAGAGGTAGACTTTGAACACTCCGAAAAGCATAGTATGTTTTACTATAAAGGTATTCCGATAGAGAATCATAAAACCTTTATTAATTCGGAAACATACCGTATAGCGGTGAAGATGGATAAGCTCCTTCAAAAACTGCTACAACCCGTATCGGCGGAATTGGACGGAAAATGCTCCATTTTAATCCCATCTTCCACCTTTAATACCGTATTTCTCGCTTTTCATGCCGCCCAGCATTATGCACGCGGCCTGGCACTTCATCATCTTTGCGACTGGGCTTGCCTGCTGAATAGATACGACCTGCATATTCCTGAGGAAGTGACGGATATTCGTTTTAGAAATATGATATTGGCAATGACCCGCCTCTGTAATGATTATTTGGGAACTTCCGTTCCTGTATATGGAGGAGAAGAGTTGGCGGAGGAAATCTTACGGGAAATCATCCGGCCACCCTATACGATGTCAGTTCCGGCGAAGAATAAATGGGGCATTCTGGTTTATAAAACCAAACGTATGCTGCATACTCATCGTGCGTGCAACAGCGTGTTGCGCATTTCACTGTGCAAATGGGTTGGAAATTCTATTCTGTTGCATCTGCGCTCTCCCCATACCATCTTCCAGACGGAACGAAAATAAGCGGTTTATGTTGAAAAGAATCTGCCGTTTGTTGTTGCCTGATGAAAGGAAAATGGGGATAAGGGTGGTTTGTGCCGTATTTCTTTGCGCATTACTTGACTTTGCCGGACTCGCTGCCCTGTTGCCTGTCTTGTTTTTTCTGTTGGATGACGGGAGGGATAAAGATGCCGCCCTGTTATTTTGTCTGGTGGCAATAGTCTTTATTTTGGTGAAAAACGCTTTGGCAGCGGGGCTTTCACGTTTTCAAAACCATTTTCTGATGTCTCTTTACCGTCGGCTCAGCTTTTCTCTCTTTACTTCTTACTATCAACGGGGATTATTGTTTATACGCAGCAGGGGGAGTATCCGGCTGGGATATGAGGTGAACTATATCTGTTATGCTTTTTCTTTAAACCTTCTTTCCCCCTTGCTTCGCATGACAGGAGAACTGCTGCTTGTTTTTTGGGTGACGGCAGCTTTGTTGGTTTACGCTCCGTTGACGGTACTGATGCTGTATATTGCCTTTCTGCCTTTCATGCTGATTTACGGATGGGGGATCAGGAAACCGATGCGCCGTTATGGTGAGCAGGAGCAGCAGGCTCGTCGTGAGCAATCCCGGCTGGTCACGGAAACGATGAAAGGGTATGCCGAATTGGAACTGAATGCGGCGTTTCCTTTTCTTCAGCAGGCATTCGCCCAAAGGGTGAGGAAAATCAGTGAGAGCCGTTTGAAACTGGAAACGATACAGCATCTTCCTCTTTGCCTTTCCGAAATGGCGGTCATATCGGGGCTGACCTTGCTCACCGTTTTCGGAACAGGGGATATCAAAGCGCTGGTAGGTGTCTTTGCTGTGGCGGCTTTCCGGCTGTTACCCGCTTTGCGCGGCATCTTAGGTGGTTGGACACAAGTACAGAATGCGGTCTATTCTCTGCGGATTATAGAGGAAGGATTGGGGGATAAGGGGATGGAAGCAGTTTCTCCATCATGGGGGCAGGAAGCGTTTTCTTTTCAAAAAGAGATACGGGTAGAACACCTCACCTATGCTTATCCTGAAAGTAAAGAGGTTCTAAAGGACTTTTGTTGTACTATTCGTAAGGGGGAATATGTAGGTATCTGTGGTGAGAGTGGCGTGGGTAAATCTACCTTGTTTAATCTGCTTTTGGGATTTATCACTCCGGATAAAGGCGCTATTCGGATAGATGGCAGGTCGCTTGCCGATGTGCCGAGGCAGGAATGGCATCGCAGGGTGGGATATGTGCAACAGGAAGTGTTTGTGCTGGATGGGACCTTGGCGGAAAACATTGCTTTGGGATGCCGGTCTATAGATAAGGAACGGGTAGCGGAGATAGTGAGGCTGGTGAGATTGGATGCTTGGGTGGATGAATTGCCGCAAGGAATGGATACTCCTTTGGGTGAAGGGGGAGGAAGGCTTTCGGGAGGTCAGAAACAACGGGTAGGCATAGCCCGTGCTTTGTATAAGAAAGCGGAGGTGCTTCTACTGGATGAGGCTACTTCTGCATTGGATAATGAGACTGAACGGGCTGTCAATGAAATGCTTCTCGGTCTGATGAAGGAGTGTAGGGGGCTGACTGTTCTTACGATAGCCCATCGGGAAAGTTCGTTGGCGTATTGTCATCGTGTAATCAGATTAAATGGAAAAGACAATGGATCGAATTTATAAAATAGGTGGCCACTGCTTCGCGCTGCCGGACGAAAGGTTGATGGAGGCGGTGGATGGTATCAGCGGTTTCAAGCCTTTTGTTTGGCAACCGGATCTGGTTTCGGCAAAAGATGTATATGAGGGTGCTTGGTTGCCGGATTTTACTGTTTGGGAAGGAAACGGTTGGGGTTTTCCGGCTTTTCAGAGAAAGTCCTATGGGTTCGGATATGAAGATGTAACCGGTACTTTCGGTGTGAGTGGGGATAGCTTTTTGTTGGAACTGGCTCCGCAGGGAGAACCGTCGCTTTATCTCCGGACGATGGGTGGAACCGGGAGAGGTATCTGTTTATATGGTAATTATTCTCCCCGTCTTTTAAGGTTTGCCTTATGGATGGGGTATGGCCTGATGACGGTACGGAAAGATACGGTTGCCTTGCATGGCAGTTGTATTGTTTATAAGGGGAAAGCGGTTCTTTTTTTAGGTGAAAGCGGAACCGGCAAAAGTACCCATACCCGTTTGTGGAGGGAAAATATAGCAGGAAGTAAGTTGCTGAATGATGACAGTCCCATTGTGCGTTATGAAGAGGGGGGCGTGTGGGTATATGGCAGTCCGTGGAGTGGGAAGACTCCTTGTTATAAGGCGGAGCGTTATCCGTTGGCCGGATGTGTACGTTTGTCACAAGCACCGTATAACAAGATACGGAGATTGAACACTTTGCAGGCTTATGCAGCTTTGCATCCGTCTGCTCCTCCTGCATTTGCATACGAGGAGGAATTATACTGTGGGGTTTGTAGTCTGTTGGAAAAGATGGTTTCATCCATTCCTGTTTATCATCTGGAGTGTTTGCCCGATGCGGAGGCGGTGAAATTAGTATGTCGTACTTTATATGGAGATGGGTATGAAGCGGATAGCGAATGAATGTTTCTTTGCGTGGGTGGAGTCGGAAATCAAAAGTGGCAGGAGTGTGAAGTTCCGGGTGAAAGGCAATTCCATGATGCCTTTACTGAGAAATGGGAAGGATGAAGTGGTGGTGGGGCCGTATGATAAGGAGGAGTTGAAACTTTTTGATGTCATTCTGTTCCGGCAGACAGACCGGTATGTATTGCATCGGATTATTCAAAAAAGAGACAGTCGTTATCTGATGCAGGGGGATGGCGTCTGCCGTTTTTATGAGGAATGTGAGGACACGGATATCATCGGGGTGGTGAGAAAGGTATGCAGGCCTTCCGGAAAGAAGATTGAAACGGATTCCATGTGTTGGCGGTTGGAAAGCCGTTTGTGGTTGGGGCTTGGTGGATGCAGAGGAATGGTGCTGCGTGTCCTGAATAGATTGGGTTGTTGTCTCCTTTTTTGACGAAATCTGTCAGCTTGGAAGGAAATATTATTCATAAAGCAGGTATTTCTCTCTCATCTTTTTGTAGGCTTCCAGTTCATTCTGCCATCCTGCACGGATTTCTTCTTCACTGGCTCCTTTCATGATTTGTTCCCTTACGGTACGGTTCCCTATCAGCAGGTCGAACCATTGCGGGCGGGTAAAGAACTTGTCCGCTTTCCCAAGGTCTTGATAAGCTTGATAATAGGTGATGATGTATTTTAAAGAGAATCCTTTCGGGGCGGTGATATGGCGGAGATTATTGCCATAGCAGTATTGGTTTTTATACATCGGATTCTTGTCAAAGCCTTCCAAGGCTTCCGGTCTGAAAGAAAAGGAGGAGATGCGGATATCCGGTGAACCGATTACTTGAAAAGGATAAAGAGTACCTCTGCCCACACTGATGGCTGTACCTTCAAACGGACAGAGTGAAGGATATAAGGCAATTGCCTGGTCGTTGGGCAGGTTGGGAGAGGGTTTTACCGGAAGCGAATAGGGTTGTCCGTGTTTCCAGCCTTCCACGGGGATGACGGTCAACGCGCATTTTTTGCCATTGGGCAGCCAGCCTTCGCCATTGATCATTTGAGCCAGCTCGCCTACAGTGCAACCGTGTAAAATGGGGATGGCGTGCATACCCACAAAACTTTTCTGGTTTTTCTGTCGCACAGGGCCGTCCACGTAATCACAAGGATTGGGCCGGTCTGTGATGACCAGTTGTTTCCGGTTCTCGGCACAAGCTTCCATTACATACTGCATGGTGCTGATATAGGTATAGAAACGGGCGCCTACATCCTGAATGTCGAACACAATCAGGTCTATGTCCTGTAGCTGTGTGGCTGTAGGTTTCTTATTTTTACCGTAAAGGGACAGGATGGGTATTCCCGTGCGGGTATCTTTTCCGTTCCTGATGGTTTCTCCGGCATCGGCATCACCCCGGAAGCCGTGTTCGGGAGCGAATACCTTTTTTATTTGTATATGCGCTGCAAGCAGGGTGTCCAACAGATGGGTTTCTCCTACTTTGGAGGTTTGGTTTACAACCAATGCCACACGCTTCCCTTTTAATATAGGTAAGAGACGGTCCATCTGTTCGGCTCCGGTGATAACCTTTTGCGCGGTCACGGCGTTGCAGATAAACAAGAGGCAGTATAGGAAAATGTATTTTGTTTTCATGATATGTGGCGATTATTTTGTAATATTGCACAAAAATAAGAATTTAATTGAGAATGGACGCACTTGCTATCATTAATAAATATTATCCTGAAGATAATGAACTGAAACATATCCTGCTGGCGCATAGCCGTTCGGTGGCCGATAAGGCGTTATGGATTGCCGGAAAGCATCCGGAATTGAATCTGGACAAGCAATTTCTGGAAGAGGCGGCGATGCTGCACGATATTGGTATTTTTATGACGGATGCTGAGGGCATTTGTTGTTTCGGATCTTATCCTTATATTTGTCATGGATATTTGGGGGCTGATCTGATGCGGAAAGAAGGATTTCCGCGTCATGCATTGGTCTGTGAGAGACATACGGGAGCGGGTATGTCTTTGCAAAGTATTATTGACCAGCAGTTGCCTGTTCCTCATCGGAATATGGTTCCGGTTTCGCTGGAAGAACAGGTTATTTGCTTTGCCGACAAGTTTTTCTCAAAGACGCATCTGGACAGGGAAAAGAGCGTGGAGAAGGCGTTAAAGAGTATTTCACGTTATGGGGAAGATGGGATAATCCGTTTTAACCATTGGTGCGAATGTTTCTTGTAAGCCTTAAAAATAAATTAAATATCCGCTAAATAGTTCATTATTGGCGGATAATGCTTAATTTTGCCCCTCAAAAGCGTAAATGATTTGTGAATGACGCCACTAAAACGACATAGATTTATAACATTCCTACTACTATTTGCATGCCTGTCACTTTCTTTAAGTACAGGTGCTCAACGCAGAAAGCGGAATTCTGCATCCGGTAATGATTCCCTGAAAGTAGATAGTGCTTTGGTAGATACGTTGTCTATCGATACGGTTGCACCTAAAAAGAAACAGCCGTTGGATGCGCCTGTTATTTATGAAGCAAATGACTCTATCGTATTCACTGAGGGCGGATATGCCCATCTGTATGGTGACGGTAAGGTGAACTATGAGAAAATAGAGTTGACCTCTGCCGTGATTACAATGAACATGGATAGCAGTACGGTGTATGCCCGTGGTGTTCCCGACTCGGTTGGCGTGGAAAAAGGTACTCCTGTCTTTAAGGATGGCGAGACTCCGTATGAGTCAAAAATCATGCGTTATAACTTCAAGTCGAAGAAGGGGTTCATTAATAATATCGTTACTCAGCAGGGGGAAGGATACGTTACCAGTGAGGAGTCGAAGAAAGGTGCTAATGATGAACTTTATTTGCGTCACGGACGATATACTACGTGTGATAATCACGAACATCCTCACTTCTATCTGAAACTTTCCATGGCGAAAGTGCGTCCTAAGAAAAATGTGGTTTTCGGTCCTGCCCAGCTGGTGGTGGAGGATGTGCCGTTGCCTATCGCTATTCCTTTCGGATTTTTTCCGTTTAACAGCAGTTATTCGTCAGGATTCATTATGCCTACATACGGTGATGAAATGAATCGTGGTTTTTATTTGCGTGATGGGGGATATTATTTCGCCATCAGTGACCGTATGGATTTGAAAGTGTTGGGTGAGATCTTTACGAAAGGTTCATGGGGTCTGTCCGTGCAGTCTAATTATAACAAGAGATATAAATATAGCGGTAATTTCAATGCCAGTTATCTGGTAACGAAAACCGGTGAGAAGAATATGCCGGACTATATGGTTACAAAAGATTTCAGAATTGCATGGAGTCACAGACAGGATGCCAAGGCTAACCCTAACAGCTCTTTTTCGGCGAATGTGAACTTTGCGACCAGTAGTTATGACCAGCGTAACCTGAGTAGTTTGTACAACCCGCAGCAGTATTCAAATAACACCAAGACGTCTAGTGTGAGTTATTCGCGCAATTTCCCCGAAATAGGATTGAATCTGTCCAGTACATTCAATATCTCTCAGAATACGCGTGACTCTTCTATCAGTGTGACGTTGCCGGATTTGAATATTTCATTGAACCGTATTTATCCGTTCAAGCGTAAGAAAGCGGTAGGTGATGAACGTTGGTATGAGAAAATCTCACTCCAATATACCGGCCAGATGACGAACTCGATTAATACCAAGGATAATCTGATTCTGAAGCAGGGTTTGAATAAATGGACTAATGGTATGCAGCATAAGATTCCTATCAGCGCTACATTCACTTTGTTTAAATATATCAACGTTGTGCCTTCTTTCAACTATACCGAGCGCTGGTATATGCGCAAGGTGGAGCAGAGTTATGATCCGTCGGCACCTAATAATGTGCGGAGAGATACAATCAACGGTTTCAACCGTGTGTATAACTATGATTTGAGCTTGCAGGTGAATACCAAGATGTATGGTTTCTACAAACCGTGGAAGAAATTGTTTGGCGACAAGATTGAAATGATCCGTCACGTCTTTACTCCTTCGGTGAGCATGAGTTATGCGCCGGACTTCAGTACGTCTAGGTATGGATATGTGGGAACGTATACTTATACTGATACGGATGGAGAAGTACGTACTCAGACTTATAATCCATATGAAGGTTTGCCTTACTCTTTCTCGCCCAGTGGTAAATCCGAGAATTTCACTTTCTCTATAGATAATAATGTGGAAATGAAAGTGAAATCCGATGCGGATACTACCGGAGTGAAGAAAATCAGCTTGATTGACCAGTTGGGAGCCAGTATTTCCTATAATGCGGCGGCTAAAGAGAAACCTTGGGGAAATTTGAGTATGAATCTGCGCTTGAAACTGACCAAGAGTTATACTTTTAATATGAACGCCCAGTTTGCTACGTATGCTTATGAGTTTGATAAAGACGGCAAGGTAGTGGAAGGTAACCGTACAGAATGGTCATACGGACGTTTTGGTCGTTTTCAGGGGTATAGCGGTTCTTTCTCGTATACATTGAATAATGATTCGTGGAAAAAGTGGTTTGGTCCGAAAGATGAAAAGGACAGTAAGGGGGATAAAGACAAGAAGAATGAAAATCTGGATGAGTACAGTGATGATGGCAATGAAAACACGGAGGAAGAAGATAACTCCGGTTTGAGAAAGACAGAGAAGGCGGCTATAGATCCGGATGGCTATATGGCTTTCAAGATGCCATGGTCATTGAGCTTGAGTTATAGTTATAGTATTCGTGAGGACAGAAGCAAGCAGATTAATATCAAGACGATGCGATATCCTTATTCGGTGACTCATTCATTGAATGTTTCCGGTAATGTGAAGTTGGGTAGCCGCTGGAATGTGAATTATTCTTCGGGGTATGATTTTAATACGAAAGAGATGTCAATGACAACGGTCAATATCAGCCGTGACCTGCACTGTTTCAATATGAGCTGTGGCTTGGTATTCGGTCCCTTTACTTCCTATAACTTCAGTATTCGTGCTAACTCCAGTATGCTGACCGATGCTTTGAAATGGGATCAGCGAAGCAATACGGGTAGTGCGGTGAATTGGTACTAGGAAGAAGTTGGGAATAAAAAAATGAGAAATGGTTGCGTGTTGTTATCAGAAACCATTTCTCATTTTTTTATTTATGTCTACCACTCAATCGGTGTTTGCCCGTGCGCTTGCAAATATTCGTTGGTACGGCTGAAGTGCTTGTTGCCAAAGAAACCGTTATAGGCTGACAGGGGGGACGGATGTGCGGAAGCCAGTACCAGGTGCTTGTTGCGGTCTATGAAGGCGCCTTTTTTCTGTGCATAAGATCCCCATAAGATGAATACAATATTTTCACGTTGTTCTGCCAGTATACGGATGGCGGCATCTGTAAATTCCTCCCAGCCCCGTCGTTGATGAGAGCCTGCCTGGTGGGCACGGACCGTCAGTGTGGCATTGAGTAATAAAACTCCTTGATTCGCCCAGCGGGTCAGGTTGCCTGAAGTAGGGATGGGAGCACCCAAATCGCTTTGTATTTCTTTGAAAATATTTTGTAGGGAAGGAGGAAAAGGTACTCCGTCATTAACAGAGAAGCAGAGTCCGTGCGCCTGGCCGGGACCATGGTAGGGATCTTGGCCGATAATGACGACTTTCACTTTGTCAAACGGGCACAGATTGAAGGCGTTGAATATAAATCTGCCCGGTGGGTAAATAGTGGCAGTCTGGTATTCGCTTCTTACAAACTCAGTGAGTCTGATAAAGTAATCTTTTTCAAATTCGGGTGCCAGATGTTGTTTCCAGCTTTCTTCTATTTGTACGTTCATGGCATTTCTTTTATTATAAAATGTGCGTTAAAGATAGGGGTAATTTGTAAAAATGACAAA
>OHTU01000434.1_pt1 | contig 15580 bp, 16 predicted proteins | sample 1578961 | NCBI WGS metagenome assembly OHTU01 (sample SAMEA3879582, study PRJEB24766) | human gut metagenome | biome: human-associated habitat; feature: feces | place: USA | collected 1985/1987 | reverse complement strand
TTATTTATTTATGATATAATAAAACAGGTTATTGGTGTGGGTGATTCATTCTTAATTGACAAGATGGTTAACTCCTGACGGTCCCGCCGCTGTGAAGGCCTTGTGTCTAAGTCAGCAGTCAGCCCATGCTTTATTCTGAATCCACGGGTGATGGAGGCAGTTGGGTTTACTAATTGCATGGAATAATTGTCATTAGTTAATTCTGTCTTTATGGCTTTTGTCGGATTCGGCAGAAGTCTTTTTTTATTATTGATAATCCCTACCATATGGGAAAATTAATTGTGAAGGAGCTGCACTTTGGAAGAATATCAGTTTTCGCAAGGAAAGGTTTTGCGTTGTGGTTATACTACCGGCAGCTGTGCAACGGCCGCATCTAAGGCAGCAGCTACAATGCTACTGACGGGCGAGCGCGTTGAAACTGTGCGTATTGACACTCCCAAGGGTATTGTGCTTGACCTTGAGCCCTTGGATGTAGAGATGACTCCGGATTACGTCAGCTGCGCAATCCGCAAGGATTCTGGTGACGATCCTGATGATACTAACGGCGTGTTGGTATATGCCAGAGCCGAAAGGACTGACAGCAGTGGTGTTGAGCTGGAAGGCGGTGTAGGCGTCGGCAGGGTGACCAAGCCCGGTTTGGCGTGTGCTGTCGGCGGACCGGCGATTAATCCCACGCCGCGCAGAATGATTACGCAGGAGGTTTGCAAGGCTATGGAGGCTGCCGGTTATAACGGCGGCATGAAGCTGACGATTTCTATTCCCGCAGGTGTAGAAATTGCCAAGAAAACCTTCAACCCCCGTCTTGGTATTATCGGCGGCCTGTCGGTTTTGGGAACCAGCGGCATTGTAGAGCCGATGAGTGAAAAGGCGCTGATTGAAACGATGTATGTGGAAATCAGAGCGCAGAAGGCACGCGGCAACAAAAATCTGCTGGTGTTCTTTGGTAACTACGGCGAGGATTTTACCCGCGATGAAATGAAGCTGGACCTTGAAGGTCACGTTACCTGCAGTAACTTTGTGGGCGAGCTTTTGGATTATGCCGTTTACTGCGGCTTTGAAACCTTGCTGCTTATCGGTCATTCCGGTAAGCTGGTGAAGGTGGCGCAGGGCGTAATGAATACACATTCCAAGTATGCGGACTGCCGCACGGAGCTGTTTGCTTTGGAGGCAATGTTCCACGGAGCTTCGGTGGAGGTAGGGCGTGAGATTTACGGCTGCCTTACTACCGATGAGGTGACCAAGGTTCTGAAACGGGAGCAAATTTTTGAGCCTGTAATGGACAAGGTTACGGAAAAAATTGATTTTTACATGCAGCATAGAGTGCATGGCAAAATAAAAACGGCTGCTTTGATGTTTTCCAATGTTTATGGCATTTTGGGCAAGACCAAGTACGCAGACGAATTAATCCAGCTACATAAGCAAAAAGGAGTATGAGAGAATGAGAGGTAAACTTTATAGTGTTGGTATCGGTCCCGGAGACCCGGAATTAATGACCCTGAAGGCTGTACGCCTGCTTAAGGAATGTGACGTTGTTGCATTGCCTAAGGGGGATACCGACGTAATGACGGCTAAGGAAATCGTTAATCACGTAGTAGATCTTGATGCAAAACCCCAGCTGATTATTTATATGCCTATGACTAAGGACATGGCAGCAATGGATAAGGCACACCGCGAGGGTGCCGATGCTATTGAAAAGCTGCTTGACGAAGGCAAAAACGTTGTATTCATTACCCTCGGCTGTCCTACCGTATATGCAACCTGCATTTACGTACACAAGCTGGTTTTGAAGGATGGCTATGATGCAGAGCTGGTTGCAGGCGTAACCTCTATCTGCGCTGTTGCAGCTAAGCTGAATACTTCCCTGTGCGAAAGAGCGGAACCGCTGATTGTTCTGCCCGGCAGCTATAAACAGTCCGCAGCATTCTTAGACGGCCCCGGCAACAAGGTGCTGATGAAATCCGCAAGCGAAATCGGCCGTGTAGTTGACGAACTGCGCGAGCGTAAGCTCATTAAAAATTCCGGTATGGTTGAAAGATGCGGCCTGCCGGGCGAAAAAATCTATCGTAACCTTGAAGAAGTAGATCCTAAGAGCAGCTATTTCTCTGTAATATTGGTTAAAGAAAAGGAGTTTGATGAATAATGATCTATTTTATTGGTGCTGGTCCCGGTGCAGCTGATTTAATTACTGTAAAAGGTAAAGAGCTTTTGGAAAAGGCTGACCTGGTTATTTACGCAGGCTCCCTTGTTAACCCGGAACTGCTGAAATACTGCAAACCGGAATGTACTATTATGAACAGTGCAACCATGACCTTGGAAGAGGTTATCGCTGCTATGGTTCCCGCAGCTCAGGCTGGCCAACTGGTTGTACGTCTGCACACCGGCGACCCCTGCCTGTACGGTGCCATCCGGGAGCAGATGGATGCACTGGATGCAGACGGCATTTGTTACGATGATACCCCCGGTGTTTCCAGCTTTTGCGGCGCTGCCGCTGCGCTGAACGCCGAGTATACCCTGCCCATGGTCAGCCAGACGGTCATCATCACCCGCATGGAGGGGCGCACCCCCGTACCGGAGCGGGAAAGGTTGGCAAGCCTTGCCGCCCACGGCGCGACCATGGTGATCTTTCTGTCCATCGGGCTGATTGACAAGGTGCAGCCGGCGCTTTTGCAGGGCGCGTATACACCGGACACCCCCGCCGCCGTGGTGTACAAGGCCAGCTGGCCGGAAGAAAAAATCGTGCGGTGCACAGTTGGTTCTTTGGCTGAGAGCACCCGTGCAGCGGGCATTACCAAGACGGCACTTATCGTAGTGGGAGATTTTCTCGGCACGCAGTACGAGCGCAGCAAGCTGTACGACCCCGCCTTTACCACCGAATTCCGCAAAGGAGAACCGGTATGACCCGCGCTTACCTTGCCTTTACGGAAACCGGCCTTGCGCTTGCAAAGCGTCTTTCCGCTGCCCTGCCCGGCAGCGTTGCCCGGTGCGGGCAGGATGGTGTTTCTCTTGCAGAATGGGCAAGCGCACAGTTTGTGCATTCTGATGCGCTGATATTTGTAGGAGCTGCGGGTATTGCAGTGCGGGCCATCGCGCCCCACTGCAAGAGCAAGACTACCGACCCGGCTGTGGTAGTGGTGGACGAATGCGGGCGGTTTGCCGTGCCCATTCTGTCCGGACATCTGGGCGGCGCGAACGATCTTGCGCGGGCCATTGCCGCTGTATGCGGAGCCGTGCCTGTGATTACCACCGCCACCGATGCCCACGGCATTTTTGCGGTGGACGAGTGGGCAAAGCACCAAAACTGCATGGTGCTGGAGCCGGAGCGCATCAAGCTGGTCAGCGGCAAATTACTGGCCGGGCAGCCGGTATATTACCGGGCTGATTTCCCGGTAATGGGCACCGTGCCCGCAGGGTTATTCCTCGCTGATACCCCGGAAAAAGCCGACTTTGCACTCACCCTTTGCCCCACCGGGCAGGCACTGCATCTTGTGCCGCGCATCGGAGTGCTGGGCATCGGCTGCAAGCGGGGCACAAGCGCTGAAACGCTGGAAGCTGCCTTTGCCGCCTTCTGCACCCGGTACGGCTTTGCTGCGCGGGCAGTCACCGCCGCCGCAAGCATCGACCTAAAGCAAAACGAGCCGGGCTTGCTGGCCTTTTGTCAGGCACACGGCTGGCCGGTGCGGTTTTACTCTGCCGCACAGCTGCGCAGCGTGCCCGGACAGTTCACCCCCTCCCCTTTTGTACAAAGTGTGACCGGAGTGGATAATGTCTGTGAGCGGGCGGCAGTGCTGGACGCAGGCGGCAGCCTGTTTTACCCGAAATTTGCCTGCAGCGGCGTGACCCTTGCGCTGGCGTGCAGGCCCTTTGCCCCGGACTGGAGGTGGCAGAATGCTTGACGTGATGGAAATTGACATTGACCGTCCCGAGAAGGTGGTTTATGTCGTGGGACTTGGCCCCGGCGAACCTTTTTATATGACCCAGCAGGCCGCGAACACGCTGGAAAGCGTTGACGCTATCTGCGGGTATAAGGTCTACCTTGACCTCATCCGCGATGAATTTCCCTGCGAAGAATACTACGCCACCGGCATGACGCAGGAGCTTGACCGCTGCCGCTGGGCGCTGGAAAAAGCACGCACCGGCAAGCGGGTGGCTCTGGTCTGCTCCGGCGATGCCGGGGTGTATGGCATGGCAAGCCCCCTGCTGGAACTTGCCCCGGACTACCCGGATGTTGCCGTGGAAGTCGTGCCCGGGCTGACCGCTGCCCTCAGCGGCGGGGCAGTGCTGGGCGCACCGCTGGCGCACGATTTTTGCGTCATTTCCCTTTCCGACCGGCTGACCCCGTGGGAGGTCATCGAGAAGCGGCTGGCTTGCGCCGCCATGGGAGATTTCTGCGTTGCGCTGTACAATCCCTCCTCCAAGGGCAGGCCGGACTATCTGGCAAAGGCGGTGTGCATCCTGCTGGAAAACGGCAAAAGTGCCGATACCGTCTGCGGCATCGTGCGCAACATCGGCCGGGAGGGTCAGACCGCCCGAATCCTGACCCTTGCCCAGTTGAAAGACACTGCGGTGGATATGTTTACCACCGTGTACATCGGCAACGCTGCCACAAAGCAGCTTGGCAGTAAAATGGTCACCCCGCGGGGGTACCGCAGATGAAGGCAGTGGTTTTCAGCGGCACTACCGAGGGGCGGGTGTTCTCCCGGCAGCTGGCGGCGCTGGGAGCGGAGGTTCTGGTCAGTGTTGCCACCCCGCTGGGTGCAGAGGAACAGGGCAAAGCAGACGGCATCACCGTGCACTGCGGGCGGCTGACCCCCGAGGAAATGACCGCTCTTTTACAGGGCGCTGCCCTGTGCATAGACGCCACCCACCCCTACGCGGTGGACGCCACAAAAAACATCCGGGCTGCGTGTGCCGTGGCCGGGGTGGAGTACCACCGGCTGCTGCGGGAAGGAAGCCCCTTGCCTGCCGGGAGCATGGTATTTGCCACCGCCGCCCACGCGGCTGCATTTCTGGCCGGGTGCAGCGGCAATGTGCTGCTGGCCACAGGCGCGAAAGAACTTGCCGCCTTTGCACCGCTCAGCCCGGAGCGGCTGTTCCCCCGGGTGCTGCCCACGCGGGAGGGCATTGCCGCCTGCGAGGCCGCCGGTATCCCGCACAGGAACATCATTGCCATGCAGGGGCCTTTCAGCTATGCGCTGAACTGTGCTCTGATGGAACAATTCTCCATCCGGTATCTGGTCACCAAGGACGGCGGTGCCGTGGGCGGCTTTGCCGAAAAAGCACAGGCCGCACAGGATACCGGTGCACAGCTGATCGTGGTGCGTCGCCCGGCTGAAAATGGACAAACTGCTGCACAAATTCTGGCACGCTGCAAGGAGGTTCTGGTATGATTTCTCTGATCGGAATGGGTTCCGGCTGCCCGGAAAGCCTGACCGCGCAAGGGTTGGCTGCACTGCAAAGCGCAGGGCTCATCCTTGGGGCCAAGCGCCTGTTGGAGCATTTACCGGCGGGGTGCACTGACAACTGCAAAGCCGTGTATAAGCCGGAGGAAATCCTTGCGTGTCTTGCCGCACAGCCGGATACGGACACCGCTGTTTTGTACAGTGGCGACACCGGGTTTTACTCCGGTGCGGCAAAGCTGCTGCCCCTGCTGCGGGTCATGGGATACTCCGTCCGGGTGCTGCCCGGGCTTTCCAGCGTTCAGCTTTTAGCTGCTGCTGTAGGACGCCCCTGGCAGGATTGGAAACTGGTGTCGGCCCATGGCCGCGCCTGCGACCCGGTAGCCGAGGTTTTGGCGCATCCACAGGTGTTTTTCCTCACCGGTGGCGGGGACACCCCTGCCACCCTTTGCGCCAAGCTGACCGCTGCCGGGCTGGGCGCTGCTCACGCCCTTGTGGGCGAAAACCTTGGCACCCCTGCAGAAGCCATCCGCTTTGGCCTTGCCCGGGAACTGGCAGAGCAAACCTTTGCACCGCTGAGCGTATTGCTCATCGAACGGGAGGCTTTGCCGTCCCGCCGCACCCCCGGCCTGCCGGACGATGCCTTTATCCGGGGCGCTGTGCCCATGACAAAGCAGGAGGTGCGCGCCGCCGCGCTGGCAAAGCTGGCGGTCACCCCCACGGACACCCTATGGGACGTGGGCGCGGGCACCGGCAGCGTGAGCGTGGAGCTGGCGCTTGCCGCCCCTGCCGGACAGGTATATGCCGTAGAATGTGACCCGGAAGCCTGTGCACTGATCCAGCAAAACCGGGAGAAATTTGCTGCTTACAATCTGACCTTGATTGAGGGCAAAGCCCCTGAAGCTTTGGACACGTTGCCCGCCCCGGATGCTGTATTCATCGGCGGCACAAAGGGCAATATGGACGCTGTTATAGACGCCGTACTGCACAAAAATCCAGTCGCCCGGCTGTGCATTACCGCCATTGCGTTGGAAACGCTCAGCGCTGCCGTAGCTGCCCTGACCGCCCACGGCCTTTCTGTGGAGGTGACACAGATTGCCGTCAACCGCACAAAAACGGCGGGCAGTCTGCATTTGCTGATGGCTAACAACCCTGTGTTTCTCATTACGGGGGCACGGACATGATGCAGTTTCTCATCGCCGCACCGCGCTCCGGCAGCGGCAAGACCACCGTTACCTGTGCCGTGCTTACCGCATTGCAGCGGCGCGGGACTGACCCTTGCGCCTTCAAATGCGGGCCGGACTACATCGACCCTATGTTTCACCGCAGCGCGCTTGGGGTGGAAAGCCACAATTTAGACCTCTACCTCTCTGCCCCGGATACGGTGCGCACGCTTTACGCCCGCTATGCCGCCGGGCACGGCGCTGCCGTATGCGAGGGTGCCATGGGCTTTTACGATGGGCAGGGACTGACAACCCGTGCAAGCGCTTGGGAGCTGGCCGATACGCTGACGCTGCCGGTGCTGCTGGTAGTGCAGCCAAAAGGGGCAAGTATCACCCTTGCTGCCGAGCTGCAGGGGCTTTTGCAGTTCCGCACGCCCAGCCATATCGTGGGCATTCTGCTCAATGATTGCTCTGAGTCCTTGTACAAAACGCTGCGCCCGATGCTGGAAGCCGAGACCGGTCTGCCGGTGGTGGGGTATCTGCCCCATCTGCCGGGATGCGCCATTGAGAGCCGCCACCTCGGGCTGAAAACCGCTGGAGAGATATCGGACTTACAGCAAAAGCTGGTCAAGCTTGCCGATGCCCTTGTGCTGGACTGGGCACAGCTGGCAGTGTTGACCGACCGTCCTGCCCCGGCTGCGCCGCCGCTTGCCGCGCCGTGCACGCCCTCCGTTCGCATTGCCGTAGCGCGGGATGAAGCCTTCTGCTTTGCCTACGCCGAAACATTGGACGCCTTGCGGGACGCGGGTGCGGAACTTGTGTTTTTCAGCCCGCTGCGGGACGCCACCCTGCCGGAAAATATCGGCGGGTTGTACCTGCCCGGGGGCTACCCAGAGCTGTACGCCCGTCAGCTGAGTGAGAACCGCGCCCTGCGTACTGCTATCCGGGACGCAGTGCAAGAGGGTCTGCCCACTGCTGCCGAGTGCGGCGGCTTTCTGTACTTAGGGCAGACGCTGGAGGGTACAGACAGCAAGGTTTACCCCATGGCGGGTGTGCTGCCGGGCAGCGGGCACAATACCGGGCGGCTGGTGCGCTTTGGCTATGCCGTCATGACGGCAAAGGCTGGCAGTATGCTTTTCCACGCCGGAGAAGCGCTGCCCATCCATGAATTTCACCACTGGGATTCCTCCGAAAATGGCGCAGACTTTTCTGTGCGCAAAACCGAAAAAAGGCAGTGGGAATGCGGCTTTGCAAACACGCATTTGTATGCCGGTTTCCCGCATCTTTACTGGGCAGGTACTGCCCTGCCCCGCCGCTTTGTGCAGGCGGCGCAGCACTTTTTGAAACACAAAGGATGACGAAAATGACCGAAGCTGAACTGATGCAGCTGCTTGCTGCCATCACCCCGCCGGACGAAGCCGCCCGCGCCGCCGCCCACGCCCACTGGGCAAGCCTTGCCAAACCCTTGGGCGGACTGGGTGCACTGGAGACGATGCTGGAGGATGCCGCCGCGCTGACCGGCACGGCGCAGTTTGATTTTTCCCGCCGAGCGGTGGTGGTGCTCTGTGCGGACAACGGCGTAGTGGCGCAGGGCATAAGCCAGACCGACCAGAGCGTGACTCGCGCCGTAGCCGAGAACCTTGCTGCGCGGCGCACCAGCGTATGCAGGATGGCACAGGCGGCGCACTGCGATGTGCTGCCGGTGGATTTGGGCATTGTCGGTGCGCCCGTACCCGGCGTGCGGGACTGCCGCATTGCCGCCGGGACTGCGGACTTTACCAAAGGCCCTGCCATGACCCGCGCCGAGGCAGTGGAGGCCATTGGCCGGGGCATCGCCCTGACCCGGCAGCTTGCCGCCGAGGGCTACGGGCTGGTGGCTACCGGTGAGATGGGTATTGGCAACACCACCACCTCCAGCGCTGTTGCTGCCGTGCTGCTGGCACAGCCGGTACAGACCATGACCGGGCGCGGTGCAGGGCTTTCCGATGCAGGGCTTGCCCGCAAGGTGGAGGCCATCCGGCGGGGCATTGCCTGCAATGTCCCCAACCCCGATGATGTATTGGACGTACTGAGCAAGCTGGGCGGCTTTGATATCGCCGGTCTGTGCGGGATGTTTCTGGGCGGGGCGCTGGCGGGTGTGCCCGTGCTGATGGATGGCTTCATCAGCGGGGTGGCAGCGCTGTGCGCCGTGCGGCTGTGCCCGGCAGCGGCCAAGGCCGTGTTTGCCAGCCACTGCTCCACCGAGCCTGCCGCCCGGCTGGTACTGGAAGCATTAGGCAAAACGCCCCTGCTCACCGCCGGGCTGCATCTGGGCGAGGGCACCGGCGCAGTGGCCAGTATCCCACTGTGGGACATGGCGCTGGCGGTGTACGAGGGGTGCTATTCCTTTGCGGAGGGCGGCATTGCGCCGTATACGCCCCAATGCTGACGCTGGTACTGGGCGGCGCAGCCAGCGGCAAAAGCGAATATGCCGAAACGCTTGTGCTGCGCAGTGCTTTGCTGCGGTACTATCTGGCCACCATGCAGGTGTGGGATGCCGAGTGCGCCGCCCGGGTAGAAAAGCACCGCAAAATGCGCGCTGCGAAGCAGTTTACCACCATCGAGTGCCCTCTGCATTTAGAGACGGTGCATTTGCCCCGCAGGGGCACGGCGCTGCTGGAAGACTTAGGCAATCTGACTGCCAACGAGCTGTACGACCCCGCCGGAGCGGGCGATGCCGCCGCCGAGCACATTTTGCAGGGGCTGGATAGCCTTGCCGCACAGTGTGAAAACTTGATCGTTGTCTCCAACGAGGTTTTCAGCGGCGGCGCGGACTATGCCGGAGACACAGACCGCTATCTGCTGGCGCTGGCACAGGTGAACAACGCCCTTGCCGCCCGGGCAGATGCCGTGGTGCGGGTGGTGTGCGGCGTCCCCGTCTATTATAAAGGAGTGGAAAAATGATCGTTTTGCAGACCATTGCGGTGGCCTTTGCCATGTTTTCGGCGGTGCCGGTGCCGCAGTTTGGGTGGAACGAAAAGAATATGCGGTATGCGCTGTGCGCCTTCCCGCTGGTAGGGCTTTTATGCGGGGTGCTGTGGTGCGTGTGCGGGGTGCTGCCTCTGCCCGCCCCGGCGCGGGCGGCAGGGTTCTGCCTTGTGCCGGTGTGGGTGACCGGCGGCATCCATCTGGACGGCTATGCCGACACCTGTGACGCCCTTGCCAGCTACGGCGACCGGGAAAAGAAGCTGGAAATTTTAAAAGACCCGCACTGCGGTGCCTTTGCGGTCATCCGGCTGTGCAGCTATTTTGCGGCTTACCTCTGCCTCGCCGCCTGCGTGCAGTTCACGCCCCGGGTGGGCGCTCTGTGGACGCTGGCACTGGTTTTGGAGCGGGCGTTCTCCGGCCTTGCGGTGGCGGCCTTTCCCATGGCAAAAAACACCGGCCTTGCCCACACCTTTGCCTCCGCTGCCGACCGTACCGCTGTGCGCAATGTGCTGGCAGTGCTGGCGATACTGCTTTGCGGGGCGCTGCTGGCTTTAGGCGGTGGAGCACTGGCGGCAGTTGCAATCTTGCTGTTTTTGTGGTATCACCATGTAGCCGTACAGCAGCTGGGCGGCATTACCGGAGATTTGGCCGGGTGGTTTTTGCAAAAGACTGAGCTATGGATGCTGGCGGCGCTGTGCGCCTGCCAATGGGGAGGGCTGTTATGATCTTCATCACCGGGCCGCTTTACAGCGGCAAGCGTACCTTTGCCCGCACCCTGCCCGGCCGCTGCATCGCGGATGCGCAGCAGCTTGCCGCCGGGTGCAAAGACAACGCTGAACTTGAGAAACTTGCGGACAAATTATCCGCTTATGATATCGTGCTGTCCACCGAGGTGGGCGGCGGTGTGGTGCCCATAGACCCGGCAGAGCGTGCCGCGCGGGAAAACGCCGGACGGCTGGCCTGTATGCTGGCGGCGCGTGCTGCGTGCGTGGTGCAGATGTTCTGCGGCATCCCCACCGTTTTGAAAGGAGAATTGCCGGAATGCTGATCTATTTATTGCGTCACGGCCTGACCGAATACAATGCCGAAAAGCGCTATCAGGGGCAGCGGGATATCCCGCTTTCTGCCGCCGGGCGCGCTATGCTGTGCCAGGCAGATATTTTCCCTAAGACTGTGTATATTACCCCGCTTTGCCGCACCCGGCAGACCGCTGAGGTGCTGTTCCCGGGCGCAAAGCTCGTAGAAACAGACGGGCTGAAGGAGATGTGCTTTGGCAGCTTTGAGGGGAGAAATTATATTGAAATGGAGCACGACCCGGACTACCTTGCATGGGTGGCTGCCAACTGCGAAAGCCCCTGCCCGGATGGCGAGACCAAGGCCGCGTTTTGTGAGCGCATCTGCGCAGCATTTTCCGCACTGGTGGACAAAGCTCTTGCGGATGGCGAGGAGATGCTGGTCATCTTAGCCCACGGCGGCACCCAGATGGCTGCCATGGAACGCTATGCCCTGCCCCACAAGGATTATTACGAATGGTGCGCCCCCAACGCCGGCGGCTTTGTGCTGGACGCCAAGGACTGGACAGCAAAGCGGGTGCTGTATCTGGTAAAGACCGTGCAGTACACAAAGGAGGCGCAGGAATGATCGGCTACGCGGTACTGGGCGGCTTTGTGCTGGATGCCGTTTTCGGCGACCCTGCGTGGCTTCCGCATCCGGTGGTGTACATGGGCAAGGCCATCTCTGCGCTGGAAAAAGGGCTGCGTGCCCGCCTGCCCAAAACGCCGGAGGGCGAGCTTTGGGGCGGGCGCATTTTAGCCTTTTGTCTGCCGGTGGGCACCTTTGCACTCACAAGTCTTATCTGCATAGGAGCCGCTGCCCTGCACCCGCTGCTGGGGCTGGCAGTACAGATGTTCTGGTGCGGACAGGCACTGGCGGCAAAGGGGCTTGTGCAAGAGAGTACGAACGTCTACCGGGAGCTGACAAAGCCCGACCTGCCCGCCGCCCGCATTGCGGTAAGCCGCATCGTGGGGCGGGACACGCAGGCGCTGACCGCCGAGGGCGTGACCAAGGCCGCTGTGGAGACCGTGGCGGAAAACGCCAGCGATGGCGTAATCGCGCCGCTGTTGTATATGCTGCTGGGCGGCGCTCCGCTGGCACTGACCTACAAGGCCATCAACACCATGGACAGCATGGTGGGCTACAAAAACACGCAGTATCTCTATTTTGGCCGTGCAGCGGCAAAGCTGGACGACATTGCCAACTACCTGCCCAGCCGCATTGCCGCCCTGCTGTGGGTAGCCGCTGCCGCCCTGACCGGCAACGATGCCCGCAGTGCGTGGCGCATCTGGCGGCGGGACAGGCGCAACCACGCCAGCCCCAACAGTGCCCAGACCGAAAGCGCCTGCGCCGGTGCACTGAATGTGCAGCTGGCCGGGCCTGCCTATTATTTTGGTGAATACTACAAAAAGCCCACCATCGGCGATGCCGTGCGTCCCATTGAGCCGGAGGATATCCGCCGCGCGAACCGCATGATGTACGCCGAAAGTCTGCTGGCGCTGGCGCTTGGGCTGGTGATACGAGGTATTTTATGATGCAGCTGGTACATGGCGGCGACTGGGCCGGTTACCGGGCGCAGTACGGACAGGACGCGCTGGACTTTTCGGCCAATGTCAGCCCGCTGGGACTGCCGGAGGGGGTGGCAAAGGCCATTACTGCCGCGCTTGCCACCGCAGACCGCTATCCTGACCCCCTCTGCCGCGCTTTGCGGGCAAAGCTGGCAGTGCACGAAACCGTGCCCGCAGCGCATATCCTGTGCGGCAACGGCGCAGCAGACCTGATCTTCCGGCTGGCGTGGGCGGCAAAACCCCGCACCGCGCTGGTGACCGCCCCCACTTTTGCCGAGTACGCCGCCGCGCTGGAAGGTGCGGGCTGTGCGGTGCGGCGGCATTTTCTGCGGGAAAGCGAAGATTTTGCAGTGACGGAAGCGTTCATTTCCGCTGTGGACGAGGACACCGACATGGTATTCCTCTGTCAGCCCAATAACCCCACTGGGCAGCTGACACCGCTAGCGCTGGTGGAGGCGGTGCTGCACCGGTGCGAAGCTTGCGGTGCGCTGCTGGTGGTGGACGAGTGCTTTCTGGACTTTCTGCCGGAAAGTGAAGCGCTAAGTGCCAAAAAGCTGCTGGCAAGCCCGAACCTCATCATTCTGAAGGCCTTTACAAAACTGTACGGCATGGCCGGGGTGCGGCTGGGCTACTGCCTGTGCAGCAACACCGCTCTGCTGGATAAGATGCAGGCCGCCGGGCAGCCGTGGGCAGTTTCCAGCCTTGCACAGGCGGCGGGGCTGGCAGCGCTGGACGAGACCGCCTATGTAGCCCGGGTGCAAGAATTGATTGCAGAGCAGCGTCCTATTTTGCGGGATGGTTTGCGTGCACTGGGGCTGCGGGTGCTGGATGGCAGTGCGAATTATCTGCTGTTCCAAGCGCCGGAAACACTGGGCGATGCCCTGCGGCAGCGCGGCATCGTGCTGCGCAGCTGCGGCAACTACCCCGGACTGGACGGCAGCTGGTACCGCACCGCCGTGCGCACCGCGCCGGAAAACCAGCAGCTTTTAAAAACCTTACAGGAGGTGCTTGCATGAGCCGGGCAAAATGTATCATGGTGCAGGGCACGATGAGCGGGGCGGGCAAAAGCCTGCTGTGCACCGCGCTGTGCCGTATTTTTGCACAGGACGGCTACCGGGTAGCCCCCTTTAAAAGCCAGAACATGGCGCTGAACAGCTTTGTCACCCGGGATGGGCTGGAAATGGGGCGTGCGCAGGTGGTACAGGCACAGGCCGCCGGCATGGAACCGGATGTGCGCATGAACCCTATTCTGCTCAAACCCAGCAGCGATGTGGGCAGTCAGGTCATCGTGAACGGCGAGGTGCGCGGACAGATGCCCGCAGCCGCCTACTTCAAGCTGAAAAAGAGCCTGATCCCGGACATTTTAGCCGCCTACGACAGTCTGGCCGAAGAGGTAGATATCATCGTTATTGAGGGCGCGGGCAGCCCGGCAGAGATCAACTTAAAAGCGGACGATATCGTCAATATGGGGCTGGCAGAGCTGGTGGATGCACCGGTGCTGCTGGCGGGAGATATCGACCGGGGCGGCGTGTTTGCGCAGCTGTACGGCACGGTAGAGCTGCTGGAGCCCGCCGAGCGGGCACGCATCAAGGGGCTGATCATCAATAAGTTCCGGGGCGATGCCGCCATCCTGAAACCCGGCCTTACCATGCTGGAGGAAAAGACCCATCTGCCGGTGCTGGGCGTTGTGCCCTACCTGCGGGTGGATATTGAGGACGAGGACTCCCTCTCCTCCCGGCTGGAAAGCAGCACCGCCGTCAAGCCGTTGGATGCTGCCATTCTGCGGCTGCCGCACATCTCCAATTTTACAGATTTTATGCCGCTGGAACAGCACCCGCTGCTGAGCGTGCGGTATGTGCAAAGCCCCCGGCAGCTGGGCGCGCCGGACGTGGTCATTCTGCCGGGCACAAAAAACACCATAGATGACCTGCTCTGGCTGCGTCAGTGCGGGCTGGAAGCTACGGTGCAAAAACTGGCAACCTCCGGCACGCCAGTGCTGGGCGTATGCGGCGGCTACCAGATGCTGGGTGAGACCCTTGCCGACCCCGAGGGCACTGAGAGCGGACGCAGCCAGACCGTGCGCGGGCTGGGGCTGCTGCCCATCCAGACTGTGTTTACGGACGCAAAGCACCGCACACAGGATACCGCCACCGTCACCGCGCCGCAGCTGGCGGGGGCAGTGCTGACCGGCTACCAGATCCATACCGGGCGCACCGCTGTGCAGGGCGTGCCCTTCTGCCGCCTTGCAGACGGCAGCGCCGAGGGCTGCGTAAAGGACAACGTGGCGGGCACTTATCTGCACGGCCTGTTTGATACCGGGGAGCTGACCGAAAAGCTGGTGCAGTTGCTGTGCAGCCGCAAGGACATCTCCCCTGCCAGTGCACCGCTGCTCTCCATGGCCGAGTACCGGCAGCAGCAGTTCGACCTGCTGGCCGATGGCGTGCGCCGGGCGCTGGACATGAACGCCCTGTACGCCGCCATGGGACTGGAAGGGAGGAACACTGTATGACCCCGCAGCATCATCTGCCCGCCGACATTGAGCGGACGAGCCTTTCTATCATCACCGCAGAGCTGGACGCAATGGGCCTGACCCCACCGCCGGAGACTGCCGCCGTGGTCAAGCGGGTCATCCACACCACCGCAGATTTCGACTACGCCCGCAACCTGCGCTTTACCCCCGGCGCGGTGGCGGCGGGCGTGGCGGCATTGCAAGCCGCTGCACCCATCGTTACCGACACCAACATGGCGCTTTCCGGCATTACAAAGCCGGGCCTTGCGCGGCTGAGCAGCACAGCGCTGTGCTACATGGCAGACCCGGAGGTAGCCGCGCTGGCAAAGGCCAACGGCACTACCCGGGCGGTGGCGTCCATGCAAAGAGCCGCCGCCGAACACCCCGGTGCCATCCTTGCGGTGGGCAACGCACCCACGGCGCTGCTGACCATTGCCGACCTGATCGAAACCGCCGGGCTGCGCCCTGCGCTGGTCATCGGGGTGCCGGTGGGCTTTGTGAACGTGGTGGAGAGCAAGGAGCGGCTGTTCAGCGTCTGCACCGCCCACGGTGTGCCCGCTATCGTTGCCATGGGGCGCAAGGGCGGCAGCAATGTTGCCGCTGCCATCTGCAACGCGCTGGTGTATTCCGCCGCCGGGATGCTGGACCCCACCGACCGGGGATGGAAATAATATTTTTATTGTTCGCGTTCAAAGTGCTCTGCGGCGCACTTTGAACGCTTTTTTTAACCAATTCTCCCCTAGAGGGGTATTCTTTCATTGGCTGGTATGGTATACTCGGCTTAGTTCAACAAATCGGAATTGACGGAGGAACAGTTATGGATATATTAGTAAGAGATGCAAAGCTTGAAGATGCTGAACGTATTTTAGATATTTATGCTTATTATGTTGAGAATACTGCCATTACATTTGAATATGTCGTTCC
>OHTU01000404.1_pt1 | contig 16376 bp, 12 predicted proteins | sample 1578961 | NCBI WGS metagenome assembly OHTU01 (sample SAMEA3879582, study PRJEB24766) | human gut metagenome | biome: human-associated habitat; feature: feces | place: USA | collected 1985/1987 | reverse complement strand
CGCAAAGGATTTCTTTATGCAGCAGGAGAACTCCGAGCAAGAATACAAGAAGTCGCTCGAACAGAAAAACGCCGCACTCGAGCTTGCCGTTCAGCGTGAAACCAAGGCCAATCTCGCCAAGCGGGAGTTCCTGTTTAATATGTCTCACGACATCCGAACGCCCATGAATGCCATCATCGGTTTCACCGCTCTGGCGCAGACGCACATCGACGACCGTGACCAGGTAGAGGACTATCTGAAAAAGATATCCGTTTCCAGCCAGCATCTTCTGTCCCTTATCAACGATGTGTTGGATATGAGCCGCATTGAGAATGGAAAGGTCACGCTGGAGACAAAGCCGGTGCATCTGCCGGAATTGGTGGAGGATATTGGGGACGCCATACAGGTCGGCGCCGACAAAAAGCACATCTCCTTTACCGTCGATACTGCTGGCATGAAAAACGAGGATGTGATCGCCGACCCGCTGCGGCTTGAACAAATCCTGATCAATGTTCTGGCAAACGCCGTGAAGTTCACGCCGGACGGTGGGCAGATCAGCCTGCGGATTGTACAGAAAGATACGGCTCCGGCAGACTATGCCGATTTTGAATTCCACATCAAGGATAACGGCATCGGCATGAGCCAGGAGTTTGCCCAAAAGATCTTTGAACCCTTCGAGCGGGAGCGCACCTCCACGGTAAGCCGCATCCAGGGCACCGGCCTTGGTATGGCAATTACCAAAAACATCGTGGATATGATGGGCGGCACCATCGAGGTGCAGACAGCGCAGGGCAAGGGCACCGAGTTTACCGTCTGCGTGCCCATGCGCGCACAGACCGAGCAGCGCCCGGTGGAAAAGATCACCGAGCTGGAAGGCCTGAAGGCACTGGTGGTGGATGACGACTTCAACACCTGCGACAGCGTGACAAAGATGCTGGTCAAGGTGGGCATGCGCGCCGAGTGGACCCTTTCCGGCAAGGAAGCGGTGCTGCGTGCGCGGCAGTCTATCGAGATGAGCGATGTCTACCACGCCTATATCATCGACTGGCGTCTGCCGGATATGAACGGCATCGAGGTCACCCGCCAGATCCGCAGCCTGCACGATGATACGCCTATTATCATCTTGACCGCCTACGACTGGTCGGATATTGAAGTGGAAGCAAAAGCAGCCGGCGTGACCGCCTTCTGCGCCAAGCCCATGTTCATGTCCGACCTGCGCGAGACCCTGATGAGCGCCCTTGGCCAGAAGCCGGCGGATGCGGTGCAGAGGCTTTTGCCGGAAAAGAACGCCGACTTCAAGGGCAAGCACATCCTGCTGGTGGAGGACAACGAGCTGAACCGCGAGATCGCGCAGGAGATCCTGCGGGAGTACGGCTTCCTTGTCGATTCGGCAGAAAACGGCGCCGTAGCGGTGGAAAAGGTAAGTACCGCCGCGCCGGGCAGCTACGATCTGGTGCTGATGGACGTGCAGATGCCGATCATGGATGGCTATACCGCCACCCGGAAGATCCGCGCACTGGACGACCCTGCGCGGGCAAAGCTGCCGATCCTTGCCATGACCGCCAACGCCTTTGACGAGGACCGCCGCAACGCCTTGGAAAGCGGCATGAACGGCTTTTTGTCCAAGCCCATCGTGATCGACGACCTTGTGCAGGAACTGCGCAAAATTTTGTAAATGAAACGCCGGTCAGGTGAATAAAAAAAGAATGCACCCGCAGCATTTGCGCCCGGAGGCCAAAACCTCTGCAAAGCTGGACGCCCATGTAAAGCTGTTCTTCCGCACCTTTAACATCGAGGGAGGTGAAAAATAAAGGAATTTTTGAATTTGAATTTTATGTTGAAGTAGAAAAACGCCATAAATGCTAAAATCAAAGGAGAACTTTTTGAAGCATACAACATTTGCACTGGGACTTGTGGGCTGACCGGGAGGTCTGGCAAATACTACAAGCCACGCCTCCCGAAGACGAACAGACACAATTCTTCAGGAGGATATTACCATGAATCGTGAAAATAAACGCAAGACCTTTGAAAAAGGTTACTATAAGACCCACGCCTGCAACGACACCTTTACCTGCAAAGTCTGCGGACGGGTCTGCACCCCGCAAAATGCCGGGAGCGACCACCGCAACCATTGCCCCAACTGCCTGTCCAGCCTTCATGTGGACGAAGAACCCGGTGACCGCGCCTCCGACTGCGGCGGCATCATGGAGCCGGTAGCTGTCTGGGTACGCAAGGGCGGCGAGTGGGCCATCATCCACCGCTGCAAACGCTGCGGAAAGCTCAGTTCCAACCGTGTGGCGGCAGACGACAACCCCATGAAGCTCATGAGCATTGCCATGAAGCCGCTGTGCTCTCCGCCGTTCCCGCTGGACTATATTGAGGAAATGACCGCCTTGATGGGCGGCGATGGACGGATGCGGTAAGCCGCAGGAGGAACTACAAGATGGAGTATATCCGAATCACAAAAGAAAACATCGACAAGGAACACATCTGTTGTGCCATGTCCGGTCAACAGAGCCTTGCCAAGAAGGAATGGCTCAAGCAGCGCTTTGAGGAGGGGCTTGTCTTTTACCGCAGTGCGGAGCGCGGCAAATGCTTTATCGAGTACATCCCGGCGGAAAACGCATGGGTGCCCATTGAAGCGGCAGGCTGGCTTTATATCAACTGTCTGTGGGTCTCCGGTTCCCTGAAAGGGCACGGCTATTCCAGCGAACTGCTGGAAGAATGCCTTCGGGATGCCAAGGCGCAGGGCAAAAACGGCGTTTGCATCCTGTGTGCAGAGGGGCGCAAACGGGAGTTTCTCGCTGACCCAAAGTTTTTGACCCATAAGGGCTTCAAGGTTTCGGACACCTCCGATTGCGGCATCAACCTCATGTACCTGCCCCTTGCAGAGAGTGCCCAATCGCCAAAATTCAAGGCCTGCGCCAAGCATCCCAAGGTGGAGGAAAACGGCTTTGTCCTCTACTATACCGACCAGTGCCCTTACACCTATTATTGGGTGCCAAAGGTGCAGGAGGCCGCAAAGGAACATGGGATTCCGTTCAAAGCCATCCACGTCACAGAGAAAGAGACGGCACAGAGTGTGCCCGCACCCGTCACCACCTATGCACTGTTCCGGGATGGGAAATTCGTGACACAGGGCATCCAGTCGGACAAGAAATTTTTGAAATTAGCAGGCGCAGCGGATTGAGAGATTCAGGAGGAAAAATGCAATACGATCAAACGGTTATCACACCAAAAGGACTGATCGTCCACATCCGAAACGGCGTGGCATCCGATGGAAGCGCTGTGCTTGAAAACTTTGATCTGACACACGCAGAAACAGATTATCTGCTGAGTTATCCCGATGAAAATCACTTTGATGCGGAACAGGAAAGCCGCTACTTGGAGAAAAAAGCAACCAGTCCGAATGAGATCGAACTGATCGCCTTTGTGGACGGTAAAGTGGCAGGAACTGCTGGAATTGATGCAATCGGAGCGCAGTATAAAGTGGCGCATCGCGCGGAATTTGGCATCGGTATCCTAAAAGAGTATTGGGGTCTGGGGATCGGGCGAGCCTTGATGGAAGCCTGTATCCATTGCGCTAAAACCGCCGGATATGCTCAGTTGGAGCTGGAGGTAGTGGCGGAGAACGCAAGAGCAATCTCCATGTACCAGACGGCAGGATTTGTGGAATATGGCAGAAACCCAAAAGGTTTTCGCTCTCGGAACGCTGGATATCAGGAACTGATCTCCATGCGGCTGGAATTGTAAAGCTTATCGACTAAAACAGCCCTCCTGACCATGACGGCCGGGAGGGCTGTTTTTGGTAGAGAGGTTGACCAGTATGAGGACGATACCCGGACTACCGCAAGGCGCGGAACGAGATGCAGGAACTGGTTCGGGCACAGAAAAATGTAGAACGTTTTTTTGCAGAGGAAAAGAACACCACCGAGAAAACACAGACACGTTAAAAAAAGTCGCCGAGGAGCTTCCCTGTTGGGAGGCATCCTCGGCGGATTTTTTAGTTTATATAGCAGCTTTGCGGAGCAATGCGCCTGTTACCCGTATATTTTCCCCACGATCTTTCCGCGTGCTGCGGCGGGCAGAAGCTTGCACAGCAGGCTCAGGAACTTATACTGTGCACCGGCAACATAAACGACCGCCGGCTTCTTTTTCTCCACAATACCGGCGATGTACCGTCCAATGCGTGCCGGGTCCATGCCGTTTTGCTCGTCATGCTCCATCTGACTGACGCTCCGGGAGATGCGTCCACCGTATTCATCATCGCCGAGAATGCTTTTCTGACGTGCTTTTGTAAAACCGGTACAGATGTCACCCAATTCTACGACGGTGACATGGATGCCGTAGGGCTTGACTTCATTTGCCAGAGCGTAAGAGTAAGAAGAAACGGCGGCTTTGCTTGCGGAGTAGAAGGTCTGGAACGGAATGTGTGCTACGGCGGCAACGGAGCTGATGTTCACAATATGCCCCTTCCCCTGATGGCGTAGGAAGGGGAGAACCGCTTTATTTACAGTGACCGTTCCGAAGAAGTTGACATCAAATTGTGCTTTGGCTTGCTCCATGGACGTAAACTCCACCGCACCGGAAATGCCAAAGCCTGCACAGTTGATCACTGCATCAATTTTGGTCTCTTTTCGGACGACCTGCTGCACAGCGGCGTTGACCGCATCTTCATCGGTCACATCGACGGATAGATGGGTGACGCCCTCCATAGGGATATTTCTGCGGCTGAACTCATAGACGATGCAGCCGTTCTCCTTCAGAGCGGATGCCGTGCACCGCCCGATGCCGGAGCTTCCTCCGGTAACAATGACGACCTTGTTGTTTTCTCCCACCATGATTTTCCTCCTGAAAATGTTGATCTGGTTCGAGTATACCGCATCGCAGGGCGACTGTCTATACGGATAGCCGGATTGTGGAAAAGTACAGGGATCAGCTTGCGCAAATTTTTACGCAGATTGGCCTCTCTTTTTTACACAGCCAATGCCAATTAGCGCTTGAAAACGAAACACTGCGCAAGTATACTATACTAGTTATACTGTACAAGCTTGATCACAAATCAGTATGCCAGTTGACCATAAAAGGCATACCAGAATTGAAGCGTGCGGCGGGGTCAAAACCCTACGAGGATGAAAATGAAATTCGATAGAAGACTTACAGATGAAATCTACACTTCCGATACGGTAAGGCTGGGAAAAAATGCATTTCAGGCCATGCAGGAGACGATCTATCATAATGGCGGTGTCGGAACCATTACCGGGTACTATGATGCCGAATTGTCGATCCTGTCGGTCAGTGATCTGTTGCTGCATAATCTGAACCACAGCTATGCATCCCTGATGGAGCAGACAAAGGGTTCGCTGAAGAATCTTTTCTATAAGAAAGATGCCGCATTCCTCGACAATGCACGCTTTCGTCAGCTCCAAGGCGAAGGGGAAGGCCGGATCCTCACGGCAGATGGGGCTCCCGTCTATGTGCGTCTCTACAAAAAAGATGCAGTCGATACGGATGGAACACCGATCTGGATCATGTCAGTACAGATGAACTGGGCGTATGAGAACCTTGCGCTGGTTAATGAATCCATCCATTCTGCACTATGGTATTTTGAGTGTAATGAAAACGGTGAGATCGTTCATGTGAACTGGAGCCATGCGTTCCGGCAGATCCTTGGATATCATGACATTCTGGATTTTCCGAACAAACTGGATTCGTGGTCGAACCTTCTGCACCCGGAGGACTATGACCGGGTAATGCAGCTGCTTTTGGAAGCGATTGCGGACAAAACCAATGCTACGAAGTATAATGTTGAGTACCGACTGAAAATGCAGGATGGCCAATACCACTGGTTCCGGGCATCGGCGGAGGTGATACGCCGTCTGGATGGTTCGGCCAATCGAATTGCCGGAATCATCAGCAACATTGACGCGGAAAAAAGAAGCCGGATGCAGGCGCAGCGGGCAGCGGCATTTCACCGTGCATTTACCAGCGCAAACCTCTGCGAATACTATGTAAATCTGGAAAAGAACACCTTTGACACTTTCAAAGTGGAGCCCTCTTTGATGACGGCCTTTGAGCAGAACCACACATGGGATGGACTAGTCAGATTCCTTGTGGATAACTATGTGGTTGAAGAGGACAAAAAGTCTGTAACGGATTTCTACAATCGCGCCTACATCACGGAAAAACTAAAGGGGCTTGAGACGGAGCTGCGTCAGGAGTGCCGCATCGTTCTGGATGGGGAGGAACGATGGGTCAGCAACGTGGTCATGCGCGGCGAGATTGAAGATTCCGAATATGCGATGATTTTTCTGCGGGACATCACAGAGTCCAAAGCAGAGACGGCACGGCGGATGCAGATGGCCTCAGATAACGCATCGATGGATCTTTTGATCAAGAGTATGGTGCGTCTGCTGGACCGCTTTGTCGTCTGCGATCTGGAGAATGACCGGTATCGGTTCTATAATCTGCAAGGTGAAATGATATACGCGCCGACGGGAACCTACCATGATTTTGTGGAGCAGGTGGCTGTAAGGTATAAGACGTTGGAGCCATTGGCGGCGGTGGACGCATTGTTCTCACCGGAAAATATCCGCAAGAATCTGCAGGGCGAGAACGACATCTACAAATTTGAATACTGCTCCATAGACGAAAACACCTATAAGATCGCTTCCTTCATTCCGCTGGAGTGGGATGGCACAAAGCTGGTCAAAGCACTGTTGGCATCTATGGATGTGTCACAGGAGAAAAAGGCCGAGATCGAATCCCATAAGGCACTGAAGGATGCGTACCGGGCGGCGGAAAACGCAAGCCGCGCCAAGACGGAATTCCTCTCCAATATGTCCCATGATATCCGTACACCGATGAATGCAATCATTGGCTTGACCGCCATTGCGGGTGCGAATATCGAGAGTCAGGACAGGGTGGTCGAGTGCCTTGGCAAGATCACAAAGTCGAGCCGTCATCTGTTGGGACTGATCAATGAAGTGCTGGATATGGCCAGAATCGAGAGCGGGCGAATGAGCCTTGCCGAGGAGGATTTCAGCCTGCCGGAGCTGGTCGATAACCTGCTCACCCTCACAAAACCGGCAATCGACGAGCACAAACATCAGCTCGAAGTCCATGTTGAGCACATCGAGCACGAAGCTGTCTGCGGCGACAGCCTGCGCATCCAGCAGGTCTTTGTGAACCTGATGAGCAACGCCGTCAAGTACACCCCGGATGGCGGAAACATCACCCTTACGATCAAGGAAAAACCGAACGGCTTCTCGGAGCTTGGCTGCTACGAGTTTTCCATCGAGGACAACGGCATCGGTATGACGCCGGAATTCCAGAAGATCATGTTCGAGCCGTTCAGCCGGGCAGACGATCACCGGACGACCAAGGTGCAGGGCACCGGTCTTGGCATGGCCATTGCAAGAAACATCGTCAACCTGATGAATGGTGACATTCAGGTCGAAAGCGCTCCCAACAAGGGAACGAAGATCACGGTCACGGTCTATCTGAAGCTTCAGGAGAACGAGAAGGAACAGGAAAAAGAACTGCTCGATCTGCCGGTACTGGTCGTGGACGATGACAAGACCTGCTGCGAAAGCACCGTTGCAACCCTTCAGGAGATCGGCATAGCGGGCGAATGGGTCCTGACCGGCAAGGAAGCCGTGGAACGCTGCGCGGCGCGGCACAAGACCGGCCGCGACTATTTTGCGGTGATCCTGGACTGGAAGATGCCGGAAATGGACGGTATTGCAACCGCCAGAAAAATCCGGGAACGGGTAGGAGAAGATGTCACGATCATCATCCTGACTTCCTTTGATTTCAGCGAGATCGAAGAAGAAGCCAGAGCAGTGGGCGTGAATGCGTTTATGGCAAAACCGCTGTTCCGTTCTCGTCTGACGGCAACTCTGCGGCAGTTTACATCCGGGAAGAAGGAGAAAAACGCCCGGAACTATCTGGAAGACTTTGCGAAGGAAAACTATGCGGGCAAGCGGATCCTTCTTGTGGAAGATAATGCGCTGAACCGTGAGATCGCAACCGAGATCATAGGCATGACGGGCGTGACCATTGACATTGCCGAAAACGGAAAAATTGCAGTCGAAAAGGTGATGGAAGCGCCAGAAAAGTGGTACGATCTCATTTTTATGGACATCCAGATGCCCATCATGAATGGTTACGAAGCCACTGCTGCGATCCGTGCGCTTGCCGGCAGCCGGGGCAAAGTACCCATCATTGCCATGACGGCAAATGCCTTTGCCGAGGACGTGCAGCTGGCAAAGAACACCGGCATGAACGAGCATATCGCAAAACCGCTTGATTTGAATAAGCTGAACGATGTGCTGAAACAGTGGCTGTGATCTGTGCATTGCCGTAAGGCGCGTGATACTGTTGACCGGGCAATCAAAAAGCATGAAATGAAGAACGCCGAGGAATCCCTTCCCATGTGGAAGGAACCCTCGGCGTTCTTTAGTTTATATAGCAGCGGTCCTGTTTTATAAGCCAATCTTCACACAGCCGCTGCGCTTCATCCTTTGTGCAGCAGGTGCAGTTGAAAAGTTTGCCACGGATAGAGCAGTAAGTGTAGTGTACTCTCGGGACTCCATTGGCATCTCGAAAATCAACGCAGCGTTCCTCACCGGGCAGCAGATAGATCGTATCCACGTTCAGCAGCTCCCTTTGCTGGGTCACTTTTCGTCCGGGGCGCTGCCGGAGTTCAGGATCGCCACGAACTGCTGCAGCTGCTTGAGGGAGCTGACACCCAGTTTTTCGTAGATGTTCTTGTTGTGGAAGCGCAGGGTGCTGTCCTTGATGTCCAGCTGCTCCACGATCTCCCGGGTGCGCAGCCCGGCGGCGTAGCCGTCAAAGATGCGGCGTTCGGTCTTGGTCAGGGTGGGGATGCCCGCCACAAAGGTCTGGAAGGCATCGGGCACCGACTCGTTGCGGCACACGTCCGCCAGCCGGGACAGCTCAGTCTGCATCTGCTGGCGTTCCAGCTGCAGCTCGTCCATCCGCCGCCGGGATTCCCGCCGGTCCTCCTCGAACTGCCGGAACGCAGGCAAGAGGATGCGCCGGTGGAAGTTCATGCAGCAGAACACCACGAAAAAGGCGATGAACAGGCCGATGAGCAGCATCTGCAGATTGCCGGAAAAGATCAGTCTCCGGTAGTCTGCCATGGGGATGCACACCGCCAGCCGGTAGGACTGGCTCTCGCTCAGGCGGCACAGCTGGGAGATGCCCGCATAGGCGCTGTCGGGGCCGGTCAACTGGGTCAGCCCGCCGCCTATGCTGCGCAGCACCAGCGTGTTCCGGGGGGCATGGTAGTAGCCGCCGGTGGTGCCGCTGCTGAGGGCGGCATCGGCGGCAAGGCCGTCTCCCGCCGGGGCCAGCAGGCAGCTCAGCCGGTCAAAGCCGGTGGGCTGGGCAAAGTTCTGCTTGAAATAGCTCTCGCTGATCTCAAAGCCGCACAGTCCGTACATCGTGCCGTCCCGCCCCCGCAGGGGCAGCAAAAACAACTGCACCTCCTCCGAGGTGCCGGGCAGCTCGAACCGCTCGGTCAGCGTGTAAGACTGGTACAGCGGGACGCTGCCGGGGGTCATCCAGCGGTCGTAGTCCGGGAACTGGTCGGTCTGGAACTCCATGCGCCACTTGCGGTGGGGCATCACGCTGTGGGCCTTGCCCACCTCCGCACTGCCCCGGTACAGCAGCAGGGGCACGGTGGGGGTGTCGGCACCGCTTTTCTGCACATACAGCCCGGCGCGGGAATGCTCTGCTCCCTCCATGTGGGTGTTAACGGTGGCATCCAGCAGCACAAAAGCGCCGGAACAGCCGGTCTGGCGCAGACGGCGGCACAGCGGCTCGATCATTTCTTCTTCCAGTGCGTTCAGCACCTCGGGGGAGTCGTTCAGCTGGGCAAAGGACATCTGCCGCAGAGCAAGCTCCTTGTCCACCTCTGCGCTCATGTCCTCGGACAGGTTCACGCCCATGACCGCCAGCTGGTCAAAATAGCGCTCCATATCGTTCTGGAACACCGAAAACTGGATCTGCAGACTGCGGCTGATGTCCTTTTTGGTGTTGTGCAGGCTGGCAAACAGGAACAGCGCTGCACCAAAGGTCAACACCAGCAGCACCACCAGCAGCAGGCAGGCCCACAGCAGCCGACTGCTCATGGGGCTTTGGCGGATCTTTTCACGGTGCCGGTCAACAAAGTGCATCAAAGTCCCTCCTTTCCGGCTGAGCGGCAGGCTCAGGCATTGTCACACAGCAGCTGCCATGTTTCCTCGGCAAGGGCTTCCAGCGTTTCGCCGTCCGCAAGGCGCTGGGGGTAGTCCTTCTGACGCTGGCGCAGGCTGTCGTACAAGGTTTTGGCCTTGGCGTGGTACCCCACGATGCCCGGTTCGGACAGGGGGGTGTTCTGGATGCGCATTTCGTTGTAGACGTCGTACAGCCGCTGATAGCTCTGCTGCTCAAAGGGATAGTCCGCAATGGCGTCAAAGGCGGCGCTGGACACCGGCATGTAGCCGGTATCGGCGGCAAATTCCAGATTGCGCTGCTGTTCGGTGAGCCAGCGCAGGAACACGGCGGCGGCTTCGGCCTTCTGGTCGGTGGTCTTAAAGGCGCACAGGCCCACACCGGCCTGCGGCATCAGGGGCGTGGTGGTCCCGGCGGCGTGGGGCAGGGGAGCCAGCAGCAGGTCGGTGGGCTCGGTGGTGTTGTCCGGGTAGGTGACGAAATCATTGTAATAAAGGATGGCCGCAGAGCTGCCAAGGCCCGCCAGCGTCTCGCCGGTCATCACCTGCGTGTTGGAGTACAGGTCCGAGATCAGAATATCGCCCTGCACCAGCGCCCGGGCAAACTCCATCCACGAAGCGCGGAAGGTCTCGTTGGTCAGATCGTACCAGCTGCCCTTGTACAACTCGCCGCTGCCCTGCTCCAGTGCGTTCAGCTCCACCAGACGCAGGGGGTAATCCAGCGCGCAGAAGGGCTTGCCCTGCGACCACTGCCGGTAGGCACCCGCCATTTTAAAAAAGCCGTCCCATGTGGCAAGGGTGGAAAGCTGCGCCCCGGTGTCCGCCGCAAACCGGGCGTACTGGGAGCCGTTCAAAAAGATGAGCTGGGTGGATTTGGACACCGGGAACACCACCTGCTTCCCGTCAATGATGCCGTCCTGCACAAAGCCGGGCACATAGGCCGCCATGTCCTCGGCGGTGAACCAGTCGTTCCAGTCCACAAGGTTCTCAATGCCCAGAGCGCTGGCGTCCGCGGAATGGGCCGAGAACAGGTCCGGCAGGTCCAGCGCGCCGGGCTTGCCGGCCTTGGCGTCCTGCAGCTGGCCGCCGATGGCGGCACTGTTGGTCATGTTGGTCACGTTGAGCAGGATGCCCTTCTCTCTGCCCACCGTGTCGTTGAACTCGGTCAGCAGGCGGTTCATGGGCGAGTCTGCCTGTTCGCCGTACACATGCCAGATGCTGAGCATGGTGGGGTCCTTGGGAGAAAGCAGGGTCTTGCTGCCGCCGCAGCCCGCAAGAGCCAGACCGGGGACAAGCGCCGCAAGCTTTAAAAATGTCCTTCGTTCCATTTTTCATGACTCCTTTCCGCACATTGCAGCCAGAGGGAGAAAACCGGCACAGGCAGGGCTGCAGCCGCCTGTTTTGGTGGGAAACCACCCCCAAATCCCCCCAATTTTGGGCTTTTTGGGGGGATTTTTTGAGGGGGAAGCCCCAAACCCCAAAAATTTTTTTGGAATTGCCCCCCAAAAACGGCTTTTCTGAGGGGGCAATTTTTTCCCGGGTATGATACAGTACAAACAGAAGAGGTCCCGCGCCGGTGCAGAAAGCCTGTCGCTGTGCACAAAACGTGTCAACGGGCAACTGCGGATTCTATTCATAAGAATAGCATAAGATGGAGCGGACTGCAAGTGCAGAGAATACCCAAACCAGCCCCCCTAAAAAGCAGGGGGGACAAAGAGAAAGGAGCACCCCATGAAAGAGATGAACCGACGCGAATTCCTCACCCTTACCGGCGCAGCCGTTGTGGCGCTCTCGCTGGCAGGCTGCGGCGGGCCCTCCGCACCTCCCGCACCTCCCGCACCTCCGGCCTCTGAGAGCAAAGAGCTGGCCCTGTTCAAAGCCATCAACGAGGTCTGGTATGAAGTCAACAAAGAAGCAATCCACAATCCCAAACTTGATATCTGCAAGTCTGTGGTCTACTGTCAGGAGGCTGCCGACCTCGCAAAGTTTACAGCCAGCCCCTTTGAACTCTATGAACCTGAAGTAGACGAAGAGGATTACCGCAAATGGAACTTGCCTGATGATGTATTCCACGAGTACCAACGCCGTGAGTCTGAAATGATAGAGGGAATCAGGGAAAAATATGGAAACGGAAGCTATCGGGGAACTGCGGGAGTTTCTAACTACACCCATGACGGTATGCAATTAAAGCAACTGTATCCTAGTAATCCGAGCGAGGTCAGGGAGTTTGTGCGGCGTCTGGCCGGGCATGGACTGGCGAGTCCGCATCCCGAGCAGTGGATGATCGGGCTCTACTGCCCCACCATTAAGGGCAAGACCTATACGGTGGCGGTAATGGTAAACTTTGCACCGATCTGAAGCGGGGCAGGGATGCACGGACTTCCCGCAAGTTGCGAACCGTAATCTATCATATATTGTATTGAAAGGAGCACCCTCATGAAAGAGATGAATCGACGCGAATTCCTCGCCCTCTCCGGCGCATCGGTCGCCCTGCTGGCACTGGCTGCCTGCGGCAGCACCCCTTCCACGCCCGCAGCGCCCGCTGGCAGCAAGGAAGCTGAGCTGGTGGCAGCTATCAACAAGGTCTGGAAGGAAAAGCATGATGCAGGGGCGGTTGTCCACGAGCAGCTGACCCTCAATCAGGATGCGGTGGGTGCCATAAGGTGCTACGGACGTGTTTTTGAAGAGGCCAACGAGACACCGCATACGTTGAAAGACCCTGACCACAAGATCATTTTTGGGGAACTCAATGGACTTGAGGACAAGATACGGAACAAGTATGGCAAGGACAGTTTGGCAGGTATGGCCGGCATCTCCGAACCGTCTCCCGAGAATGTGGTGGCTCTGGAGGATGAGTATTCTTGCGAGAATACTGCCGTTCGGACTTTTGTAGCAAAACTGCTGAACAATTCTGATAGCGCCAAGGCAGAGTTCATCAGCATCTACTGCCCGGTGGTTCAGGGCAAGACCTACATGACCGCTGTTGTGTTCCGAAATAACAAGGCATAAGATAACCAGACTTCCCCCTGTTTGCCCCGGGCACACTCCCCCTGTGTCCGGGGCTTTATAGAAAGGAGCACCCCCATGAAACGATATGACCGACGGACCTTCCTCAAGCTCTCCGGCGCATCGGCGGTGATGCTGGCGCTGGCAGCCTGTGACGATAGCTGCTCCTCCGGCTCTACAAGTTCCGGCTCTGCCACAGAAACGCCTCCCTCGCCGCCGATCCCTGTGATCCGGGACGGGCAGAAGATCCTGACCATTTTCAACGCAGAGCTGGCCCGGCGAAAGGTGGAGAACATCAAGTTCGAGTACAGCAAGGGTCTGGAACACGCCATTCAGGCAGATGTGCAGATGTTTGTGGATAACGGCAGCCCGGAGTTCCCGTCGGACGAAGGGCTCAGGCTGCGGATGGAGGGCGACTATGCCGCAAAGATGTGGGATGGTCTGCACGAGGCGGGTTACAGCTCCGGCTCCACAGCCATCTTCCGTATGCTCAATCAGTACCGGGTAGGCGTGGATTTCGACTACGAAGGAAAGCAACGTTACAGTATGGATCGTCTCTACCCCGCCACAGAGACCCAGTTCCAGCAATTGGTGGATGAACTGATCAAGGACTATGGCGGTGTGCCGGGGCTTCATGAGGACGACCCGGTGGTGAATAAGGTAGGCATCACTGTGGTGGATATCAACGACAAGACCTATTGGGCCGCCTACATCATCGACAAGTGGCAAGGCATAGGAGACGGCTGAACCACACCATAGAAAAGGAGCCTACTATGAAATACCAACGCTTTGCGGCCCTTGTGCTGGCTGCCGCGCTGCTGACCGGCTGCGGCGGCACCCAGAGCAGCCCCAGCGCCGTTGCCGACCAAAGCTCCGACAGCAGCCGAAGCACCCCCGGCGCGGTGGCGCAGGCCGCCCAGACAGACCGCATCACCGACCAGTACACGCTGGAAAAGAACGTTTCGGGCGTGTGGGGGGAGGAAGCGGTGCAGTGCATTTCCGTCCATGTGCCCAAGCTGGTATGCGACAGCCCGGATGCCGCCTCCATCAACGATGAGCTGAATGCCATCTATGGGGCGGATTTCCGGGAGTTCGAGAACAGCGAGGAGGCCGGGCAGCCGGGCGGCGAGTACCCGCAGATCGGTGTGGGCTGGGATGCCTACTGGTACGGCGATTGCGTCAGTCTGGTGGTGCGCAGCCGCTACGGCGGCACCGCCCCGTGGCGTTACAGCGGCTGGTGCTTCGATTTTGCCACCGGCAGGCAGATCACCACAGCCGAGATGCTGCAGTGCATGGAGCTGGACCCGGACGAAGTGCAGGCGCAGGTGCAGCGGCAGGCCATGCAGGCCTTTGACCGGGAGATGGCGCAGGGCGCGTATTACGAGGGCCTGCGTCTCGGCGGAGAGCTTTCGCAAATGCGAATGGATACGCTGGAATACAATGAACTGGAAAACCTGTGCCTGCTTTTGCCGGAGCAGGATCAACTGGTGCTCCGGGGAAAGTACAGCTGCGAAGAAGGCTGGCAGCAGCTGGATATGGAGCTCTCGCTGCCCACCGCCGACACCCCGGTGCTGACCGACACCTACGACGGTGTGCAGGTGCAGCTGGAGGGAACGCAGGCCACCATCACCCTGAGCCCCGCGCCAAAGACCGACCAATGGGGAGACATTGGCATCCGGGTGGAACAGGAGCACAGCTACCCCATCCTTGGCGCTTATAACGAGTATGTGGACGTGTGCATCGGGGAGCAGGAGGACGGATTCTTCCGCCCGGTGGTCTATCTGCTGACCAAGGACGGCGTGGTGGAGTATGTGGATGTGCTGCGCTGCCTTATGTCCGGAAATGTTCTGGTCTGTCAGGACCCTATCTATATTGCAAATCAGGGCGTGGCGCTGGAACGCAGCGGCGAAGAGGTAATTCTGCATCAGGAGGATGGCTCTGTGCTGGAACTTGCTCCCCTGACGGCAGAGTGGAACGGGCAGGAGATCCCCTCGGAGGCTGTCGGTGCCTTCAACGAGATGGCGGACGACCGGTTTAACTGGATGGACGTGGAAAGCAATGGCCTCGTCCAGATGGGCGTGCAGGACAACAATGTTTTCTATCAGGGCTACGCCAACTATCTGGGCGTGGTGCCGGAGGGCATGGTGCTGGGTGTCTCCACCAACGAGACGGCGGACGGGATGCCGGGCATCACCTTTGTGGCGGCGGTGAAGTACGACCTGTACAACGAGACCCTGAGCCTTACCATGATCGACGGGCAGAACCCCTTTGCCGAGGGAAAGACTCAGCTGCAGCTGACCCGCTGCCCGGATCCCTGACCCCGCAGACAAGGAGGTGCAAGATGAAACACCTGGCACTGTGCGGCGCGCTGGCGGCTTTGCTGGCGGCGCTGCTGGCAGGCTGCGGGGCAAAGACCGCAGCCTCTGCCCGCCCGGCTGGCAGCCGGGAGCTGAAATCGACCCCGCCGGATTCCATGCACGCCACCGCGGCGATCACCGAGCAGTACACCCTTGAAAAGGTGGTGCAGGCGGAAAACGGCGGCAAGGTCCGGCTGAACATCCACCTGCCCCGGCTGGAAAGCGACAGCGCCGATGCCGCCCGCATCAACGCCGAGATCGCTCGGCTCTACGAATACGATGTGCAGGAGTACGCAGACTGCCCGGCGGCAGCCGACCCGGACGTGTGGGACTTCAGCATTGAAATGAACTGGAACGCCAGCTGGTACGACGACTGCGTCAGCCTTGTGGTCAGCAGTGATTACGGCGGTACGGATGCACCCTTCCATTGGGGCTGGTGCTTTGACTTTGACAGCGGAAAACAGCTGACCGTCACCCAGATGCTGCAGCGCATGGGGGCAGACCCCGCTGCGCTGGAAGAAGCGCTGTACCGCGACGTGAAGCGCCGGGATGAGCTGGACCGGCAGACCGCCTGTGAGCGGGGGCTGCTGCCCCCCGGCAGCCTGAAAGAGGGCAACACCGCATGGTGGACTTCGCTGGACGAGCTGCCTTTTTCGCTGGACGGTAAGGGAAACATTTCCTTCGTGGTCCACAGGTTCAGCGCGTCCGGGGAGGAGTATGTGAACGATGCCCCGGTCATCCCACTGGATGCACAGCCGCTGCCACCGGACTGGGAGTGGCAGGTGCTGGCCGA
>OHTU01000391.1_pt1 | contig 16719 bp, 8 predicted proteins | sample 1578961 | NCBI WGS metagenome assembly OHTU01 (sample SAMEA3879582, study PRJEB24766) | human gut metagenome | biome: human-associated habitat; feature: feces | place: USA | collected 1985/1987 | reverse complement strand
TAAACGTTTGCACGGGGGTTGTCCCATGAACGGAAAACAGCCTTGATAGCGCCCATGAGCTGATCCTTGGGATCGCTCGGGAAATCCTCGCCTATTTTAGCCTTATACTCATCCTTGAACTGCATAGCGAGCTTTTTAAGGTCGTCGGCGTCAAGCTCTACGTCCTGAGTTACGCCCTTTTCCTTTTTCATAGCGTCTATAAGCTGCTCAAAATATTTCTTGCCGACTTCCATAACAACGTCGGAATACATCTGAATAAATCTTCTGTAACAGTCCCAAGCCCATCTCGGATTGCCTGACATTTCGGAAATTGTGTTAACAACCTCCTCGTTAAGGCCGAGGTTAAGGATTGTGTCCATCATACCGGGCATTGAAGCGCGCGCACCGGAACGAACCGATACGAGAAGCGGATTTTTCTTATCGCCGAACTTTTTACCGGTGATGCCTTCCATCTTTACGATGTACTCGTTTATTTCAGCCATGATCTCGGGATTGATCTCGCGGCCGTCCTCATAATACTGAGTACAAGCTTCTGTTGTGATAGTGAAGCCCTGCGGTACCGGAAGACCGATGTTGGTCATTTCGGCAAGGTTTGCGCCTTTACCGCCGAGGAGCTCACGCATGTTAGCATTACCCTCTGAAAAAAGGTAGCAATACTTTTTTGCCATTGAGAATACCTCCAATTATAAATTACAGTGTTAATGGCTGCCCTCGCTTTAAAGCTATGGGCATTATAAACCGCTTGATATTATAACAGAAAAAATACGGCATTTCCATAGTTTTTGCGAATTTTTTGTATTTCGGCGAAATAAATTAAGCACAAAATACAATTTTGAGCATTTTAGGGGAAAATATGCAAGTTTTACGCCGTTTTTTGCGAATAACAACTGCGCAAATCAAAAAGGAGCCGTAAGAATTACAGCTCCTTTCGGAAATGAAATTATACAAGACCCGTGTACATCTTTAAGATGTACTCCGCGTCAAAGGTCGAAACATCGCCGCTGCGGTTTGCATCCGCAACATATTTAGCCGTAGGGGACAGCTCCTCCATACCGTTTACGTATCTCAAAGCAAGCCTTGAGTCAACGGGCGTTATGCTGCCGTCAAGGTCCACGTCGCCGAGCTTTGCCGTAAGCGGAGCCACGTAGTGAGTTCCCGCATTATAAACGAGAAACTGCGGATACTCCGCCCAAGTGTCAACGGTCGGCTGCGTTTTCGCCGTCATCGCCCGCACATAAAGGTCACAGCCGTTTTTGCGGTAATCAAACATCGAATGCCCGTAATTCTTTATAAACCAGGTGTTTTCGGGGAGCATACAGGTTGAGGCGTCAATAATGCCGTCCTCGGAAAGACAGTTGTGCCCGACGTCCCTCGCCTGAACGTAATCGTCGCCGAGAGTCGTTTTAAGACGGGCGCAGGTGGCACCGCCGCTTGTACGGTTTGTCTCTATAACTCCGTCGCTCGTGTAATCGGCGGTAGGCGTAAACGGCGCTATATAAAGATTGTAGTTTGAGAATATGCAAACAGAAGTGCCGCTTGCCTTGGCTCTCTGTAAAATCGAAGAAATATTCGCCTGTATATCGTGTATCTCGTCGATTTTTCTCTCAAAGGTCGCCCAGTTGGCTGCTATCACAGAAGCCGAGACGCCGCTTTGCTGCTGATTTTTCTCCATATACGCCCGCATTACGGCTTTTGCGTCATCATAGTATTCATCGGGTACAAACGCCCAAAGACTCGGCGTGTAGCCGAAGCCGGAAACAAGGCACTCGGTATAAATTCGATCCTTATAGGTTCTGCCGCTGCCGTCGGGAAGCTCGGTCTCAAGGAAGCCTTCAAGCTTCGGCACCGCAAGCTGCAAAAGCTTGAGTGTGTCAAGCACCTTGCCGAGAGTGTCGGAATTCATACTCTGATTTATAAACGGGATAAGCTCATCTATGCCGACGTCTATCTCGCCCTTAAAGAGACAGCCCACCATATCAAGCCCCGTAAATGCGGAATTTAGCATGGTTATGTTTGAGACGTCGTCACAGCCGTAAAGCCCCAAATACGAAGCCAAAACCGCTCCGCCCATACTGTGGCCGGCAATTGACACCTTGTCGACGTGCTTATCCGCCTTGATTTTTTGAACATACGCGTTTATGTCCGCTGCAAGCTCCTGCATAGATTTATGCCAAGTAAGACCGTAAACGTAAACGTTGTCGGCACCGACTTCGTCGCAGCACGCGTCGACTATATCCTTATCAAAGACGTCTCCCCTTGTGACCTCGTCAAGTCCGTATTGTGATACCGGCTCGGTATATTGGTCTATAACGGTGACGTCGGGGTGCTTTGCCGTGCCGTCGGGATTGCACGAAACCGGCTCGAAAAGATTGTTTGCTATTTCCACTATTCCCGTGCAAAACGTTTCATAATCTCCCTTTAGAAACGCGCCGAGCGGAGCTATGGCGTTTTTCGCCGCTTCAACTATTGCGTCCTGCGACGGCCCCCAAACCTGATTTCCGTCACCGTCCACCAGCACATATTCGCCGAAGCCGGCTATTATCAGGATAGGCGTAACCTTATCCTTGGGCTCTGCGGCTGCCGCGGGAACAAAGCAAAGAACTGTCATGGTCAGTGCCAAAAGTATACTGACAAACTTTTTCATCCTGTTTTTTGACATAATTATTCTCCCCCTGCTTTAAACAATTAAGTAGATATTACCATAATTATATCATTTTTGCAATATTTTTTATACAATCAGCTCATAAAATCCGTCTCGACCCTTTTAATTGACGTTTCGGGCGAATATGTCCATTTATCTATGTGACCGTCACTTATAAAATAATCCGCCGCCGGACTTTTGCCGTCACCGGTAAAATAGTCCACGATAATAAGCTTTATTTTCATCCTTTCGGGATTTATGCTTTTTATGTAAACCGCGGCACTGTCGCCTGCGCGCGGCCCTAAGGCGCATTCGGCAAGCCCTGCAAGATTGGGCGCAAGCTCCACGAATATACCGTAATCCTCCACAGAGCGTATTACTCCGGGCACGGTTTCTCCGGGCGCGAATTTTGAAGCGTTTTCCTCCCAAGTGCCGAGCAGTTCCTTTTGCGACAAGGTGATTCTGCCGTTTTCGTCTATCGATTTCACAACTGCCTTTATATCCTGATTAACCGAAAAACGAACACACGGATGAGGTATGCGCGACACCGAGATACCGTCTATCGGCATAAGTGCCGAAATGCCTGCGCCTATGTCGCAAAACGCGCCGAACGGCTCAAGGTGCGTCACGCGCGCGTCGATTATATCGCCCGGAATGAGTCTTGAAGTATAATTTGCCGCGCACTCCTCTTGGAGCTTGCGGCGGCTGAGCAGAGCGAATGTCTCGCCCCTTTCATTCTCGGAAAATCCCGTTATCACAAAGTCAACGGGCTTATTAACGCGCGATATTATGGCTATGTCGCGAACCGTGTTATCTTCAATCCCCATAGCGCATTCCTTGCGCGGCATAAATCCCTTCATACACGTTAAATCCACGTCGAGATTATGTCCGCGGTCGCAGAGAACCGCGCGCGCCTCAAGCGATTCTCCCGACAAAAAAGCGTTTTTGAGCTCCGCCGGGCTTGAAAGTCTTTTTTCGACGGCTTCGATGTCTGGGCGTGAACCCTCGGGGTAATATTTTTTCATAATTCTCACCTGCTTTGTTTACACTATGCCTGCCGCTTTATAAACACCGTGTCCCTTATGGCAGGTACAACACTATATGTATATGCGGCAGCTCTTCGATTGAGAATTAACGCGCGATTTTATTTTAGCCCGGCAGGCCTCAGGTTTTGCCGCGACGCAGAACGAAGCGAGCCGCTCAAAACCGTAATAAACAAAGTCCGCAAAATGCAAAAGTGCCGCAAACACGAGGTTTGCGACACTTTTTTACACCATATTCAAATATCACTTTTTAGCCTGCTTTGAGTACTTCTTGAGATATATAAATCTCATAAGTCTTGTCTCAATGGGGTTTATGGGCTTGCCTGCCTCAAACAGTCTTGCTCCGACTGCGGTCTTGCAGCCCTTATCCATTACCATTTCAACCGCTGCGGCATCATATTCGCTGCCCGATACGCAAAGCGCGCCGTTGTTGTTAAGAAGAACGCCGTTTCTGCCCTTAAGAGCCTTTACGACCTTCTTAGCGGTCTTTTTTGTGCTGTTGGGATTAAATGTTACCGAGCGAACGGTTGCGCCGACAAGCTGCGCAAAATCGTCAAGAAGCGGCTTCATTGTTTTGCCCGACTTAGACATTGCGACTTCCGCCGGTGTTTTGGTGTGCATAATGAAGTTTACGTCCTTGCGCTTTTTATAGATGGCTCTGTGCATTTCAGCCGAAGCCGGATAATCATTGCCTGCTACAAGCTCACCCGTTTTAATATCTATTCTGACTATCGAGCCGTCGCCGTCTACGGCACTTATATTAAACACGCTGCCGTCACGTTCGCTGTTGCACGGCTCAAATACCGGAGCCTCCTTGGCACTCGAGTCAAAGAGCGAGCCGATATACTCGGCTACGTCGCCTAAGGTCTCGGCTACCTTACCGGTGATGAGACGGTATCTGTTTTTAACGGTAGTTTCGCAGATTTTTTCAAGCTCTGCCGCCACCTTAAACGCCTCGTCGTAATCCTTACCCATGCAAAGAGCACCGTGGTGAGCCATAATTACGGCCTTGGAGTCCGAACGCTTTATAGCCTCGACAACGCCCTTGCGAAGCTTGCCGGTTCCGGGAAGTCCGTATGCCGCAATCGGGACATTATCGCCGACTATTTCGGCCGACGCGGGTTCAACCTCGTTTATATCCATACCGAGCGCACTTATGACGGATGCCTGCATCTGATGCGTGTGAATTACGAAATTAACCTCGGGGCGAAGACGATATGCCTCGGCATGAATGCCCTTTTCCGAGGACGGCTTAATGTCACCCTCATAGCTGCAATCGTCGATATTAACAACTACTATTTCATCGGGAGTAAGAGTTTCATAGGGACGTCCGCTCGGAGTAATAACGAATTTCTTATCGTCTACTCTGCATGAAATATTACCCCATGTTCTCGCGATAAGGCCGTATTCAACAACCTCTATACCGGCTTTAATGACGAGCTGTTTTGCTTCCATTATATCCATTGTATTCACCTCTTCGTTATTTATAACAAAGCGGGACAGACGGAAAACCCGTCCGCCCCGTTTTCTTGGGATTAAATTCAGTCAGCCTTAACAGCGACGTTTTCAAATACTCTGTCGAAGCAAGCAAGAGCCTGGTCGATCATCTTAGGAGTATAAGCGGCTGAAGTATAAAGACGGCTGCCTGCGAGAGTTACAAGACCCTCTGCCATGTAAGCTGCGCCCATATGCTCCATTTCCTTCTGTCTTACGCCGGTCTCGCCGAGAATTGCCGGGATTTCCCACGGTTTCTTCCAGTTAATCTGATAGTGCATTGTGCCGACTGTCTCAAGGTGGCAGATAGAGCCGGTGTTCCAAACTACGAAGGGAAGACCGTGCTTCTTAACGAGCTCTTTAAGACCCGCGCAAATTCTGTCGCCCATCTGACCTGCCTTCTGGCAAGCGTTTGTTCTTTCGATTTCTTCAAGAGTGAAGTAACCTGCGCAGCATGAAAGCGGGTTAGCGGTCATTGTGCCGCCGACAAGAGCCTTGTGGATCTTCTTACCGCTCGAATCAAGGCCTGCACCGAGATACTTCATGTACTCTCTCTTACCGCCGATGCCGCCTGCACCCGGATAACCGCCTGCAATAACTTTACCGAATATGGTAAGGTCGGGCGATACGCCGAAGTAACCTTGAGCACCTGCCATACCGATACGGAAGCCTGTAACAACCTCATCGAATACGAGGAGTGCGCCGTATTTGCGGCAAAGACGCTCAACGCCCTTAACATATTCAACGGTGATGGGGGTAGTACCGCTCTCGGGGCCTACCGGCTCCATATAAACGGCTGCTGTGCCGCCGCGGAACTGGTTGAGTCTGAGCTTTCTCTCAAGATCGTCAAGATCGTTCGGAGTAGTCTCCTGAATGAACATGAAGCAGTTGAGCGGAACACCGTGAGCCTGTGTGAACTTGGTGCCGTTTACGCGGATACCGTAAGCCATCTGATCTGACCAGCCGTGGTAAGCGCCGCCCATCTTTATGATGTTCTTATGCTTTGTAGCAAGTCTCGCGATACGAGCCGCACCCATGCAAGCCTCGGTGCCCGAGCCCATCATACGGAACATATCAACGGTTTCAACGCTGTCTGAAATCTTTTTGGCGAGCTTGTACTCAAACTCGTGGAAAAGTCCGGTTGAGGGACCGCAAGTATTAAGGAGGTCGATGACCTGCTCACGAACAGCTTTCGGGTTGGAGCCGAGAACAGTCGGGCCGCCTGCCTGAAGGAAATCAAAATACTTGTTGCCGTCAACGTCATAGAGATATGCACCCTCTGCCTTTGTGAAAACAAGCGGGAAGGGATAGTTGAAAGCAAGGTTATGCTGAACGCCGCCGGGGATTATCTGGCGAGCTTCCTCAATCTGTGCTTTTGATTTGAGGCACTTTTTGTTGTAATACTCATCCTCGTATTTTTTAAGAGCCTCCGGCTTGATGGTGTAAATCGGCTTTTTAATAAGCTCATCAAGCTCTTTGTTGACTGCAACAGCGTCATTGTACTCCGAAATTGCAAATCTTGTGTCCATATCGTGACCTCCGTTTAATAAAATTAACGAAACGGTGCTGCGCAAAAGCGGCGCACCACAGATAACCACGTGTAGTGAATTACCGTTCACTTGTAATTATAGCACAAAAAAGACTCTTGTCAACGCAAAAATACGACGCGGCAAACAAATCGAACTCAAAATTGCGGACGTTTAGATGTTTTTTAACTATTATTTGAATTTGTTAAACTAAACAGCCGCGAATTTGAAAAAATGACGAATACATCTGTGGGGTGTAAATGAGCAACTACACAATATATTGATGATTACTCCGTCAAAATAAATAATCTATATGTTAATTATTCGTCAATCTGCCGAAATTTCGAAATTGCGACAAAAAATCGCGGATTTTTTGCATAAATGTCTCTTTCAACTGCCGAATTTACATTGCAGCCGCTTTCAGGCTACATCAAATAGGGTGATTCCCCACAGTGTGGTGAAATGTCAAAAGGCTCCCTTGTAAAGGGTGATTCCCCACGGTGTGGGGAAATGTCACGTAGTGACAAAGGGGACTCTCTCCCGTCAGGAGCTGGACGCGAGTCCGCGAACAGACTGAGGGATTTAATAGACTCCCTTGTAAAGGGTGATTCCCCACGGTGTGGGGAAATGTCACGAAGTAACAAAGGGGACAGGCTCCCGTCAGGAGCTGTCTGCGAACGAAGTGAGTAGACTGAGGGATTTAATAGGCTCCCTTGTAAAGGGAGCTGGACGCGAGTCCACGAGCGGACTGAGGGATTATTCAGGCTCCCTTGTAAAGGGTGATTCCCCACGGTGTGGGGAAATGTCACGTAGTGACAAAGGGGACGGGCTCCCGTCAGGAGCTGGCTACGAACGAAGTGAGTAGACTGAGGGATTAAAAAGTAATTTGCTTTCTATTTAAATTCCATATAACCCTACAAAATCCCTCCGGCTTGCCTTCGGCAACCCACCTCCCTTTTCAAGGGAGGCAAAAAGCGGATTAAAGGTCACGCACATTCTTTTTAAATTGCGTTAATTCCTATGAAATCCCTCCGGCTTGCCTGCGGCAACCCACCTCCCTTTTCAAGGGAGGCAAAAAGCGGATTAAAGGTCACGCACATTCTTTTTAAATTCCGTAAATTCCTATGAAATCCCTCCGGCTTGCCCTTGGCAACCCACCTCCCTTTTCAAGGGAGGCAAAAAGCTTCCAAACTGCTTTGGCGAGGCTTGCTCTCTGCAAGTGAGGCTGAAAAGTAAAAAGACGAAAACAGAAGTGGAAAACGAATAGTGAAAAGGGCGGGCAGGGGTGTGTGGAAAGCTCCTCATATGACACACAAAAAAAGAATAGGCATACAGCACCTAAATTAAGTACAAAAACAGAATAGGCACACGATATCAAAATGGGGTACAGAAACGGAATGGTGCACAAAATGCAAAACAGGGCACAAAAAAACAGAGCAAGGCGAACCTTGCTCTGCTTATGATTGTTAATAAATCGGATCGATTGCTACGTGAGCGTCAGATCTCAACCCAACCCGAGTCGCCGCCCTCTACGGGGCCGGTGCCTATGGAGATTGTGATGATATCATCAAGCTCGTATGCAGAAACATCGAAATCCGGTGTTTGATAAACCTGTTTCATTGAGATTTAATCTCCTTTCAAGATATAATAATAAAATTTAATGTCGGAACGGAATATTCAGTTTTGAACAGCCGAACCGATAGTAAAGTTTCGCTGTGGTTTCTTGGTAAAATTCAATTACTGAGCTTTCCAAGCAGCAACAGCAGCATCATATCCTGAAGCAACTTTAGCAGTTACAGCTGCGGAATACCAAACATAATGATCGGCAGTACCGTCATTGTAGCATACATAAGCGATGCAGTCAATATCAGTTGCCTGAGAAGCATGAGAGATATTCTTGACGATTGCGCCGAAGTATGCATCGGAAGAAGCGTTTGCCTGACTTACATAGTCGGTAGAAGCAGCCTTCCAAGCTGACGGAAGTGCGGTGCCTTTCTCAACTGCTGCCTTAGCATCAGCTGCATCGGCAGCGCCTGTGTTGGCAGCAATGAAGCCAACGCTCTTAATTGTATTGCCGTTTGAGTTCATAGCAGCGAAGTCAGCAGCTGTGATAACCGAAGTAAGTCTGAACTGGAAGAGATCATCCGGACCAGTTGTCTTATCGCCGGTGAACTTAACCTGAGTCTTATACTTAGCTACAGCATAAGACGGAGCTGACGGCATGTTAGCCATGATGTTACCTTTGCTTGTATCTATGCTTGCAACATTCTTGGGAGTAGCAGAACCTGTTGTGCCCTTAATGTACTGGTTTTTGTCAAGAGCATCGCAGATTTTGATATTCTTATTGCCGGCAGTAACAGCAGCAGCGTCACCGGTTACATTAAATACGATTGAGCACTCTGCAACAGAAAGACCGTTTTCGCCCTTAGTTACAGAATAACCCTTTTTCGATGTAGCACCCTGACCTGCATCAGCACCGGCTGTAAGCATTACAGCGCTGTTATAAGTTGCTTTTTCTTCTGCAGACATTGTAGAAGCATTCATAACAGTTGAGCCGTATGCTGCGTTAATTTTAGCGGTTGTTGCATCTTTAGCATATGTTGCCCAGTCACCAAGGAAAGTACGACTTGTCGTATCAGGAGTGTAAACATTTTCATCATAGAGTATAGCAAACTTAGTATCACTCATGAGCTGACTGTAGTCTTTCATTTCAAAGTAGAAGGTAACAGTTACCTTTGCGCCGGAAACGATTTCAGCTTCTTTTTTATCAGAAACAAGAACCAAACCGACCTCAGCATCGTTAGCAGGAACTGCATATGCGCCGATAGCAACTGTAGTCAAAAGCATAAATACAACAAGAGCCACACTTAAAATTTTCTTCATCTTAAGCATAATTTAGTCTCCTATTTGTAAAATATTGTTTCTTCAGTATTACAAAGAATTACCACGCTTCATTAAAGCCGGCAGCTATGACGTTCTGAGCTTCAAGCTCCTCAACCCACTGATCCTGTGCCTCAATTGCAGCAGAGTCAGTAATATCTATTACTGCATCATAGTTTACATCAGATGCATAGTAAGCAGCCGTATCTTCGTCAATTGTCTCAACCCACTGATCGTGTGCTTCAACCATAGCAGCATCGGTAATATCTACCGAACCATCGCCGTTTACATCGCCGAAGTAAATGAATACATAGGTTGCAACTACTTTGCCGCTGTCATCTTTAAGAAGGATAGTAGCACCTGTTGACATATTGCCGTCTTCGTTGGCAACTACTTCAACAGAACCTGCTTTTGTGGTAACATAATCCTCAATGTTTTCGCCATTAAGGGTATCTATACCGAATACACAGCCGGCATAATCGCCCGAGCCTGTGCAAAGGTCGGTCCTGATAACCGCACCGTTGCCTTCTTCGGTAAGGATAAGTTCCGGATCAGCTGCAGCTGCAGCCTTCATTACCGGGAAAGTAAGTTTCTGACCTGTGGTATAAACCGTTGAGGCTACATCAGAGGTCTTGTAGGAACCTACATAGAGTTTACCGCCGAGATTGGTCATTGTTTTCTGATCGTTAAGCACACCGAAAGCGGCCGCAGTATCGGAAATGGCCTTAGAAGCGGTAAAGGTGAGGGTCGAAAGTACGACGCCGTTTGCCTTCTGAGCAACAGCTCCGCCGGCAGCCTGCGGTAATACGCCGACATAGACATAAGTCTTGCCGCCCGCAGCAGCATCATTTACGACCGTCTTTGTTGCATCGCCTGCACCGAACAGCGTTGAATCGGTTGTGCCGCTTACAAACTTAACAGCACTACTGTCATACTGAACAGGAACAGAAACCGTTGCAGCATAATAATCTGTGGTTAATTTTACGGTAACCTTGACCGTCTCGCCTGCGTTATATGACGCCTTGTCAAACGATAAAGCGATAGTGCCGTTTTCTGCGACACCGGTATTATCATTTGCGAAAACGCCGACTGCAAGCACGCCAAGGAGCATAACTACAGATACAATAAGGCTAATAGCCTTTTTTGCCTTGGTCATTTTTTGCCTCCTTCTATTCTTAATCAATATTAAATATACACTTTTGAGAGCACAATGTCAATAATTTGTGAATAAAAATGGCACACCGAAAGAAAATATCCCTTACGCTATCACAAATAAAGTTTTTCCCTCGCGAGCTTTACAAGCTTTGTACCGTTTTTTCACAAAACTATTCCGCCGCACTTTTAAAGTATATGCTCTAATCTTTTTAAGAATATCCCATTACATACGCCCTTGTGGGGGAGACGCCTCCCCCACCGGGTTTTAACTTAAGTAATTAAAGGAAATTACTTCTGAGCAATTGCAGTTCCGCCGTAAGCAGCGTCAACTACAAGGCCGTAGTTAGCGAGGTCAACCTTACCGGTAGCAAGGCCGCCTGCAGTCTTATAAGCGCCTGTGAGAGCAGCTTTGTTGTTGATTGCGAGGTCCATGGAGGAAGCATCGAATCCGTCAACAACACCGTCGCCGTTTACATCGCCGTAGATAACGACTGTGTAGATAGCAACCGGAGCACCGCTCGACTTGAGGCTGAGTGTTGCGGTAGCGCCTGTACCATAGAGGCCTGCAGCGTTAGCGGCAACATTAAGAGTTGTAGCCGAAGAATCCTTAGCCGTTACTCTTGCGAGTACGTCGTCGGCAGTAGCGAGCGAGCCGGGTGTTACGCCGGTGATGAGAGAAGCGCTCTCTGTTACGGAAACGCCCTCATTTGAACCCGCTGTGGTGGGAACTGCTACGTACTTGCATACGAACGGAGCCATAGCATTCTTGAGGTTTGTGATAACAGCGTCAATCTGAGCTGCTACAACGTTTGAATAGAAGCGGTCATTTGCAGCATAGTTTTCAGCGGAGCCGCTGTAAAGGTTTGCTGTGTTGCCCTTCTCATCGGTGTACTCATAGCCGAGTACGGAAACGAGCTTAGCATAAGCTTCGGTCTCTGTAAGGCCGTCAGCTTTTGATGCGTCAAATGTATATGCACTGTTGTCAGTGAATATTGACTTAGCCTGAGCTATAACTGCCTCAAGCTCGGTGTAAGCACCTGCCTCGAGAGCAGAAGCCGATTTCGGCATAAGAGCGCGCTGAGCGATTTCAAGCTCATACTTAACATCGAATACCTCGGACTGAAGAGCATTAGCGTTGGCATTTAATGCCTCGGCAGCTGCAAGAGCCTTGGTATATCTTGCATAAGAGCCTGCTGTGTAATCAGCCTCTTTGTAGCCCTGAGCCTTAGCGGCTTTGATTTCCTTATCAAGGAACTGCTTCTGAGTTGTAACCGCAGCGCTCTTCAGGAAGCTTGCATACCAAGCAATGTTCTTAGCGCTGTTAAGGACTTCAAGCTCTGAATAACTGGGAGCCTTGTAAGCCTTTACGGCATCCATATAAGCGTTCTGAGCTTCGATTGAAGGAGCCTTCATGGAAGCTACGATAGCACTCTTATATGTAGTGTTTGCCTTGTTGGCAATAGCAGTAATTTCAGCCTCTGAAAGTGAGCTGCCGTCAATGTACTTTTCGGGAGCTACGGGGCCCTTGTAAGCGTCAATGATAGCGTTGCCGGCTTTCATTGCCTTTTCGTAAGCCCAATAAGCATAGAGGTCGAAGTTCTGATAGTTGATGTCGCCGGCATCCTTAAGAGCAGCCTCAATGGGAGCCGGTGTAACGGTTGCGGAACCGCTTGAAGGTGTTGTGCTTGCTGTATCAAGAGCCTTAACGGCGGTTTCAAGAGCGGTTATGGCTGCAGTGAGATTAGCATCACTGTAATTGCCGAGGTTAGCCTTCTTGAACGGGCCGTAAGCAATCTTAGCAGCAGCGGTAAGAGCTGTCCAGTAAGTGTTCCAAGCCTCTGCCGGATACTTAGAAGAATCGCGGTTAGCCTTGAACTCGCTGTCTACAAGAGTTTTAATCGGCATCGCATTGTAGTAATAGAGAGTGCCGAACGGGGCAGTCATGGTAAGAGTACCGTGACGTTTCCTGTATTCACCGTAAACAGTTACCGAGCTGTTACCGAGAGCATATGTGGCACCCGAGGGAACCGTCGCTGCGTCAACATCGGATTTAAGTCTGAGCGGGTTAACGGTAACAATACCGTTGGGATCGCCTGTCAAGAATTTCTGACCGACGAGAGCCTCTGCCTGACCCGAGGACTCAAAGTAGGTTGAATTATAAGCGGAAACAGAGCTTGCGTCGAACTTACAATCAGAATCTCTCTGGTTAGTCCAGGTTACGGCAATGTTTGAAATAGCAGAAGCAAGAGCCGATGCACTTGTTACAAGGTAATCTGTGGTGGTTTCACCCTTCATCTTAACTACCTCATATAAGTTTGTCTTCTTATCTTCCTTAGACCAAGGGGTGCCGACGGTATCGGCTGTATCGTTGGTTGCATACTCAAAGGTAGTGGAAGTAATGTCGCCGTTGTAAGCAGTACCGTCCTTGAAGGTGAAGCTATAAACAGCGGTTACCTTTACAAGGCTGTCTGTGGGAACTGCCGCGTTAAGAGTAACATCGGTGCTCTCATACGGTGAAAGAGTCTTTTCGCCGCTTGTGAGCATTTCGGTGTCGTTAACGGTAACAGACTTAAGAGTGAGCATATAAGGATGATCATATGTATCGCCGTGCTTTAAGATCATACCTGCAGATGCGTTTGTTACCTTAAGAGTAGTATTCATCTGGCCGTTTGTAAGCTGTACATAGTTAAGTGTACCCTTATCTACTGTAAGCTTAGGCTCAGCATAGGACTGAGCGTTAGTAGTCCAGCCGAGGAAGAAGTTTACGATCGGAAGAGCTACGTCAAGAAGACCGCCTGTTTTAACGGCATAGGCAATACCTACAATCAATTTCTCTGCGAGGTCTGCAATAGCGCCCTTCTGAAGAATAGCGTCAAGTGAATTGTAAGAATCGGCGATAAGAGCGGTGTTGCCGCATACCTTGCCGAGAACCTTGTTAAGGAGTTCTCTTACGATTCTGAATACTGCGGGATACAGAGCCTCGGTTCTGAGAGTGCTGTTAGCAGGAATATTGAATATGCCCGTAACGCTGTTTGTACCGAGGAGCTTGCTTACGTCAAGGTTGAGAAGTCTGTCGATAATGTCTTCTCTGAGAACAGTCTCAAGGAAGGTCTTACCGTCAGTAGCGGTTTCGTTGACTATCTTCTCAACAGGAAGAACGTCGCGGATAATCTTGTCGAGCTTAACCCACGGATCCTGTGCGGTAGCAAGGTTGAGGTCAAGGCCATCGGTGTTGATGAGCTTCTGTACCTTCCAGCACCACTCGTTGTCAGAGGTGAGAGCCCAGTCGATTATCCAGTCAATGGTGTCTTCCCAAGCGCGTGTGTTCTTTTCGAAGTCTGCAAGCTTATAAGTCTTGGAGGCTGCAACGCTGTAGCCGTCAGCCTTATCGGAGCCGAGGTCGGCAAGCTTGGAGAGATACTTCATACCGATGTCGGTGCCCATGGTAAAGATAACATCGAGCCAATAGCCGCTGTCCTTACCCTTTACGAGGGTCTTCGAGTTGTAATCGGCATAAATAAGTGCGTCATAGTTGTAAGTCGGAACGAACTGAGTTGCAAGCTCACGAATTACGCAAGCGAGAAGAGCGGTTACGTTCTGTCCCTTGAGCTCGGCAGCCGACGGGAGAATTATCTGAGGCATAAGAGCCTTAACGCCGATTGCGCCGAGAGCGGTAACAACATCCTGATCGGAAGCGGACTTGTCTACAACTGTGTCATAGTAGCCTGCATAAACAGTCTCATAGCCGGTACCGAAGAGATACTCGGGGTTATAAGCTGCTACATACTGAAGAGCCTTGCGAAGATTGGGAACAAGGTTTGAGTTATCGCCCTTTGTCCAATTGATTGCAGCCTTTGCAGTATCCGAAAGAATTGTGTCGATTGCCTTGCCGACAAAATCGTTGAGCGATGCAAGAACGGTGGTATAACCCGCTGCCGAAGCAGTAACGGAGCCGTCGTTTGCAGCTGTGGGCATAAACTCGTTAACGAAATCACCGGAGATGGTGTAGTTCCAGTTAATGAGCTTAGCGAACGAATTAGCGGTGGACATATCAAACTTGAGCCAGGTCTCGGTGAGACCGTCTTTGCTGACAAGGCGATAATAGCCGTTGTCGTCGGAGCCTATTGTGAAGTCCGACCACTCCCAGTTATATGCGCCGGCAGCCTTAGAATAGAATGCCTTTACATCTGGCGGAAGCTTAGCGAGAACAGCGGTGGCCTCTGAAGCCTTGCCGCCGAAGAGCTCGGTCTTTTCAGCGCCGAACCACTGTGCAAGAAGCATCTTAACGGAACCGTTGAGAACAACGGGAGCAAGATCCTTAAATACATAGGGAGCTATCTGATAGAGAGCCGAAACAAGAGTATTGCTGTCAAGATTGAAGATTTCCGAAACCTTATCGCTTGTGGCAAGTGAGGGAAGGAAGTAGCTGTCTTTAACGTAATATTTTACGTTTTCGCCCGAAGCGTTGGTGTAAACATAAACGCCTGTGCCGTTGCCTTCCATATCGGTTTCTTCGGTCTTGTAATATTTCTCATCCTGAGAAACATATGTCTTCTTGGCGGTATCATATTCAAATACCTCGATGTAAGCACCCTTAGAGTCTGAGCCCTTAACATAATAATCACGAAGGCCTGCTTCAGCGCTTTTCGGAAGAGCAATGTGATTGCTTATGCAGTTGCCGGAAGCGTCTTCTTTATAAGAAGTATAGCTCTGCGGCTTAGACATAGCGTTGATGAGGACATTCTTGATAAGAGTGTCGGGATTTTCGGTTGTTGTTGAATAAGTGTTGATGAGCTCCATGTCATCGTCAACTCTTGCGAACATCGGATAAACGAGGCCTTTTAACATACCCGGAAGATCCGAGAGGTACTTATTAACGCCGGAGATATCAACAAAGTTGCCGATAATGCCGACGTCGAGTTTGCCGTCGTTGATAACCTTTTTAACGAGACCTGCGTTGTCGTTAAGAAGAGTTGCAATGCCGTTGACTATGTCAAGCTGAGCGTTCTTTTCTCTTGTCATGCCCGACTTCCAGTTTTTAAGGTTAGCGTCTTTAACTATGCCGAGCAAGCCTTTGACAAGCTTAACAAGTCCGTTGTTAAGAAGAGCCTGTGCGCTGTCGATGGTTCCGCAAAGAGCATTAACCGAGCGAAGGTCGATAACAAGGTGCAAACCTGCAGTGTTAATAACATCGCCCATGTTTATGTTCGCGGCGGCAAGGGTAACATCGAGGAAGTCAAATACGACTGACATTCTCTCTTCGGTAGAGAGTCTTGTTACCGCGCCGTCCGGGCTGTATGCGTCAAGAGCGGTAAGGTTATCAGAAGTCTGATACTTCGTCTTTGCGGCAAACGCCATTACGGACATAGTTGAGAAAATCATGACAACTGCCAAGATGACACTTAACAATTTGGTAGATTTTTTCATACGTGTTTTTTCCTCCTAAAAAGATTTACATTAAAACCATGTATGCGTACCCGATTTTTTCTGCGGGCGGCACTCCCCGCAACAATTCCTCGCACAAAATCCGCTGTACTTCTGACCGCTCTTTGATTTACAAGAAAGCAAACCGATTTCGGCACGTTAACTCGGTCGGTTTCCACCGTTTCCACTTCCGTAAAAATGAATCGGTGGAAAACTGATGATACACACCCGAGCATATTACCGTAGGATGTGTATCAAAACGGGATGGAAACTGCACGGTAAATCAGCCGTGCGGCAGCGCTCCCTCAAAAAAGGGGGCACTTCGCCCTATTACACCATTCCTATGGTTAGTTAAAGTATAGGGTTTTAAACGAAAAAAGTCAATAAATTGTTCACACAAATTTGTTGATTTTCTGTATTGAACAAATAGAATTGTTATTTTTGGGCAAAAGTGGCAAACAAAATTGGCAATGTTGTTGTAAAATTATGAACAAATTGTTAACGTTTTCGAGTTTTGAACTTTTTGACAAGTATTGAACACGGTTTTGAACATTTT
>OHTU01000389.1_pt1 | contig 16821 bp, 17 predicted proteins | sample 1578961 | NCBI WGS metagenome assembly OHTU01 (sample SAMEA3879582, study PRJEB24766) | human gut metagenome | biome: human-associated habitat; feature: feces | place: USA | collected 1985/1987 | reverse complement strand
GTGGGGCGGGGGCCGCAGGCCCCGCCCCACCAGTTTTCACTTGTTCCCGCTGGTCTTTCTTATCGCACCCGGGGGATCAGCAGCATCCCCTCCGGGCGGTCCTCCGTCAGCTCGTTGGCGGCCCGGATGGCCTCCTCATCGGTGCGGTACTGCCGGGCGATGTCCCACAGGGTCTCCCCTTCTGCCATGCGGCGCAGGATCAGGGAGGGCTGCGGCCCCTCCGGCGGGTCCTGCAGCTCCACCGCCGTCACCGCCGCCACCGGCCGGCGCAGACACCGCCGTGCCTCGAACCGCACCGGCACCGACAGCCGGCAGGTGCTGCCGGTGATCTGCATCTGCGGCAGGCCGCAGGCGGCCCGGACGGTCTGCGGCTCCCAGGCCGCCGGGGCCGTCACCTCCGCCGACCGCTCGGCGCACACCGGCGTCCCGCTCTCGTCCAGATACAGCACCCGCAGCCGCACCGTGCACCGCAGGGCCGGGCCGCCGCCCTCCTGCACCGTGCTGACGCCGCTGCATTCTGCCGCCGTCAGATAGGCAAAGGGTCTCCCCTGGCCGAACTCCAGCTGCTGCACCGCCTCCTGGTTGGGGATATCCCGCTGCCAGGCCACCGGAAGCGGCGTCTCCTGCCGCCGGACCTGGGCCGCATGGTGCAGGCTGTACAGGTCCTCTATGTACGATACCTGCTGCTTCCGGCGGACCAGCAGCACCGCGCACACCGTCACGGTGATGCCGAAGGCCGGGCCGTTTTCCGTCCGCAGCACCCGGATCTCGCTGCTGGCCCACTGGATGCGGGCCTCCGTTTCGGCCCCCTCCGGCAGCTCCACCCCGTCCAGCAGCTGGGAGAAGGGCAGCGCCGTCCGGTATGCCGCCAGCTCCTGGTTTTCTCCCCGGTACAGCACGCACACCTCCGCCTGGCCCTTCAGCACCAGGCGGCTGCCCACCCGGCGGCACTCCTCCACCCGGGCGGCGGTGCGCTCCATCAGCACATCCTCCGGCGGCGGGCCGTCGGGCGTCACCTCCTGGGCGAAGGAAAATTCCCGCTCCTCCACCGCCGTCAGCAGCTCCAGCTCCGCCTCCTGCCGCCGCACCCGCAGGGCGGGGTCCTCCTCCGTTCCGCAGCACAGCCGCTGCCGCCGCCGGGCATAGCCGGACACGGTGAACTCCGGCATCACCCGCAGATACAGCTTCCGGGCGGTGACGGCCTTAGCCTCCGCCAGCAGCAGCCGCCCGGTGACGCACACGGCGTCGCAGTCCGCCAGCCGCTTATCCTCCACCTGGCAGGAAAACGGCACCTCCATCGACAGGCTCCGCAAACCCGCGCTCTCCTCCGAGGTATACAGCACCGTCAGCACCACGCTGCCGCCCATGGTCAGCTGCTGGCCCGCCGGATGCTTCTCCCGCAGCCGCAGCTGCCCCACGGTATCCACGATCCGGGCAATGTCCGGGCAATACTCCGGGATCGCCGTCTCCATGGACTCCTCCTGAGTGGTGACCAGGTCGCCTACCGGCTCGCAGCAGGCCAGCTCCGCAAATTTCAGCTCCAGTTCCATGCGTTTCCCGTCCTCTCCTTGTTTTCACTGTCCCAAGGCTATGCGGGAACACGCCGGGTTATTCCTGGATGCCGAACATCCGCCGCAGCAGCCCCCGCAGACACCGGGGCGCCTTCCAGATCACGATCTTCATGCACATTACCTCCCGTCCTTCAAGCATATGATCCCGCAGGCGATCAGCAGAAACGCCACCAGGAACATCAGCGCGCCCACCGGGAAGATGGCGGCGATCAGGATCCCCAGCCCCAGGCCCAGGGCGCACACGCCGATGACCGCGCCGCAATTTCCCCGTCTCATGGCTCTCTCCCTCCTCTGCCTCAGTATATGCCGGAAAGCTCCCTCTTGCGCCGGGAGGAAAAGTACGGTACAATAATCCCCAAAAGGAGGGACGGATATGAACCTGTTATATGCGCTGGAGAGCGTGCGCACTCCGTTCTGGGACGCGGTGTTCTCCGCCGTAACTCACCTGGGCGAGGAGACCGTGTTCATGGTGTCGGCCATTCTGATCTTCTGGTGCGTCAGCAAGCAGGAGGGGTACTATCTGCTGCTGATGGGCTTTTTCGGCACGGTGGTGAACCAGTTTCTGAAGCTGCTGTTCCGGATTCCCCGGCCCTGGGTCCGGGACCCCGACTTCACCATTGTGGAAAGCGCCCGGGCCCAGGCCACGGGCTACTCCTTCCCCAGCGGCCACACCCAGAACGCCGTGGCCACCTTCGGCGGCATTGCCCGGTCCACCCGGCGGCCCTGGGTCCGGTGGGCCTGCGTGGCAGTGCTGCTGCTGGTGTCCTTCTCCCGGCTGTACCTGGGGGTCCACACGCCCCTGGACGTGGGGGTGTCCTTTGCGGTGGCCGGGGTGATGGTGCTGACCCTGTATCCCCTGATCCGCCAGGCCGACCGCAAGCCCAGCCTGATGGCGGGCCTCATCGCCGGGATGCTGCTGGTGGGCATCGCGTATCTGGTGTTTGCGTATGTCTATCCCTTCCCGGCGGACGTGGACGCGGCCAACCTGGCCCACGGGCAGGAAAACGGCTGGAAGCTGCTGGGGGCCACCGTGGGCTTCGGCATCGCCTGGTGGCTGGACCGGCGGTATATCCACTTTGACACCCGGGCCGTCTGGTGGGTGCAGCTGCTGAAGGTGGTGCTGGGCCTTGCTTTGCTGATGGGCATCCGGGCGGGGCTGAAGGGTCCTCTGCTGGCCCTGTTCGGCAGCGCCGGGGTGGCCGGAGCCGTGCGATACGGCATCATGGTGCTGTTCGCCGGAGCCGTCTGGCCCGCCGCCTTCCGCTATATGGCCCGCTGGGGCAAAAAAGACTGAAAAAACCGGCTCCCCGGACGCAAGGTCCGGGGAGCCGGTTTTTTTCTGTTCTGTTATTCCAGCACGAACCGCATTTCCACGGGGTTGTGGTCGGAATAGGCAAAGCCCAGGTCCACCACGTCGCTGGAGGTCACCGTCACGTTGTCGGACACCAGGAACCCGTCCACCGTCAGCACATACTGCCCCTGGTGATAGGGACCGTCGGCGTTGCGGCAGCTGGGCACGGGGTTTCCCTCATCCAGCGGCGCGATCAGGGACACGTTGAACCCGTCGAAGGTGTCCTCCGGAATGGGCTGGGCCCAGGTGTATTCCTGGTCCGCCTCGCCGAAGTAGACGGCGGAATCCCCCAGCAGGTCCTTGTTGAAGTCGCCGCCGGCCACGCACCAGTTGCCTGCGTCATACTCCCGCTGCATATCCTCCAGCAGCAGCTTCAGCTGCTCCATGGCGATGGTGCCGTCGGAGGTGTAGGCCGACAGGTGCAGGTTATACAGCACCAGCTCGCCGCCGCCGGCCACCGGGATCCGGTGCACGCTGTAGCACCGGTCCAGGTCCACCAGCTTCATCAGGCTGTTTTCGATGGGCAGCTCCACCCGCCGGGCGCTGTCCACCGTCAGGGCCGACAGGGTCATCAGCCCCGACGCCGACGCCCCGTGGGGGTGGCGCAGGGGATACATCAGGAAGGGGGAGTCGTAGTTCTGGGCCCAGGTCCCGTCATACTCTGGCAGGGCCTCCCGCAGCAGGGCGGCCTCGTCCACATGATAGCTGCGGGTGGAATCCCGGTCCACCTCCTGGATGAGATAGAAGTCCGCATGCTGCTGGGACAGGAACGACCCGATGTTTCCTATGTTGTCCGTCAGCCGCTCCTGGGACCAGGCCCAGGACTCCGTTCCGCCGTCCATAAAGAAGCCGTAATCCGGCTCATAGGCGCCGAAGCCGATGTTATAGGACAGCAGGTGATATTCCCGGCCGGTCTCGGCGGGCTGAAGCACCTGCCGGTCCACCTCCAGGTCCATGTCCCCCAGCCGGTGATAGTCGATGAGCACATAGGCCAGGTATCCCACCACCAGCAGCACCAGGGCCGCCAGCACCAGCAGGATGATTTTCAGCGGTTTGTTCACGAAACGCGCCTCCTTGTTTACAAAAGTCCACTCGTTTATTATAATCGAAGTCAGAACATTTGGAAAGAGGTTTTTTTGTGAAACGATTTGCCATCCGATTCAACGCGCCGGTGGTGCTGAGCTTTGCCATCATCAGCCTGCTGGTGCTGGTGCTGGATTCCGTCACCGGCGGGGCCTCCACGGCCCGGCTGTTCTGCGTATACCGGGCCCCGCTGACGGACCCTTTGACCTATGTGCGCTTTTTCACCCACGTTCTGGGCCACTCGGGCTACAGCCACTATATGGGCAATATGCTGCTTCTGCTGCTGGTGGGGCCGGGGCTGGAGGAGAAGTACGGCAGCCGCAATCTGCTGCTGACCATCGTTATCACGGCCTTTGCCACGGGGCTGGTACAGTTCCTGCTGTTCCCCCACTCGGCCCTGCTGGGGGCCAGCGGCGTGGTGTTCATGATGATCGTCCTGTCCTCGTTCACGGAGATGAAGAAGGGCGGCATTCCTCTGACCATGCTGCTGGTGGTGGCCCTGTACTTAGGCAGCGAGATCGCCGACGGCCTTACCAAGACGGACAACGTGTCCCACCTGACCCACATTGTGGGCGGTGTGAGCGGCATCGTGTTCGGCTTCCGGCTGGCCCGGGCGAAGAAAAGATAGCCCCCCCTCCAACGAAACAGCCCCGCAGCCCGCCGGAACCGGCAGACTGCGGGGCTTGCGCTTTGCCTTATTGCAGGGCCTGCAGCGCCGCCCGGGCGGCGGCCTGCTCGGCCTCCTTCTTGCTCTTGCCGGTGCCGGTGCCGGCCATCTGGCCGTTGAGCAGCACCGCGCAGGTGAACAGCTTGGCGTGATCCGGGCCGGTGGCCCCGATCATCTCATAGTGCAGGGTCTGGTTGCTGCGGCGCTGGACCAGCTCCTGCAGCTCCGTTTTATAGTCCCGGCGGCGCTCCTCCACGGCCTCCTCCTGCTCCTTGTCCAGCAGGACCCGGTGGATCAGCGCCCGGGCGGCCTCCATGCCGCCGTCCAGATACACCGCCGCGAACACCGACTCCGTTGCGTCGGCCAGGATGGAGGGGCGGCACCGGCCTCCCCCGGCCTCCTCGCCCTTGCCCAGCCGCAGCTCGTTGCCCAGCCCCAGGCTTTGGGCCACCTCGTACAGGCTCTCCTCGCACACCAGGGCCGCCCGCATCCGGGTCAGGTCCCCCTCCGGCAAATCCGGGTGCTTGTGGTACAGATAGTCCGCCGTGACCAGGCCCAGCACGGCGTCCCCCAGAAACTCCAGTCGCTCGTTGCTGCTGACGCCGCAGCAGCGGTGCTCGTTGGCGTAGGAGCTGTGATACAGGGCCGCTTGAAGCTGCTCCTTGCAGCGGAAGGTATAGCCCAGTTTTTTTTCCAGTACTTGCAGGGTATGCATGATGTTTTTCTCCCTTCCGCAGCGGAAAAAGGAAACCCCGTTGCAACCAACGGGGCCTTCTTTTTCAGCTGCTTGATTGATTCAGTTCAGCTTATTATACAGATAGCGCACGCAGTCGCCCACGGTCTTCAGACCGGTGAGGTCCTCTTCGTCGATCTCGCCCACGTCGAATTCCTCCTCCATGGCCATAACCAGCTCCACCAGGTCCACGGAGTCGGCGCCCAGATCGTCCACAAAAGAACTATCCATGCCGATCTCGTCGGTATCAATGGCAAACTGCTCAGCGATCAGATCCTGCATGGTCTTGAAGATCTCGTCCATCGTCATGAGATGATCCCTCCTTTCGGGCTTTGTCTTGGAAAATAATACGGCAATTGGTCAGGTCTGTCAATACCCTTTTTGTGAATTATTCCGGCTGCACCTGCATCAGATGCACATTTTCCTGAATCTGTCCAATGATGCCGCTTTCGGCCACCTGTCTGGCCTGGCCGATGGCGTTGTCGATGGCCTCGGCGTTGGAGGAGCCGTGGGCCTTGATGACGGGCCTGGAGATGCCGATGAAAGCGGTGCCCCCCACCTTGTTGGGGTCCAGCTGGGCCTTGAATGCCCGCAGCCCCGGCATCACCATGGCGGCGGCCAGCTTGGTCAGCAGGTTCTTCCGGAAAATATTCCCCAGGGCGTGGCCGGCAAAGGAGCCCACGCCCTCCATGGTCTTGAGCAGGATGTTGCCGGAGAAGCCATCGGTGACGATGACGTCGCAGCCACCCTTGATGGCCTCCTTGGCCTCGATGTTGCCGATGAAGTTCAGGTGGCCCTCCTCCCCGGCCTTGCGCAGCAGGGCCAGGGTCTGTTTTTGCAGGTCCGTGCCCTTGCTGTCCTCCGCGCCGATGTTCAGCAGGCCCACCCGGGGACGCTCCAGTCCCAGCACCCGGCTGGCATAGAAGCTGCCCAGGTAGGCGAATTGCATCAGATACTCCGGGGTGCACTCGGCGTTGGCCCCGCAGTCGATGAGCACGGCCTTGCCGCCGGTGGTGGGGATCACCGGGGCCATAGCCGCCCGGCGGATGCCCCGGATGCGCTTGGTGATCAGGGTGGCCCCGGCCAGCAAAGCCCCGGTGGACCCGGCGGAAACCAGGGCGTCGGCCTTGCCGTCCCGCAGCAGGGTCAGGCCCACGCCCATGGAGGTGTCCTTCTTGTGCCGGAACACCTTGGAGGGGTCGTCGCACATCTCCACCGTCTCCGTGGTGTGGACGATCTCCATCCCCCGGGGGATGGTGTCGTGGCCGCAGTCCCGCAGGGCCCGGAGAATGGCCTCGGTGTCGCCGGTCAGCAGCACCTCCACGCCCCAGTGCTCCATGCCCAGCAGGGCGCCCTTCACGATTTCCAGCGGGGCGGTGTCGCCGCCCATGGCGTCAATGATGATCTTCATAGTTCAGAACCTCCTGCTTCAGCTGCTCGATAATGGCCAGTGACCGCTGGGACAGCTCGGCGTTTTTGTTGCGCTTGCCCTTGACCCGGTGGTCCAGAGGCGGCATGATGCCGAAATTGATGTTCATGGGCTGGAACTGGGTCACGGACTCGTTGCTGACATACAGCCCCAGAGCGCCGATGGCCGTCTCCCGGGGGAAGTCCATGGGGGCCTGGCCCAGCAGCCGCCGGGCGGTCTCCACCCCCACCAGAAAACCCGAGGCGCAGGACTCCACATATCCCTCCACGCCGGTCATCTGCCCGGCAAAGGAGATGCGGGGCCGGGCCTTCAGCCGGTAATACCGGTCCAGCAGCCGGGGGGAATCCAGATAGATGTTCCGGTGCATAACGCCATAGCGCAGGAATTTCGCATCATGCAGGGCGGGGATCATGGAGAACACCCGCTTCTGCTCCGGGAAGCGCAGGTGGGTCTGGAACCCCACCAGGTTATAGATGGTGCCGTCGGCATTGTCCTTGCGCAGCTGCACCACGGCATAGGGCTCCCGCCCGGTGCGGGGGTCCTTGAGGCCCCGGGGCTTCAGGGGCCCATAGCGCAGGGTGTCCTCCCCCCGCCGGGCCATGACCTCCACGGGCATGCAGCCCTCAAAGACGTTCCTGTCCTCGAAGCCGTGGACCTCCGCCTCCTGGGCGTGGGTCAGCTCCTGCCAGAAGGCCAGATACTCCTCCTTCTCCATGGGGCAGTTGATATAGTCCGGCGTCCCCTTGTCGTACCGGGACGCGAAAAAGCCGCTGTCCATGTCCACGCTGTCGAAGCTCACCAGCGGGGCCGCCGCGTCGAAAAAGTGCAGGGCGGAATCCTCGCCCCCCAGCATGGAGAGGAGCCTGTCCGCCAGAGCGTCGGAGGTCAGCGGCCCGGAGGCCACCACCGCCTCCCCCTCCGGCAGGTCCGTCACCTCGCCGGGGACCACGGTGATCAGAGGGTGGCTTTTCACCCGCTCCGTCACCAGCCGGGAAAAGCCGTGGCGGTCCACCGCCAGAGCGCCTCCGGCGGGAACAGCGGTCTCGTCCGCGCAGCGGACGATAAGGCTGCCCAGCTGCCGCAGCTCCTCCTTCAGAAGGCCCACGGCGTTTTCCAGCCCCGCCGCCCGCAGGGAATTGGAGCAGCACAGCTCCGCAAAATCGGCGGTCTGGTGGGCGGGGGTCATTTTTTCCGGCTTCATCTCCCGCAGGGTCACGGGAATGCCCCGCTGGGCCAGCTGCCAGGCGCACTCGCTGCCGGCCAGCCCTGCGCCGATCACTGTAACATGGTTCATGCTTCCTCCGCCTTTTTCCGGGTGGTTTTCGTAGTCTTGGTTGTCCTGGTAGTTTTCGCAGTCTTGGTGGTTTTTGTGGTCTTGGCCGCCTTTTTGGTGGGCTTTTTCTCCTCCTGGACAGGCTCCACCGGGGTCTCGGCAGTGCCCTCCGCAGGCTCCTCCGTCCTGGTCTTTTTCACATAGCCGCGCTTGTCCTCCGGCAGGAAGCTGGAGCACTCGGGATTGATGCAGAAGGGCTTGCGGAAGCCCTTACCGGCCTTCTTGAACATGGTGTGTCCGCACACGGGACAGTCGTCCTTCACCGGCACATCCCAGGTCATGAAATCGCACCGGGCGCTTTCGTCGGCGGCGTTGAGCCGCTCGCAGCAGTAATAGGTGTACTGCTTGCCGGTCTTTTTGCTGACGCCGGTGCGCTTCATGAGCCGCCCGCCGCACTTGGGGCAGCGGCCCGGCATCTCCACCACCAGGGGCTTGGTGAAGGTGCACTCCGGGTACCCGGGGCAGGCCAGGAACCGGCCGAACCGGCCGGATTTGACCACCATATTGCGGCCGCACACGTCGCACTTCTCCTCGGTGACCTCGTCGGGAACCTTCAGATATACGCCCTCCATGTCCTTCTCCACCTGGCGGAGATTGCCTTCAAAGCCGCCGTAAAACTGCCGCAGCAGCTGCTTCCAGGGGATCTTGCCGCTTTCCACCTCGTCCAGCTCGTCCTCCATCCGGGCGGTGAACTTCACGTCCACAATGTCCGGGAACCGCTGGCACATCAGGTCCGTCACCACCTGGCCCAGGGGCGTGATCCGCAGGGCCTTGCCCTCCTTCACCACATATTCCCGGTCCAGAATGGTGGAAACGGTGGGGGCGTAGGTAGAGGGGCGGCCAATGCCGTTTTCCTCCATGGTGCGGATCAGGGTGGCGTCGGTATACCGGGCGGGGGGTTGGGTGAAGTGCTGGCCGGGCTCGAAGCCCTCCAGGGTCACCACCTCGCCGGGCTGCAGCTCCGGCAGGGCAGGCTCCTTATCCTCCTTGTCATCGTCCCGGCTCTCCTCATACACGGCGGTGTAGCCGGCGAATTTCAGGCTGCTGGCGCTGGCCCGGAAGGTGTGCTCCCCGGCGGCAATGTCCACGCTGACGCTGTCATACACGGCGTTGGACATCTGGCTGGCCAGAAACCGGCTCCAGATCAGCCGGTACAGGCGATACTGCTCGCCGGTCAGGTCGCCCTTCACCTGCTCCGGGGTCAGGGTGACGCTGCTGGGGCGGATGGCCTCGTGGGCGTCCTGGGCCCCGGCCTTGGCCTTGTACTGCTTGGGGGTCTCCGGGCGATAGGCCGCGCCGTAGCGGCTTTCGATAAAGCTGCGGGCCGCCGCCTGGGCCTCGTCGGAGATCCGCAGGGAGTCGGTACGCATATAGGTGATCAGACCCACGGTGCCCTCGCCGGTGATGTCCACGCCCTCATACAGCTGCTGGGCGATGGCCATGGTCCGCCGGGGGGTCATGTTCAGCTTCCGGGAGGCCTCCTGCTGCATGGTGGAGGTGGTGAAGGGAGGCGACGGGGAGCGGCGCTTGTCCGTGCGCTTCACGTTGGACACGGCAAAGGGCGTGTCCTGAAGCTGGGCGCGGATGTCGTCCACCTCCTGCTGGGAGGACGGCTCATATTTCTTGCCGCCGCGGCCATAGTAGTGTGCCTTGAACCGGGCCCCCTGGTCGTTTTTCAGCAGGGCGTCCAGGGTCCAGTATTCCTGGGGCACGAAATCAGCGATCTCCTTCTCCCGGTCCGCCACCAGGCGCATGGCCACGGACTGGACCCGTCCGGCGGAGAGGCCCCTGCGGATCTTTTTCCACAGCAGCGGGGACAGCTCATAGCCCACGATGCGGTCCAGGATGCGCCGGGCCTGCTGAGCGTCCACCAGGTCCTGGTCAATGTCCCGGGGCTGCCGGATGCTCTCGGTGACCACCTTGCGGGTGATCTCGTTGAAGGTGACCCGGAAGGTTTTATCCTCCGGCAGGTCCAAAAGCTGCTTCAGATGCCAGCTGATGGCCTCTCCCTCCCGGTCCGGGTCGGTGGCCAGATACACGGCGTCGCTTTCCTTGGCCGCCTGCTTCAGGTCCCGGATGATGTCCTCCTTGCCCTTGATGGGCCGGTAATTGGGCTCAAAATCGTTTTCCACGTCCACGCCCAGCTTGCTTTTGGGCAGGTCCCGCAGATGTCCCATACAGGCCTTCACCTGATATGCGGGGCCCAGGTATTTGCCGATGGTCTTGGCCTTGGCCGGGGACTCCACGATCACCAGGTATTTTTCAGCCTTTTTTGCCATATTTATGATCCTTCCTTTTCCGAATGTAACCTTACTGTGCGCACATAGCTGCGGGGGCCGGACCGTTGGGCATAGCCGTCGATCTCCAGCACCGTCAGCGCCGACAGCACCCGCCTTACCGGCAGGCCCGTCTGCTCCGCCGCCTCATCCGTCAGCAGAGGCGTCTCCGTATCCAGCACCCGAATCAGCGCCAGCTGATCGTCGGTAAGCCCCTCCCGGTTGCGGTCCAGGTCCAGCACCGGCAGCTCCGGTGCGGCAGGGGCTTCCGGCTCCGGGGTCTGTGCCGGCGGAGGGCTTTCCTCCTGCCTGGGGGTCTCCCCCGGCTCGGGAACGGTCATCTGGGCCGGGTGCAGCCGGTGAGGGAACCGGCTGTGATACACCGACAGAATGTCCCAGCCCGACGCGGCCAGTCCCGCGCCGTCCCGGATCAGCCGGTTGCAGCCCACGCTGGCCGCCGCGTCGATGGGTCCCGGCACGGCGAACACGTCCCGCCCCTGGTCCAGGGCGGCGTGGGCGGTGATCAGCGCCCCGGAGCGCACCGGGGCCTCCACCACCAAGGACGCCAGGCTCAGTCCGCTGATGATGCGGTTGCGCACGGGAAAATGCCCCGGCAGGGGCTCCGTTCCCGGCGGATACTCCGACAGCAGCACGCCGGTGGCGGCGATATCTTCATATAATCTGCGGTTTTCCGCGGGATATACCACGTCCACCCCGCCACCCAGAACGGCGGCGGTGAAGCCTCCCGCCTGCAATGCACCCCGCATGGCAGCGCCGTCGATGCCCTTGGCCATGCCGGACACCACCACCGCGCCCTGCCGGGCCAGCTCATAGCCCATGCGATGGGCGCAGCGCAGCCCGTAGGGAGTGCAGGACCGGGTGCCCACCACGGCGATGGCCGCCTCCTCGTCGAACAGCGGCAGGGAGCCCTTGCCGTACAGCAGCACCGGCGGGTCGAAAATGTCCCGCAGCCGGGCGGGATAGGCAGCATCCTGCATGGTCAGCAGGAAAATATCGCCCCGGGCGCAGTCCGCCAGGATGCGGTCCGCCCGGGTGAGGCTCTTGTCCGAAAGCAACTGGGCCTGTCCCGGCGTCAGCCCCTCGGTCAGGGCCAGCTCCTCGGCGTCGGCATAGTATACGTCCTCCGGGGAGCCATAACGCTCCAGCAACAGAAGCCTGCTGCGGTTGCTGAGCCCCGGCAGGGCCGTCAGCCATACCCAGTATTTCAGCGCCGCCACGGCAGTCCCCTCCTTCCGTTTACCGCCAGCTTTCCCACAGCAGCACCGCCGCCGCAATGGCCGCGTTCAGCGACTCGCAGCGGGGGGACATGGGGATCAGCACGGTTTTGTCGCACAGGTCCAGCACCTCCCGGCTCAGGCCCCTTCCCTCGGAGCCGATGGCCAGGGCGCAGCGGGAATAGTCCGCCTGCCGGGCGTCCACGGCGTCCGGCCGCAGGGCCGCGCCGTACAGGGGGATGCCGCTGCGGCGCAGCAGGTCCCCCAGCTCCTCCGGCACCACGCTCCACACCGGGCGGCGGAACACCGCCCCCATGGAGGCCCGGACGGTTTTCGGCCCGAAGGGGTCCGCGCACCCGCCGGTCAGCAGCAGCCCATCGGCGTCAAAGGCGTCCAGGGTCCGCAGCACCGTTCCCACGTTGCCGGGGTCCTGGACCCCGTCCAGCACCACATAGCGCCGGCCCGGAAGCGTTTCCGGCACCGGCAAAGCCGGCGCGCGGCAGGTGAACAGCACCCCCTGGGGGGTCTTGGCGGGGCTGATGGAGGCCATGACCTCCGGCGGCACCAGCACCTGCCGGACCTTTTCCGGCAGCGGCTCCGGCCACGGCTCCACCGACACCACGGTCTGCACCTCCGCCCCCCACTGGGCGGCCTCCCGCAGCAGCTTGGGGCTGTCGCACAGGCACTGCCCCGTCTGGCGGCGATAGGCGGCGGACCCGGCCAGCTTGCGGATATGGGTCATCAGCGGATTCTGGCGGCTGGTAATGGTCTCCATGCTTCCGGCTCCTTTCCGGCTTCTTCCCGGGCTTCTATATTTAATAGGTAAAGCCCGGTGTGTATGATTAGGTGCATTGTAGCATAACTTGATCCAAAATGCAACCACCGGAAAAAATCAGCCAGCCCAGGCCATGATCGGCGACGACCCGGTGCAGCTGTTCAGCAATTTCAGCCTGACCCAGCCGCCGGGGCTCCAGCTTCTATTACGAGCTGGACGCGGACAACATCCGGCGCTTTCTTCGCGAGTTGGAGCATTATTTGCTGTGAGTTAATGCTCTTATCCTCCTATATTGGAAAAGACCCGCTGCCGGCTGAACCGACAGCGGGTCTGAGACTGTCGAAAAACTCAGAAATCTTCCGCCATCGGAAAGGAAGATAGTTACGAAAGACTGCGCCCGCAGGCGCGTTTCGTAGCGCAACCGCCGCAGGCGGCTCTTAGCGCGGAGATAACCCATCAGGGGTGTCTTTCGTTTGCAATCACAGGTTTTTCAGAACTTTTTAGTTCTGAAAAACCGCACTCAGCTTGTCAAAAAAGGCTTTTTTGACAAGCTGAGGCCCGCTGCCGGCTGAACCGGCAGCGGGTCTTTGAATCCGGCCAAAAGAGCAAAGGCATTATGACGAAAAATCCCTCCGCCGTTACGGCGGAGAGATTTTTGATTCAACTTGCGAGGCCCTTGCAGGAGCAATATTTTACTCGGTGACGAAGGGCAGCAGAGCGATCTGACGGGCCCGCTTGATGGCCTCGGTCAGCTGACGCTGATGCATGGCGCAGGTGCCGGTGGTTCTGCGGGGCAGAATCTTGGACCGCTCGGAAATGAAGCGGCGCAGCTTGGCGGCATCCTTGTAGTCGATGTGCTCGCACTTGTCCACGCAGAACTGGCAGACCTTCTTGCGCTTGCGGCCGGCGCCCCGGGGGGCTCTATTTTCGCGTTCCATAGCCATGGAAGAATTCCTCCTTTATAGAATTAGGTGTAACCTGGGGGTGATCAGAACGGCAGGTCGCCGTCCTCCTCGTCGATCTCGGCAAATTCGGAGCTGCCGCCCACAGGGGCGGTATAGCCGCCGGTGGGTGCGCCATAGGCCGGAGGAGCGGAGAAGCTGCCGCCGGCGGGAGCGCCGTCCCGCTTGGAGTCGCCGAAATAGACGTTGTCGGCAACCACTTCCGCACTTCTGCGGTTGTTGCCTTCGCGGTCTTTCCAGTCACGGATCTGAAGCCGGCCCTCCACCACGGCCATACGGCCCTTGGTGAAGTATTTGGCCACGAACTCGGCTGTGCTGCGCCAGGCCACCACGTCGATGAAATCGGTCTCCTTCTCGCCGCTCTGGGACTTGAAGTCCCGGTCCACGGCCAGGGAGAAGCTGGTGACGGCGGTACCGCTCTGGGTGCGGCGCAGCTCAGGGTCCCGGGTCAGACGACCCATGATGAAAATCTTGTTGAGCATAAAACTGCCTCCCTTACTCGCCCTTGCAGACGATCATGGAACGCATGATGCCCTCGGTAATGCCCAGGATACGATCCAGTTCCTTGGGGAATTCCGGGCCGCTGGTGAAGCTCATCAGCACATAGTAGCCTTCGGTCTTGTAGTCGATGGCGTAAGCAAGACGGCGCTTGCCCCACTCGTCCACGACCACGTCGGAGCCGTTCTGCTCGGCCAGGGTCTGGAACTTTGCCACGGTAGCGGCAATAGCCTCCTCACTCTGTGCCGGGTCAATGATGTAAACGACCTCGTAGTTGGCGGAAATCTTAGCCATACTTTTGCACCTCCTTTTGGACTTATGGCCCTCACTTCCTGTGAGAGCAAGGATATGTCCGCATAAGCAGACTCATATATTATACTGGTTTTTCCGGGAAAGTCAAGGGCTTTCCGCCGGATTTCCGACTTTTTTACCGGAGATTCAGAGCGGCCTTCAGCTGGTCCACCCGGTCGGTGCGCTCCCAGGTGACGCCCAGGTCCTCCCGGCCCATGTGGCCGTAGGCCGCCAGCTGGCGATAGATGGGACGGCGCAGGTCCAGGTCCCGGATGATGGCGGTGGGCCGCAGGTCAAACACCTGCTCCACGGCCTGCTCCAGAGCCTCGTCGGACACCACGCCGGTGCCGAAGGTCTCCACCAGGACGCTGACGGGACGGGCCACGCCGATGGCATAGGCCAGCTCGATCTCGCAGCGGTCGGCCAGCTCCGCGGCTACAATGTTCTTGGCGAGATAGCGCGCCATGTAAGCGCCCGTGCGGTCGACCTTGCTCGGGTCCTTGCCCGAGAACGCCCCGCCGCCGTGGCGCGCCATGCCGCCATAGGTGTCGGCGATGATCTTGCGGCCGGTAAGGCCGCTGTCGCCCGCGGGCCCGCCAACGACAAATCGTCCCGTCGGGTTGATGAAATACTCTGTGTGCTCGTCGAGCAGTTCCGGCGGCAGCACAGGGAAAATGACCTGTTCTAAGATCGCATCGCGCAGCGCGTCGATGCCGACCTCCGCGCTGTGCTGCGCGGAGACGACGACGGCGGAAATGCGTTTGGGCGTGCCGTCCTCGTATTCGACGCTGACCTGCGCCTTGCCGTCCGGCAGAAGATAGGGCAGCAGCTTTTCGCGCCGCACCTGCTCGAGCTTTCTCGTCAGGCGGTTCGCAAGCGTGATCGGCAGCGGCATCAGCGCGCCGGTCTCGCAGCAGGCGTAGCCGAACATCATACCCTGATCGCCCGCGCCGGCTTCCTCCGGCGAGCCGCGGTCAACCCCGCGCGCGATGTCCGGCGACTGGGTGTGGATGCTGACGCGGATGCGCACGTTTTCGGCGTCAAAGCCGACGACGGGCACGGTATAGCCGATCTCGGCGATGACCTTGCGCGCAATGGCTTCATAGTCCGGCACATAGGATGAGGTGATCTCGCCCATCAGGTGAACTTCGCCGGTGCAGGCCGTCACCTCGCAGGCGACGTGTGCGTCGGGATCGTTGGCAAGGATGTCATCGAGCACCGCGTCGGCGATCTGGTCGCAGACTTTATCGGGATGTCCGCACGTGACGGACTCAGAGGTGAAATAGGTTTTCATCGCTTTCGCTTCCTTTCTGCTCGTTCGCATGGGGAAAGAGCGCTGTCTCAGTTTTTGACAGTCTGATGATAGCGGGAATATGAAAGCGGGAAAAGTGGCAAAGTCCGCAAGGCGCACAAAGTTTTCACACTCCCGCGAGGCTGACCAAGTTTCCGACAGGAAGCGGCGAGTATAGTGTAAAGATTTCGTTAAATGTTCACGATTTTGTCACTTGCAAGTTTTTCCCATATCAGATATAATGAATATTACCGAATCGAGAAAGGGAGGAACCCACCCATGGCTCTGCGCACCAAAAACGCCATCCGCCGCAGCTTCATCGAGCTTCTGGCAGAGCGTCCCTTCGACAAGATCTCCGTCCGCGACATCGCGGAGAGAAGCGAGGTCACGCGGAACACTTTTTATTATTACTACACTGACATCTATGCGCTGGCCGAGGACGTGTTCGAGTCGGAGATTGAAAAGCTCTCCGAGCGCGTGGAGGGCTATGACTCGTGGCAGAAGGCATTTTTGACCGCCACATCCTTCGCCGCGGAGAACAAGCGCATGATCCTGCACCTGCACAACTCCGCCCACAGCGATATTCTGGCAAGATATTATCATAAAACGATCCTGACGACAATGCTTTCTTACATCCGCAAGGAGGCCGAGGGCCTGAACGTCAGCGAAAGCCAGATCATGGCGCTCGCGCGCTTCTACACGGCAGCGCTCGCAGGGCTGACGCTTGAATGGATTGGCAGCGGCATGAAGGGCGAGCCGGATTCGTTCATCGATGATCTTGGTGGAATGCTCGACGGCAACATCCGCCGCTCTCTCGAGCGCGGATGTGCGCACGCGGCACAGTAAATAATATGCATTAAAAATGGGAAAGCGGCGGGATGGTTTGACCATTCCGCTGTTTTCGTCCACGTCGGGTGAACAAGCTTAACACATCCTTTACCCTTTTTTCCTGTTCATCGCGGCGAATCTCTGCTATGATATTTTTGGAAGTATTGAATTGATAAAGGAGTGAGGTTTTGTATCAGAAACAGATCTTAATGGAAAAGCTGAAAGAAGCCACCGCCTCCGTCCTGCCCATCAGCCTGATCGTTATGGCGATCAGCTTTGTGCTCGTGCCGGTGGACGCGGGACTGATGCTCTCGTTCGTGATCGCCACGGCCATGCTGATCCTCGGCATGGGGCTCTTCACGCTGGGCGCGGACATGTCGATGAGCCGCATCGGCAACTACATGGGCTCCAAGCTGACGAAATCGCGCAAGCTGCCGCTCATCCTGACCGTGAGCTTCGCCCTCGGCGTCGCCATCACGGTGGCGGAGCCGGATTTGC
>OHTU01000349.1_pt1 | contig 17877 bp, 11 predicted proteins | sample 1578961 | NCBI WGS metagenome assembly OHTU01 (sample SAMEA3879582, study PRJEB24766) | human gut metagenome | biome: human-associated habitat; feature: feces | place: USA | collected 1985/1987 | reverse complement strand
TTTTTCACTGCGAGAGATATTATAACGCTTTCCGATGCATTTGTCAACACAAATTATGTCCGAAAGTCAATATATTTTTAAAGCTGTGCAAATTTCCGCCTTTTGCCCTTTTGCAGGGTGCAAAACGTGCTGCGTTTATGTTATAATATAGGCACAGCAAACCCTTGTTTCAGGGTCGTTTTACGAATAATATCGGGAGGTTGGGGCGATTTTCGGCTTTTACTGCGCAATTCCGTCCGAACCGGAAAGGGAACAGAACATGCAAAAAGATAAAGCACTTGAAATGGCACTCGGTCAAATCGAAAAGCAATACGGCAAGGGTGCAATTATGCTGATGGGAGATGCCGCCTCAAGGATTCAGGTTTCCGTCATTCCGACGGGCTGCATTGAGCTTGACGCAGCTCTCGGCGTTGGCGGCGTTCCGCGCGGAAGAATAGTTGAAATATACGGGCCGGAATCCTCCGGCAAAACCACCATTGCGCTGCATATCATTGCCGAAGCGCAAAAAATGGGAGGTATGTGCGTTTTTATCGATGCTGAACATGCGCTTGACCCCGTTTATGCCGAAAAGCTTGGCATCAGCATGGACAAGCTCTATGTTTCCCAGCCGGACAACGGCGAACAGGCACTCGACATTGCGGATGCACTCGTTCGCAGCGGCGCGATCGACGTTATCGTTGTTGACTCCGTTGCGGCTCTCGTTCCCAAAGCCGAGCTTGAAGGCGACATGGGTGATTCTCACGTCGGCTTGCAGGCAAGGCTCATGAGCCAGGCATTGCGCAAGCTTGCCGGCGTTGTCGGAAAATCCCGCACCTGCGTTATTTTTATCAATCAGCTCCGCGAAAAAGTCGGTGTTATGTTCGGCAATCCCGAAACCACCACAGGCGGCAAGGCGCTGAAGTTCTTTGCCTCCATCCGTTTAGACGTCCGCAAAATCGACACGCTGAAACAGGGCAATTCGCCCGTCGGCAACCGCACGCGCATCAAAGTCGTTAAAAACAAGGTTGCGCCGCCTTTCCGCGTTGCCGAGTTCGACATTATCTACGGTGAAGGCGTTTCTAAGGAAGGTTCCATTCTCGATATGGGCGTTGCAAACAAAATCATCACAAAGACCGGCGCATGGTTCTCCTACGGCGATATCCGCATCGGGCAGGGCAGGGAAAACGCACGCAATTTCCTGCGCGACAACCCCGAGCTTTGCAAAGAAATCGAAAAGAAGCTCCGCGACCTTATCGAAACAGCCCATGACGAAACCGCTCCCGTCAGCGAGGACGAGCCCTATTCCGAGGATGAATAATCCAAAAGCAACCCGCGCTTTATGCCGTGCATACCGAAAACATGCCGGCTGACGCCCCGGTTAACGTTCCGCAGTTAAATTTTCAATTACAAAAGCTCCGCAGCAGGTATTTCGGCCGTGCGGAGCTTTTTCGCATTTTATCCGTTTTGTTCAAATTCGAATTCTCAGCCCAATCCGAGTGCGGCACGGAGTATCAGCACGGCGTCCGAAAGCGTGACGTTTCCGTCCCCGTCCGCATCGCAGAGCGCGGCAGTTTCGGGCGAAAGCTCTGCCGTTCCGAGTGCGCACCGCATCACGAGCAGCGCATCCGCCGCCGTCACAACGCCGTCCCCGTCCGCATCGCCGGGAACACCCGATTCGCCGCCGTCAACGAAAATCCATCCGCTTTGCGTCTGCGTCGGCACGGGATATTGATCGTCGTCGGTCATCATATAATTAAATTTTTTAACTTCGACGCGAATTTCGGAATCCTCCGCAGCGCCTGCAATCACGGTAAAATTCATTGTGTGAATAATGCCGTTGTTTGCCTGCGTCATGCCTTCGTTGCCCGGGTACAGCACGCCGAGGCTGATCCTGCCGGGCATGGATGTGTCCAAATGGTTAAGCGTGTTCTCCCAATCTATCGCGCTGCCGCGGGTCACGGAATTCAACTCCAACGCCTCCGGATCATACCAGACCGTGACTGCAAGCGCATGTGCAAGATAGTCTTCGCCTTCAATGCAAAGATTGATGTCTGCCGATTCGCCCTCCGCCGCCGCTGCCGTATCCGCATAAAAAAGCACCGTCTCCGTGTTTATCCTGAGTGCCTCGGCACTCGCCGCCGCAGGCCGAACAAAGCCGCACAGAACCGCTGCGGCAAGAATGATTGCAGCAGCAAGAAGTCCTGCAAATCCGTATTTTGCTTTCTGTATTTCTCCGTTTGTCATCTGATTTTGAACCCTCCCCGTGATTCTGCACTTATTCTATCTTTTTTTTGCATGATTTGCAACACCCTTCAACAAAAACCTCGCCCCCGCGGTTGCCCGCAGGGACGAGGCCAGGAAGAAATCCCGCTGTTCTGTTAATGGGGGAGGGGAATCATGCATCAGGTTGATCAATCCTCCCCGTCGAAGTTGTTATTGCTCGATATGCATTGCGAAACGAAGTGCCAGCAGCGCATCCATGGAGGTTATGAATCCATCGCCGTCAACATCCGCAATCTGCTGATTCTCAACTGGCAAAATGTCCATTGCCATGCGCAGGATTGTCAGCGCATCCGCCATGGAAACATTGCCGTCACCGTCAACATCGCCAAGCATTTCATACTGTGCCGTGACAACAAGGTCTGCCATGATGTTTGTGAATTCCTTGTCCCAGCCGGTGAAGGTGTACCCAACGCGAGTCGGGTCGGCGGGTGCTTCTGCGTCGCCGCCGTACTGTACCTGCTGAGTCTTAAGCACCGTTCCGTTCCAGTCCTTGAAGGTTACGGTGTATGTGTTTGCGCTGTACTGTGCCGTAACAACGAGGTCAGCGGTAACATTGGTGAACGCCTTATCCCAGCCCGTGAAGGTATAGCCCGTGCGGGTCGGGTTCGCGGGAGCTGTTGCCGCGCCGGTATGGTATACTGATTGTGTCTTAAGTACCGTACCATTCCAATCCTTAAATGTTACAGTATGCTTCGTAACGGTTATCCCGTAAGAACTTACATGGCTGTTGTATCTGCAATTCTGCATTGCGACCGCTTTTACGGTTGCAGCACCGTTAAGAACAAACGAGCCAGTATATTTGTTGCTGCTCTCCGTTGGAGTGGAACCGTTTGTTGTGTAAAAAACCGTTGTTCCGCTGCTTCCGGAGATCGTAACTCTTGTTCCGTTAGCATCGTATGCAGTTGTAATGGTAGGTGCTGCCACCGTAAGCACTTCAAGAATCTTTGTTCTGCATTCGGGACCGAAACCACCGTCAACGGTAAGACCGTATGCACGTTGGAAGCCCTTAAGTGCTTCGGCCGTGCCGTATCCGAACTGTCCGTCAACATCGCAGCTGTAGCCGCACTGATTCAGACAGGCCTGAAGCCAGCGTACATAAGTGCCGCTGTCACCGACGTTGAGATAAGTGCCGGAAGGAGGAGTTGAATACTTGTTAGGATTCTTCGGGTTTGTCAAATCCTGAACTCCGCCGCTCGGAGCGGGAGTGGGGGTCGGAGTAGGTGTTGGAGTAGGATTTGATGTAACGAGTTCGCAATAATCCAAACAACCCCAGCCTGTTGTTCCGTTGTACGTCATTTTGCCCCAGTTTGTTGAAGTTCTCTGCGTTACGGTAACAATGGTGCCTTTCGGTATCGCAGTCAAAACCGGATAATCCGTGCTCGGTCCGCTTCTTACATTAAGTCCTGCCGAACCGGCTACTCTGTACTGCCAGTTTCCGTTTTCAACATCCGGCGGAGTTGTGGGATCCGGACTGGTTGACGGAGCGTTGGTGCTGCGGTTAATGGTCGCAGTGTTGTAATGCGAGTACGGAATATAATGTTTATAAACATGACACTGACCAGAGCTGCCCCAGTCCCAGTTGCTGTCCAAAACATAGATGCCGTTGGATGAATCGGCTGAGATGAAAATTGCATAATGCGTATCAAAGCTGATCAAATCGCCCGGCTGTGCATACCGACTCATGTTCGAGTAGTTAAACGAGTAACTGCCGATTTTGTTCACATTAACGCTGCTCGAGTTTGAACTTTTGAAAATGTACCACTCTGCAAAGTTTGCAAAGCCATAACATGACCATCCCGCACTATAGCAAGAACCGTCCGAATCGTACACTTCCGGGAAGTTATTCACGGAAACGCTTCCGAAAAGGTTTCTGAACCATGAGCTTGCCACAACATGCGTATTCAAGCATTTGTCGCAATGATGGTTGCTTTCATATGTTCCGCACGCCGAGCCTGTAGTCGTAAAGTACGATATGTTATTGTTTAAGTAATCAATTTTCTGATTGATCACTTCTGTGTTAGAGAGCGTCCCACCGTCAGGCTCCCCATTCACGTATTTGGGCAAACCGTAGCACTGGATTTCTGCGTCTGTAAGCGGATAAGACCCACTAATAACAGCGTTGGATGCATTGCCTTCGATCGTGTAAACCTGTCCGTTGGAAACCCCGATAACGATACCGACATGATCCCATTCACCGGCTTGCGATGCCTTATCAAAGAAGATCAAATCACCCTCCTGCGGAGTGTATTCGGTCGGAGATTTGTAATCAACGTGGAAATAAGAGTATCCTCCGGAGCTGTTAGATCCGTCTGCATGTGCGTAAGCCGCATTGCTTATCACACTTGTGGGAATACCGGCCTGTCTGGCACACCAAGAGACAAACATTGCACACCACGCATAGTAATGGCCATACGTATTGCCTTTAACTTGAGTTCCGAACCAATAACCGTATTCCGAATAGTTGCCGGAACCTGAGCCGGTACCATTCAGGTCTTCAATTGAATCCCCCTCATGATACCCAAGCTGGCTGCGCGCAACATTCACAAGGTCGGTGCGCTGGTTGCCCGTAAGCGAAACATTGCAGAGCTGAGTATAATACTTGCCGCTGCGATAGGACGCCGACGGAGTGTAAGAAGGGGTAAGCATGGGCTTTACCGAAAGTGCGGCTTCGGCAGTGTTTTCCGCCTCCGCACGGGTCGCAGTCCCGCTCTGTCCGATTTCGGCAGCAGCCTGCAAGGGCAGCACCGAAACAAGCACCATAAGTGCAAGCAGCAAAGCGGTAAACACTCTGAACTTTGTCTTCATTTGTCATGTTCCTCCTGACTGATATGGACTTGGTAGTTTTTGCTCCTTCTCAAGAGCATATAACACCCGAGCGGACATTTGCCGCGGGCGGTTATATCGAAAAAATGTTAAGGAAGTAGGCTGCCAACAAATCAGCTTGCTTTCCGCAAGCAAACGAATAAATAAACTCCTAAGTGTTGCTCGCAAGAAGCAACGATCCTCTTAATTGTGTTCGATGGTGGGGCTTCTCTGCAAAATCAAAATTTAACTGAAATTGTTTTAGCTATCATCGATAAGTTCTTAAATCTTCTTTGCGAAAGCAATTATACTCTCTGAAAAGATGCATGTCAAGTGCATTTGCACACAGTCTCCCATTTTTTTCAAATATATTTTATTGTCTCGTGCTTTTTTTGCATCGCGGCGGCGTGTATCCAACAGCGGCATGTCAAGCACAACAATATCCACACCCTTTTCGGACGTCAGGCATTGCCACTGTTCAATTATCTCCTGATAGTTTCTGCCGAGCCTGTCGATGGACTGCACAAAGAGCGTATCGCCGCCGCGCAGTCGCAGCAGAAGCCGTTTATACTGCGGTCGGTCAAAATTCCTTCCGCTTTGCTTGTCCGAAAACACGTTTTCCGCCGGTATCCCCGCCTTTTGCATGGCTGCAAGCTGCCGCGCTTCGTTCTGTTCCCTGCTTGAAACGCGAACATAGCCGTATTGCCTCCCGCCGCAATGTTCCGTTTTTCCGTTTTTATGCATTTTTATGCTCCTCCGATGTTCTGCAAAGAATCACTTCCCTTATTATAGCGAAAGTGCGTAACTGCCGTTTGCGGAACGGATATACCGGATATTATTTCGTTTTTATGCTGTACGCGTTTTTGTACACTTGACATCGGTTTAATGCACTTGTATAATAGGATGGAGTGTCTATATGCTGCCGTATTCTCGGCACCGCTGCGACACATTAACATAAATCGGAGGTGAAATTCTGTGGCTTTTGATGCTTTATATATAATTCTTCCGGTCGCTGCTGCCATTTTCGGCGCAGGCGGCGGAGTATTCGTAAAAAATATATATGACAAGAACAGTGCAGAATCCAAGGTCGCCAAGGCGGACGAGATGGTCAAAAAAATGATCACCGACGCACAGAAGCGCGCCGAAACACTGAAAAAAGAGACCATTCTCGAAGCGAAAGAAGAAGTCTACCGCCTTAAGACCGAGAATGAGAGGGAAAGCAAAGAAAGGCGGAGCGAATTGCAGCGCGCGGAGCGCAGACTTCAGCAAAAGGAGGAAAGTTTCGACAAAAAGCAGGATACCCTTGAGCAGCGCGAGCAGCAGCTTGCAAAGCGCATCAAGGCGATCGATGCAAAAGAAGCTTCCGTCAGCAAGCTTTATGATGCACAGCAGCAGGAACTTGAGCGCGTTGCGGGCATGACGCAGGACGAGGCGAAGGACGTGCTTCTCAACAACGTTGAAAAAGAAGCAAGGCACGAGGCTGCGCTCATCATTCGCGACATTGAATCCAAAGCAAAGGCCGAAGCCGACAGGCGCGCCGTGAACATCATTTCAATGGCGATTCAGCGCTGCGCAGCGGATCATGTTGCGGAATCCACCGTTTCCGTTGTGGCTCTGCCCAACGACGAAATGAAAGGCCGCATCATCGGCAGGGAAGGACGCAACATCCGCACACTCGAAACCGCAACCGGCGTTGATCTCATCATTGACGACACGCCCGAAGCGGTCATCCTTTCCGGCTTTGACCCCATGCGCCGCGAAGTTGCGCGAATTGCACTCGAAAAGCTCATCCTTGACGGGCGCATTCATCCCGCACGGATCGAGGAAATGGTCGAAAAGGCGCGCAAAGAGGTCGAAACCCAAATCCGCGAAGCGGGCGAACAGGCCGTTTTCGAATCCGGCGTTCACGGTTTGCATCATGAGCTTGTTCGTTTGCTCGGCAGATTGCGCTACCGCACCAGCTACGGTCAGAATGTTCTCAAGCATTCAATCGAAGTTTCGCATCTTGCCGGACTTATGGCAACGGAACTCGGCGTTAACGTTCAGCTTGCGAAGCGTGCAGGTCTGCTGCACGACATCGGCAAGGCGGTTGACCACGAGGTTGAAGGCACGCATAACCAAATCGGCGCGGATCTTGCAAAGAAATATCGTGAAAACAACCAAGTTGTTCACTGCATTCTTGCACACCACGGCGATGTTGAACCCGGAACGGTTGAAGCCGTTCTCGTTCAGGCGGCGGATGCAATTTCCGCAGCAAGGCCGGGCGCAAGGCGTGAAACCCTTGAAAATTACATCAAGCGTCTTGAAAAGCTTGAGGAAATTGCCAATTCCTTTGACGGCGTTGACAAGAGCTTTGCGATTCAGGCGGGCCGCGAAGTCCGCATTATGGTCAAGTCCGATACCGTTTCGGATACGGATATTGTTGTTATCGCAAAAGACATCGTCAAGCGCATTGAATCCGAGCTTGAATATCCCGGACAGATCAAGGTCAATGTTATTCGCGAAACCCGTGCAACGGAGTATGCGAAATAATTGCGCCTGACGTTCCGAACAAATTTTTTCAACACAAAAACCCGTTCCCGAGGTTAGCTGTCCCCGGGAGCGGGTTTATGTTTGTCCGTTTGTCGTTCGCGCTTCCGTCCGCATTTCACTGCTCCGAACACAGCGGAACCAAACCGAAATCAATCTCTGTTTTCGTTCAGTTTTTCAATCGGACTTCCGCAAAGCAGTCTTCCCTTTGCCGCAAGGCTTATCAGCACGATAACGGCGGCGCAGGCAAAGCTCAGCCCGAGCATTGTCCAAACGGTTGCACCGAACCACTGCAGTCCGTACAGTTTTGACGCAAGTGCGGAATTCAGGCTGTTATACGCTTCCGGGAATTGCTGCATGAGCCTCCGCGCCGAAAGCACTGCATAGCCCGCATACACGACCCAGCCCACCGCTGCGGCAATTAAGCCGTTTATTAATGCCGTGCCTGCAAATTTTCCGACTGCCTGCCTGCCCGACATGCCGATTGCGCGCAATATTCCGACGTTTCGCATTTGCTCCCTTGCCTCCAGCGTGAGCGCGTTCATAAGCAGCATCAGCATTATGACCGCAATGCATCCGCCGACGGACAGAATCAGCGTTATCTGCTGAATACTTGTTTGCAGATTCGCCGCAAGCGACTCGCGGCGGTTGGACATTCGCACTCCGAGGTCCGCCGCCTTTTTCGCAAGCACATAGTCCGTTGCAGCGTATCCGGAGCGGATATCCGCATAGCAAAATGCGCCCGTGTAAGCAAAATCCCCGTTCATTACATAATTGCCGTCAACGATGTAATCTCGGAATTCATCCGTCAGCTCCGCAAAGGCATTTTTAATCAATGCGGTTGAAGCAGCAACGTTGAAAGTTCTTGCTCCGTAGGCCTCAATTTCGGTAACGGATGTTGAAATATCGGAACAATAAACGATTCCGCCGACCGTATAGGAAAAAGTTTTGAGCGAATGTTCGCTTTCGTCCCCTATATAGCTTTTTTGCGCCGCTCCGTAAAACGAAAGTTCGATTTTGTCGCCCGGCTTTATTCCGATACTGTCAATATCCCCGTATGTTTCGCGCAGTTCATCGTCATACATTCCATAGTTAATCATGATATTTCCGTCCGAACCGCGCACCGCAAAAAGCAGAACCTGTTCACCCCGCTCATAAGCCTGCCTGTCGAATGCCGAAAGATCAAGTTCAACATCATCGCGTGCAAGAAGCCTGTCCGTTATGAATTCGGGGTATGCGTACAGATTTGAGTGTATGCCGTCATCATACGGCACATAATAGTATCCGTCGCGAAGCTCCGCTTTGTCCGACGCCCGCGAAGCGGCAAACGCAGGGGAGGATTCCGAACCCGCATAATTCAGCTCAACTTTCATAAGTATGTACGGATCGACCCGCACCATGCCTTGAATTGTGCGCATCTGCTCAACTGCCTTTTCGGGAATCAGGTGTTCATGCATCACATCGTTTTCGTAGTCAAAATCGCTGCTGCAATAGATTTGATATGCGGGGAACCGTTCCGTTTCATGTTTATTGCTCAAAGGCGATGCGGATTCCGCCGCCATGAAAAACACTGCCGCACAGAACAGGGAAGCGAGCGCAACGGTCAGCACACGCTTTGCCGCCGCAATGCGGCGCGCTTTTTTCCGTGCAATATGCAGCCTGCCCGTCAGCGGCTGATGCAGAGCGGTTTGGAAAACGATCAGCCGCATCAGAATGATTCCGAACAGCCAGCAAAGCACGGCGAGCCCCACTTGTTTGAAAGGGATATCAACAAGAATTTCCGCGCCGTTTTTGAACAGCGCCGTGCGAAGCAGCAGCCATGTGCCGCCCGCGCCGAGTAAAATGCCGAGGGCAACCGAAGGAATGCAGATGAACAGCATCTCAAAAATCTGCATTTGCCGGAGCTGCCGTTTTGTTACGCCGATGCTGCGGAAAAGCGCAATCTGTCTTATCTGTTTTTGCATCTGCATTATGTTGACGCAGACAACCGCAAGCAGCGTGACGGCAAAAATCAATGCCGTAAAGAAAATGTTGTATGTTTGAGTCTCCTGCTGCGCATACTTTGTTGCATTGAATGCAAGCGGCACGCTGCCCACGGTCTGATACACTCTTGCAATAAAGTTTGTTTTGTCCGTGTCGAACCCGGTGCAGAAAAAATTGCTTGTCGGTGCATCGCAAAGTTTTATTCGCAGATCGGAACCCTGCTCCTTCTCTGCATTATTAAAGGCCTCCGCCTGCAATTGCGCCTGCCGCACAATTTCTGCACACGCATTTTCCGTCAGGGTTGCGGAAATTCCGCTTTCGGCGCGTGAACTTGTGCCGTCAAGTTCGCAAACGGGCTTCGTTGCCCAAGTCCAAACATCCGTGTATTCTTTAATAATGCCGACAAGCTGATATGTTCTGACAACGTTGACGGGGTGCGACGTTCCCAATGCGGAGTTTTCCCGCGCCGCAATGCTGACGGAGAGCGTGACATCCTGTCCAAGGGTGTAATCGATGCCGAGTTTGCTCAAAAGATCCGCTTCCATCGCGATTTCGCCGTCACTTTCGGGAAATCTGCCTTCGTTAACCGTAATATGGCCGAGTTTTTTCAGCGTTTCGTCCACTGTGCCGACGCCGTCCTCCCCGATTGTTCCGTAAACATTCATGACGCCGAGTTCATCCAGCCAGTCGCTGTTTGCGGCTGCACCCTTAAGCTTTGAATTGATGCCCGGCAGAATCAACTGCCACTCGCCGTAGGTCGTTTTTCTGAACACATCGTTTGTTTTTATCATGCTTCCCGAAACGGACAGCGTGATAACCGCAAATGCAAACGATATTGCCAGGATAACGCTCATAAGAACGCTGCTGCGCTTTTTTCCGCAAACGCTTTGCCACGCCAGCTTCAAACACTCCATTTTTGCCTCCGATCCGACAGCGGGTTTCCGCCCGCTGTCCGCTTTGCTGCTGATGATACCCCTTATTGTAAATTAAAAACCTTACGAACAGCTTTCAGCGTGCCTTACAATAACGTAAGACGGGCACGGCTGCACATATTATGTGTCGAAAATACGCCGCCGAAAAACAAAAAACAGCCGAATAAGCGGCTGCCTTTTTTGGGGAGCTTTCCGCAGCAATCTTCTGCAATTCAAAACAGCCGAACGATCGCCGTTATCAGCAGAACCGATGCCGCAGCAATAACAATTCCGGAGAATACGCAGCGGCAGACAAAGTTGGTTTTCGGAGTTGTGCGCACATATTTTTCCGTGACCTTTCCCCGTTCGAAAAGTTTTTTCAAATCAGGGGAAATATAATTGCGCCTGCGGAAAGCGTTTGCCAATATTGAACCGCCGAAGATAAGGAAGAAAACCGCAGCGATGATTTCGGACAGTCTGCTCACCGTGTTCCAATCCGCTGATGCCGCTGCTCCGCTTGCGTTCACGGCAGCAGCACCGAATAATGCCAACAGCAAATATGCCGCCGCACCGATGCGCAGCCCGTAAACAAGCTTTTTAAGTTTCTTTTCGTTTTTTTCGGATGAAGTTTTTGTTTCGGCCGCATTCTGCCGTGAGTTTTTGTATGCCATTGTTTGCCCTCTCCGTTCCGTTTTTTCCGCATGCCGTATGCCTGCGCCGCTGATATGGTACCACCCGCCCGCGGCCGTGTCAAGCATCGGGAGCGTTCACGGTGTTTCGCTTTCCAAAAGGCTCAGCTCCGCCGTTTGCTTTGTCCGAATACCTTTTAATCGTTTTTTTAAAAAGTTAAGGTGTGAAAATGTTCCTTCCCTTGCGTCTGCCCGTCTTAAATGATATAATAGACTCGCGATACAACATCGGTTTCGGAAATGCTCCGAATGAGTTCCGCTTACCCCTGCTGCACACCGCAGGCTTAAGTCGGCAATTCACTTCAGACCGATTGATTTTTTGCAAACAAATTCACGGAGGAAGCACTCATGTTCAAAAAAACCGCCGCCGCTCTTCTTGCGCTCATTATGCTGCTGAGCTTTTTTGCCTGCGACACGCCCGGCGCAAACGGGGGAGAGGATTCGATCCCGTCGCAAAGTCCGACCCTGCTCCCGAGCGCGGCCGATACCGCACAGCCCACTCCGACGGATTCCGCGATCGAATACAAAAAGTTTTCGACCAAACCCTTTTCAAGGGCAGCGACCGTCAGCCGGGCGGTTCTTCACGATGATGATCGCATATCGATTTCGGCGAACGAATTGGTTTATATCGATGATTTTGCCGTGCTGAAGCTTACGGCGGAAAATAAATCGGCGGATGACTTGCTTGTTTCCGATGTTTCGATTTATGTGAACGACTGCCTTGTTGAAGTTGACTTCAGTCACAAATTTGCTGCGGGCAAAGCCGAAGATTTCAGTCTGTACATGCCGATTCTTGATATGATGCTGTACGGCATTCGGGAAATTTCCTCCATTGACATTGAATTCCGCATTGCAGCCGCTTCGGGCGAAAAATACTTTACAGAGCTTACCCACCTGTCCGCCGCTTCCGCACAGCCGCGGGAACCGGGCGCATATGATTACAGCGGCTATATTGCAGGCGATATTGCTCAGGCCATTCATTATGATAAGTTGAACGCTTTCAATGACTCTCCCGGTTTTGAATCCGACGGATTGAGCCTTGCTTCATCCGCGCTCATCACCGTCAACGAAAAATACCGTGTGCTGCTTGAATTCGAAAACGCCGCTGCAAAGCCCGCAGAGGTGAACATCGGTTATATCAAAATCAACAACCTTGTTGTTTTTAACGAATTTGATCATGCCGCCTTCCGTATTCATCCGCAAAAACATGCTGTTATCAGCATTCCGCTTTTCACGAAAGCACAGCTGCTTTTATACAGCATCGGCAGAATTGCGGATGTGCAGTTTGATATCACGCTGACAAACGAAAACGCCGAAATTCTTTCACGCGGTTCGGCTTCCGTTGCGATTCCCGGCAGAGTCGGAAACTTTGACTTTTCCAATCAGTATGCCAATTATGATGAGAACGGAGTTTGCATGTTGGTTGCCGGACCCATTGAGAACTTTGATCTTGCAAACAAAAATCCGCTTATCCTCGTTTACGTCAAAAACGAAAGCGGGAAGACGATAAGCATTTCAAGCTTTGAAAAATGTTTGTTCATCAACGGGCGGCCCGTCGAATGTGTGAGTTTTTCAAAAATTCTGCGAAGTGATGATCGTATGCTTTTTGAAATTGAAATTGATGCGGCTTCACTTGAAACCGAGCTTTCCGCAATTTGGGAAATTGCCGTGTCATTCGAAATTTCTGATGAGAACGGTAATTTGATTTGCAAACCCGAAATAAAGCTTCAGGATCCTTCTCAGTCCCCTATAACAGCCGCATAGCTGCGGCACCGCATAACTGCGGCACCGCCTAACTGCGACATCGCATGATTGCAATGCTGCATTCGGCTTTCTTTATTCAAATTCAACGTTCGTAAGGCAGCCTTCATGCAGGGTTTGCGTGTCGGCTGCCTTTTCCGCATTCTTTTTCTGTTGAAACCGAACATCACAAGTGATATAATAAATTCGGAGGAATTTTTGCGATTTTTGTTTTATTCTGCGAGATATTTCCTCAAAACAAAATATATAAAGCAAGGATAAAGACGCGTCCCTGCCGGCAGTTCGTGAGTCCCTTTCGGGATCGGCTTCCTGCCGTTTGGCTGTCCGTTCCTTGCCTCACGAAATCCCGACCCGATTCGAATTTAGCTTAAACGGCTGCTTTCGTCAGGAACTGCTTTAAAGCTTTTTCCGTCGGCACGGGGCTTGTCGGTGTTTGCCCTGCGGCAGGCAAATAAAAAAACAAAAGCACTGCGGAAGATAAGATATCGCAAATGCGGTTTCCGTTCCGGGGTTTTCGCAGCATTAACACGGAGTAGGTCATAGAAATGAAACTGAAGTTTTTGGAACAGTACAAACACCTCGGAAAGGAGATATACATCCTTTTCTGGGGACGAATCGTAACAAGCATGGGCTCGCTTATCTGGCCGCTGCTGACTTTGATTCTTGAAAACAAACTCGGCTATGATGCAACTCTTATTGCGGGCATTTCGTTTGCAATGTCGATATTGCAATTCCCGATGCTTCTGCTCGGCGGCAGGCTTGCGGACAAGCGCAACCGCAAGAACGTCATTGTCATCTGCGATCTGGTGACGGTTGTTTGTTATATCATCTGCGGTCTGATTCCGCTTTCGGCATACAGCATCGGGCTGTTTTATGTTGCAAGCGTTTTTGCAACCATCGAGGGCCCGTCATACGATGCACTGATTGCCGATCTGAGTGACGGAGAGGACAGGGAAAAGGCATACAGCCTTCAGTATCTCGGAATGAACCTCGGGCTTGTGCTTGCGCCCACAATCGGCGGTTTTCTGTTCAAAGACTATCTGTGGCTTGCGTTCATTATCACGGGCATTGCAACGCTTTCTTCAACGCTGCCGATTCTTTTCTTTGTCAAAACGCTCAGCATACCGAAAAAGAACATCAGCGCATACGAACAAAAGCGTGAAGGTGTGAGTGTTTTTTCGCTTCTGCGCGAAAGAAAAACGATACTTATATATCTGCTTGTTGCGGGAATCGGCGGGTTTGTGTATGCTCAATTCAACTACCTTCTTCCGCTTAACATGGGTGCGCTTTACGGTGCGGAAGGCGCGGAAATATTCGGCGTTATGACAAGCGTCAACGCCCTCGTTGTAATCCTTGCAACACCCGTTGTAACGACCTTTTTCGGGCGGATTCGTGATGTTCGAAAGATACTTCTGGGCGAAACGCTGATAGTTGTCGGGCTGTTCTGCTATCGGTTCGTTCAGGGAATCATCCCGCTGTATTTCGTTTTAATGACTGTTTTCACCATCGGTGAAGTATTCAACACCATCGGCGTGCAGCCCTATGTGACGCGGCGCATTCCCTCAACGCATTGGGGAAGGATGAACTCGATAATATCCATTGCATCCGGTGCTTTTTCCGGAGTCGGCAACCTGCTTATCGGCAAGCTTGTGGACACCTCGGGCTTTGATTCCGCGTGGCTCGTTATCGGCATTGCGGGAATTTTTCTCATACTCTGTGCCGCCGCAATGTGCATTACCGATAAAAAATATTTCCCCTTGCTTTATGAAAAAAGCACCCCCGGAGGCACTTCCGAAGCGTTTTCGGATTCGGAGCCGGAAAGCTCTGCGTCGGGATCCGACAAATAGCATTCGGCCTTTTCGGCTGCATTTCCGTACCCGTGCCTTTTGTCAAAAGTAAAAACTCAGTTTGCAAAGATGCGCGAATTGTGTTAAAATTGTGAACGGAGAAGCAGATATTTTCCGCTTCTCCGAGTATTATCCTTCGGATTTTTTCCGCAGCAAAAATTTTTTTGAAAGATAACGCAACCGAATCGGCGCGAATTGCGTTATATGAATGGAGACAAAAATTGTCCGACCGCAGTTTCGACAGCATATATAGTGATTATTCACGCCTTGTCTTCTGGGCGGCATATCGTGTTGTGCCAAACAGGGAGACGGCGGAAGATATTACGCAAATTGCTTTTGAACGTGTTCTTTCCAATCTCGGCAGGCTGGCCGGCCTTGACGACGGACAGTTGAAAAGCTGGCTTTACCGCGTGTCCACAAACATCGCGCTTGATCATCTGCGCCGTGCAAAACACGAAACGCCGGTTGATGCGCCGATAAGCGAGGATATCGAGGATTCAGCCCTCCCGCTCGATGAGGAAGTTGAAAGGCGCCGAAAAGCGGCAAAAGTTCGAAGTGCGATCGACAAACTTGACGAAACGAGCCGCAAAGTCATATTGCTGCACTATTACGCCGGTATGACCGTTCGCGAAATTTCGGCTTGCACGGGCATCAGCGAAGGAACGGTTAAATCGCGGCTTATGAAGGCAAGAAAGCGGCTTGCTGTTATGCTCGGAGAGGAGGCAGCGGATGAAAAAAAGCGGAAGAAAAAATGATCATTTCTGTTCGAATACGGTGAATCTCGAAGCAGCGGATTCCAATCATTCCGCCGACACATGCACGGAATTTGACAGTTCCCGCACAATTGACGAGCTTCTTCGTTGGGCTGCAAACGAAAGCACGGCCGAGATTGATTTCGAATCGATTCGTCTGCGCGCTGTTGAGAGCAGCCGAAAGTCCAAAATGCAGCGCATACGCCGAATCCGTGCGTTGACGGCAGCAGGCGCGGCCATTCTTTTGATCCTGTTTGTTTTTGCACTCACCATCGGAAAAATCAACGATTGCGCAAAAGATCCGCAGGTCAGTGCAGGCCTCACGCCGAATGCAGGGGCAACACCCGAACCGTTTTCCGATCCGATGAACCTGCCGTCCGGATATGACAGTTTTCAAAACGCCGGAACCGTCGCCGATGAGGCGATAAAAAACACAAACATGTTCCCGCAGAATCTTCCTTCCGAAATGCACAAAAAGGTTGATAACGATTCCCTGCGCATTTCTGCCGAAGGTTTTGATGCAAACGGCAACCGCCTTTATTACGATTGCGAGGTTGTTGATGTTGCGCCGTATCAGCTCTCTGTCGGTCAGGTCGGTTCGTTTTCCGACGGCGTGGATATTGTTTACTATTGGCAGATAACAAGCGGCACATGCTTGCGCGTTCGTTTCTTTGGGTTTAAGCAGGCAACCGCTGAAATGCTCTTTAACCAGCTTTCCGGACAGATAACGGGCACGAGCGGGAAAACCGCTGCTGTCGTGGCCGCACCTGCCCCGTGTATACCTTCCGTTATCAGCTCGGGCGATTCCGAACCGTCCGAAGACGGTACGCTGCCTGTCGTCAGTGTTCCTTACATTGACAATTCGCCTGCCGAAACCGCACCGGTTTATGCTGCTCCCATCGGAACAGCTCCGACAGTTGATATTCCTTTTGAGCAGATATCGGACTCCGGCTACGATGCAATCGGGGAAATCTCCGTCGTTGCCCTTAACTCCGAATCGGCGGAAATCGGCGGCACATCGGCAAAGGTCGGCGGAGGTTCGGTCTGCGAAAAATCCGACAGGGTCAGTTCTCCCTGCCCGGGAAGCAGCAAAGTTGACTGCGGAAACAACAGTTCAAACACCGGCAAAGACATTGCAGACGGGAATGACGGTGCAAAAAACGTTGTCAGGACGCAGCTCAATGATACGAACGGTACGTTCGACAAAACTCCGGCTGACCGTCCCTGATTTTTGGGCAAACGCAGGACAAACCTGCATTAGGACACGGCTCTCATATTTTTTGTTCTCCGAATTGTTTTCGATACTCTTTAATAAACTTAACTCGGAAGGAATCCGCGCATAATGAGCAAAAGAAGAAGATGCAGAAACGTCGTAACAGTTGTTAATGTGCTGAAAGAGCAGGGTGTTTTAACAATTGATATTCAGGAGGCTTTCCGCCGCGGCAATGTTGATGCCCTTATTTTTTCCAATAAAGATGCGGTGCTTATCAAGCACTCATGCGGAGCTTACATGCTTTGGGCTGCAACCGTTGAAGCCGGAAGGCTTGCCCTTCGCGAGGTTCCCGAAATGCGGGTTTGTGTTGTTCACGGGCAAGCTGCTTTTGAGGCAATTCGCTGCGAACGAAAAGGTTTTTCTGTCGAAAAACCCTGCAAGCAATTCTGCCGCTACTCCATGCAGCGGCACAAGGCGAAATCTCCTTTTCCGATTCGGGAACTGACAACGGACGATCTTCCCCAAGTTGCCGCGCACTATAAGCTTGAATCCAAGGAAAAAATAGCTGCAACGATTGAACACGGACTGATGTTCGGTGCCGAGGTTGACGGAGAACTTGCCGGCTTCATCGGAATGCACACCGACGGCAGCGTCGGAATGCTTGAAGTATTTAAAAAATATCGCCGGTGCGGCGTCGGCAGTGCACTTGTGTCGCACATGAACAACTATCATGCCGACAGAGGATGGACCGTTTACGGACAGGTTTATTTCGATAATGATGTTTCCCTTGCGATGCAGCGCCGTCTCGGGCTTGCCGAATCGGAAGACTATATCCGTTGGATCAGCGGCAGGGATACGTTTTAAGTCGGTTTGCTCTGTGCATGTTTTTCGCTGCACACGCACGGATTCGGCATCAATAACCGTTCCGTCGTCTATCGCAGCTCAGTCAAAGATTCTTTATAAAAAATAAAAAAGGGGCTGTTGCAAAATCAAGTCATATTTGCAGCAGCCACATAAACCTGATGTCGGTTTTGCACGCTTCTTCTATAGCTCTGCTCGAGAAAATTCCTTGCATGTTTGCATATACAACAATTGAAAACACGACCTCAGGATCAATTTTTCTCCACC
>OHTU01000343.1_pt1 | contig 18021 bp, 18 predicted proteins | sample 1578961 | NCBI WGS metagenome assembly OHTU01 (sample SAMEA3879582, study PRJEB24766) | human gut metagenome | biome: human-associated habitat; feature: feces | place: USA | collected 1985/1987 | reverse complement strand
GTAGGTTTTGTTTTGGCTCGCCGCCGCGAAAATCGCATAAACAAAACCAGGAATGATGAACACTCTCAAACCGAACCGTTGAGCGATAATATTCCATCGGAAGATGCGCCTTCCGACGTCGGTTGATGCTCTCGTTTGCTCAGCAGCAACCAAATTGCAATGCATTATTTTAACCGCTGCATTAACCTTGAATAACGATGCACAAATTTTCAGGTTATTTTTTACAGGACCGCCGCTCAAGGCGGTCTTTTCTTTAAGCGTACTGTGATATATAATCTATTTTAGTTTTTTTAACCGAAATTGATGTTTTTTATGAAAGGATTCTGTATAATACAACCATAAAAAGAGAAGGGAGAATAACCAATGTCCGCAGAACGATCGATATCCGGCAACACAAGACGGCAGCTGATTTCTGCAATCAAGCAGCTGATGTCCACTCAGTCGTTCCGCTCAATTCGCGTGAACGATATTTGCGACCTCTGCCATATAAACCGCAAAAGTTTCTATTATCACTATAAAGACAAGTTCGACCTTGTCAACAACGTGTTCTATACCGAGTTCATCCTGCCCGCATCCCAAAAGCATTATGTTTCTGATTGGGATCTGCTTTCCGACATGAGCCGTTATATGTACGGCTGCAAAGCATTCTATCGAAATGCACTGCTCATTCGCGGACAGAATTCTTTTTATGATTATTTCACGGCAACGCTTGAGAGCATATGCGCAGCACTTGCGGCAAGTTCGCCCGGATGTACCCGAAACTCCGCAAAGTTTCTTTCCCGAATGCTTGCAAGCGCATTTGAGTACTGGCTCAACGAAAAGGATCCCCTAAGTCCGGAGAGTTTCATTGCAACGATTCGTCCGCTGCTGCTCACATCCGGAAATGGTCTTTCGGCAGTTGCAGGCTACGGATCTGACTTTGCCGCACTTACGCCCAACGCCTGACTTAATCCAAACATCCAAGTCGGTTTGACTCAAGACAGGCTCTAAGCATGGTTCTGTCATGTTTTCCGTTCATGCCTCTGTATTATCGGCATGGATAACGTTTGCAATGTTCCTTTGCAGGTTTTTTCCTTCCTGCACTTTCATCGTCGGTACCGCCCTGCTGCTTTTGTTGTTTTTTCGGCAGGGCGGTCTTTGCTTCAAAAGCGCACTTCGGAGTCGCCGAACAGGGTATTTTCCCTTGTTTTGGAACCCACACACAAAAAAGAGGCTCTTTTTTCGATAAAAACGTCCAAAATAAAATATATATTGCGTTCAGGTATTTGTCATTCATGACATTAGTGCTATAATAGTATTCATAACCGAATGACGGCTCACCCCGTCCTTTAAATTCAAGGAGGTTCACTTATGGTCAAACTAACCATTGATGAGAATCGCTGCAAGGGCTGCGGCCTCTGTGTGCGTGCATGTCCCAAGAAACTTCTTGAGCTTGCAAAACAAAAGCTCAACGAAAAGGGTTATCACCCCGCAATGATGACTGACCCCGAAGCATGTGTTGCCTGCGCAAGCTGCGCACGCACCTGCCCCGATGCAGTTATCACCATTGAAAAAGAGTAGGAGGAAAAGAACATGGCAAAGAAATTGATGAAGGGCTGCGAAGCTGTTGCAGAAGCTGCTATTCAGGCAGGCTGCCACTACTTCTTCGGTTATCCCATCACTCCCCAGAACGATATTCCCGAATACATGGCGCGTCGCCTTCCTCAGGTGGGCGGCTGCTTCCTCCAGGCAGAGAGCGAAGTTGCTGCAATCAACATGGTCTACGGCGCAGCAGCTGCCGGTGCAAGGTGCATGACAAGCTCCTCCAGCCCCGGAATCAGCCTTAAGCAGGAGGGCATGACCTATCTTGCAGGCGCAGAGCTTCCCTGTGTTGTTGTTAACATGGTTCGCGGCGGCCCCGGCTTGGGTTCCATTCAGCCCTCCCAGGGCGACTATTTCCAGGCAACCCGCGGCGGCGGACACGGCGATTACCATCCCATCGTTCTCGCTCCCGCTTCCGTTCAGGAAACTGTTGATCTCATGCAGGATGCATTCGACCTTGCAGACATCTACCGCACTCCCGTTATGATCCTTGCCGACGGTATCATCGGTCAGATCATGGAACCCGTTGAGTTCCACGAGAAGAAGGAAACCCGCGAGCTTCCCGCAAAGGACTGGGCAGCAACCGGTTGGAGTCCCGCAAGCAATCGTCCCCGTGCAATCGTCAACTCTCTCTACATTGAAGTTGAAGAGCTTCAGGAGCTGAACGACAGGCTTCAGGCAAGGTATCAGCACATTCGTGAAAATGAATCCCGCGCTGAGCTTTACAACACCGAAGGTGCGGAAATTATCGTTTGCGCATACGGCACCGTTGCCCGCATTTGCAAAGCCGCAATCGGTCTTTGCGCAAAGCAGGGCGTTAAAGTCGGTCTGTTCCGCCCGATCACCGCATGGCCCTTCCCCGAGAAGCAGCTTGCGAAAGCAATGGCTCAGGACAGCGTAAAGAAAGCAATCGCTGTTGAAATCAGTGCAGGTCAGATGCTTGAAGATGTCAAGCTGACCGTAAACGGCACCAAGCCCGTTGAGTTCTACGGCAAACCCGGCAGCTACACGCCGACAGCCGAAGAAATTGCAGAATATATCATGAAATCAAGGGAGGCTTAATTATGCAGACCGTATTTAAGAAAACCCCTATCCTGACCGACGCGGTGCTTCATTATTGCCCCGGCTGCGGTCATGGTATCGTTCACAGGCTCGTTGCAGAAGTTGTTGACGAGCTCGGCATTCAGGATCGCACAATCGCAATCGTTCCCGTCGGCTGCGCAGTATTCGGATATAAATACTTCAATCTCGACTCCATCGAGGCAGCACACGGAAGAGCGCCCGCCGCTGCAACCGGTGTTAAGCGCACCAACCCCAACAATGTTGTTTTCACATATCAGGGTGACGGCGACCTTGCTTCCATCGGCACGGCTGAAATCGTTCACGCTGCACACCGCGGCGAAAAGATCACCACGATCTTCATCAACAATGCAATTTACGGCATGACCGGCGGTCAATATTCTCCGATGACCCCGATTCATTCCAAAGCAACTACCGCTCCGTACTACACTGTTGAACCGAGTTTCAATCTGCTCGATCTGGCAAAAGCTGCCGGTGCAACCTATGTAGCACGCGCAACCACCTACCATGTTCCCGTACTGGTTGATGTTATCGCTAAAGGCATTGCTCACAAAGGCTTCTCTATCATCGAAGCAGTAAGCGCTTGCCCGATTTCCTTCGGCCGTCAGAACAAGATGGGCGGACCTGCTCAGATGATGGCTTGGCAGCGTGACCATGGCGTTATGAAGGCTGTTTGGAACCGCATGGATGAAGAGAAAAAGGCAGAAGCAATCACTGCCGGCAAATTCCCCATCGGCGTTCTCTACGAAAACAACGACGTTATGGAATACACCAAGGCATATGACCAAATTATTCAACGTGCACAGGAGGGTAAATAATTATGAGACATAGCTTTCGTTTCTCCGGTACCGGTGGTCAGGGCCTGATCACTGCAGGTATTATTTTAGCCGAAGCTGCCCTCTTAGACGACAAGCTGGCTGTACAATCCCAATCCTACGGCCCGGAAGCCCGCGGCGGCTCCTCCAAGGCCGAGGCTATCATCAGCGATGAGCCCATTTACTTCAGCCGTGTTATCTGCCCGGATACTCTGCTGGTAATGAGCCAGGAGGCTGCCAACAAATTTATTGCCGACTGCGATGAGCATACCACCGTTATCACCGATACTCTTTTCGTAACTGATGTTCCCGGCAAGTACGGCAAACGCGTTGACCTGCCTATCACCCATACTGCCAACACTGTTTGCGGCAAGACACTGTTTGCGAACATCGTTGCTCTGGGCGCAGTAGTTGCACTCACCAAATGCGTTTCCAAAGAAGCAATTCTCAAGGCTGTACTGAATCGTGTTCCGAAAGGAACCGAAGAAGCTAATACCAAGGCTCTCGAAGCTGGTATGGCACTGATTGAGAAATAAAATCTGACCTATACAATTAAAGCTGTTGCTTTCGGCATTCACGCCGGAGGCAGCAGCTTTTTAATTTTTCGCAGGCTAATTATGCAAAATGTCATGCAAATGCCACAAACTTACGCTATAATATACAAGTACAATAGGCTTTTAACTTCAAGGAAACGAGGAATCTACTATGAAGATATTAAAAATATTATGTTGTATGGCAGCCGTCTGCCTCACAGCCTTCAGCCTGAGCGGCTGCAGTCTGCAAAAGGCTGATAACAGTCTTGGCAGTGGCACAATAAGCATCCCGACCTATGCGGTCAAGGCTCCGACAGCAGGCAAGCTCATAGGTCTTATCAGCGAAAAGGGCGAGCGCATCAGCAAGGGCCAGCCGCTTTTTGCTATCGGTGACGCAAAGCTGGATAAGCAGGTTAAGGACCTGGCAACCCAGGTTGCCAAGGCCGAAGCTGATTTAAAACGTATGCAGCAGGGCACGCCGACGGCAGCACCGATTGCTGACACCTCTCTGGCGCAGGCCAACGTAGCAGCGGCACAGCAAAAAGCCGCTAAGATGAACAGTCTGCTGGCGCAGGGCGCAGTTTCACGCAATCAGGCACAGGCTGCCCAAGACGAGCTGCAGCGCGCTATCGCACAGCTGCAGGCAGCAAGCAGCGTAAGCGTCAGCTTCAAGCCAGCTTCTCCGGCAGAAATCGATGCACAGCAAAAGCTCATTGTACAGCTCAAGGCACAGCAAGCCGCTGCAATAGCACAGCAGGAAAAAAATGAAGGCACCAGCCCCTGCACCGGTATCATTACCGATTTGCAGGCTGCCAACAACGCTACCGTACAAAAGGATCAGGTAATCCTGCACATCAAGGCTGTCGACAGCTGCAGTATAACGCTAAATGTCAGTGCAGCGCAAGCAAAGGAGCTTAAGGCAGGCATGCAGGTAAGCATTAAGGCCGCCGAAGCACCTGCTCCCTTCAGCGGTAAGATAAGCAGCATTGACGGCACTAAAATCACTGTTACTTCAGACCAGAAGCCAGAAGATCTTAAGGACGGTGTAAAGGTAGAAATCAGCTTAGCAGCTTAAGCTTCCGATATCCAACCCAATAAATACCACGCAAGGAGATTCATATGCTTAACCAATTTTCACGTACAGAGCTGCTGTTCGGCAGCGAAGCAATTACGCGTCTGCAGAACGCCCATGTCGCTGTTTTCGGTATCGGCGGCGTAGGCGGTTATACAGTTGAAGCACTTGCCCGCAGCGGTGTAGGCAGCTTTGACCTCATTGATAACGATACCGTTGCTCTCACCAATCTCAACCGTCAGATTATCGCTACCCTTGATACTGTCGGCCAGCCTAAGGTTGAAGTCATGGCCAAACGTATTGCGAGTATCAACCCCGATGCCAAAGTAAATTGCCGCCAATGCTTCTTTTTACCGGAAAATCAGCACGAATTTGATTTCTCGCAATATGATTACGTTGTCGATGCCGTAGATACCGTGGCAGCAAAGATTGCTATCGTGCTTGCAGCCAAGACAGCAGGCGTGCCGGTTATCAGCAGCATGGGAGCAGGCAACAAGGTTAACCCTGCCATGTTTGAGATAGCAGATATCTATAAAACCAAGGTTGACCCCTTGGCACGTGTTATGCGCCAGGCCATGAAGAAAAACAACATTAAAAAGCTCAAGGTTGTTTATTCACAGGAGCTGCCGCTTTTACCTATAAATGAGGAAACAGAAAGTGAATGTCACGCAGAAGCGCCCAAACGCCGTGCGCTTCCCGGCAGCAATGCCTTCACGCCTTCGGTAGCAGGATTGATTATTGCCTCCGAGGTTATTAAGGACCTGGTAGGCTGGGATGACAGCCACCGCAAGGGATTAGCTTAACAACAACAGAATTACAAGCAAAATAAAAACGCCTCTGCCCACAGCTCAAAGCGTGGTCAGAGGCGTTCCCTCATTACAATTATTCAAAAATGCACATAACAGTCAGGACGCCTAAGAAAACTAAGCTAACACCAGCGGCACTAAACATAGTAACTCACCTCCATGCATTCGCACTTTTTATTTTTTTTGATGCTGTATTTTTACAGCCTGTGAGGTTTTTCCCTCATCTGCTATCTATTATAGCACTTTTTTGTATTTTGTATACAGTATTCTCGAAAAAATTTTAAAGTTTTTCTGACAACTACAATTGCTCGTCTTTTAGCTATCTGCACTGACGCATACTTGCAACTTTACCTGTTATAGTATATAATAGCGTTATGATATTTTTATCTGCGGGTATAGTTCAGCGGTAGAACATCAGCTTCCCAAGCTGAGTGTCGCGAGTTCGATTCTCGTTACCCGCTCCATTTGTGCTTATCAGCTTCAAGCCTTTGGCTTGGAGCTTTTTTTGTTTGTGCTCACATAAAAAAAGTCTGATGATAATGCATTTAGTGCTTATCATCAGACTTTTAAGTTTTGAGGAACGGATAGCACCGGCGTACTTTGAGTACGTCAAGGCATTCGTGACAATGCATACGGTGCTTTATCGACGACCTTCCCTACCATGCACATTTCAGCAGATAGAAAATTGCTCCCAAAAAGGCACCCATAACCGTACCGTTAAGGCGAATACGCTGCATATCGGTATTAACCTTACTGCGCACCATCTCTGTCAAACGTTCATCGGCCATTGCCTGCAAAATTCGCTCCACAATATCGCCCAGCATTGTCTGAGCCTGCAGCAGGCCTAAGCCAAGTATATGCTGCAGATACGCCTCCGCTTTAGTCTTAAATTGAGCGTCGGAACGTAAATCCGTTTCAATAGTTTCCAACGCCTCTTGCACAGCCTGCAGCAGAATCGTCGGCCGCGCTACCGCACTGCCTTCCTGCGCAAGCGGACGGCACAGAGCCTTAATCATATTATCCAAAAGCTGCTTCAAGGCAGACTGCAGAGAAATATCATGCAAAGCACAATTCTGCAGTGACTGCACCAGTTCACGCCACGCTTGCGTACCGTAAACACTGCCTGCAACACGCTGCAGCTGTGCATACAGCCAAGAGCGCCACTGCTCATCATCCTGCAGACGGTGAGCAGTTCCCACCAAGGCACGGCAAATGGCATCTGTTGCATCTTCAACATTAACAACATCCAGCTTTTTGGCAGCCCACAGCTTCAGGCTGCTCCACAAGCCTTCTCTGCCACGCTTTTCAACCTGCTTTTGCAGCTCTCGGCGAACACGCTCTCTGATAGCAGAAGATTCCGCCAGTGCTACCAGCTGCTGCAGCAGCCATTCGTAGCATTGCTCATCCCTACGCTGTGCAGCCAAGGCTTTAAACAGCTTATCAAGCTGTTCGTTGGCTTCTACGTCAGCCAAGGCTGTTTTTATTTTACCCTCAAGCTGCCTGCTTAAAGCCTGCGTATCGAGCTTATGCAGAACGCCTTCGGCAAAATTGGTCAGCAACCCCTGCAAACGCGCCTTGTTCTCCGGCTTTTCCATATAAACTATAAATTTATCCAGAATTATCAGCTGCTTTTTTTGCAGCAGCAAGGCCTTTTTCGTCAAAAACTCCTGCTGTACCATTTGACCGCAGCCACGCACAAAACCCTCTCTGCTACGCGGCAAAATCGCCGTATGCTTGGCCATAAACGGCAGCAGACGGCATATCCAGGGCACCTTAAACACAGCAGTCACGGCAAACCAATCCGCAAAGCTGCCAATCAGCGCCGCTTCCGCCATATAGTAACCCAAAATCAGCCAATCCCACTTAAGCTCGCCGAAGTGCCCCATGTACAGCCCGGCATAATGCAGCCTGAGATATAAGAAAAGCAGATAGATTGCACCGGAAGCAAGAAATGCACTGTCTGCATATGTCCAATGTTTTTTCAGGCTATTCATCCTACCCCACCAGCCTTTCTGCCATCGTCGCAATAATAAACAGCACCGCTCCCATCAAACCACCAATACAGGTGCCGCTCTTGCGGATATTTTGCAAATCATCGCCCACGCGCTGCTCCATTTTCGCAATCAATACATCCCTGTCATAGCTATGCAGCTTAGCCAAAACCAAATCATATACCGTATCATGCTGCATTGCCAAGGCCTGCAGCAGCAGCTCCTTCAACGCACCGTCCAGCCTGCTCTGCTCCTTCTCGCTGTCAGCCAAAAGCTGCAGCCTGTTTTGCAGCAGAGTCAATAAAATATCTACGTCCTGCGTTTGCAGCAGCTCCTTAAAAGCCAGTGCCTTCGCTGTTGCCAGCTGTGACAGCTTGCTGTTGAGCCAGTCCGCAAAAGCAATATCATGACGATAATCCTCCATGCGTACCAACAGCCAGTTATCAACCTGCCGCCGCAGCTCACTGTCAGGATCAGCCAAGGCATCCAAAGCCTTTTCCAGCTCCTGTACAAAAAGCGGTGCCAGCCTAGCTGCCTGCCCGCTCACAAATAAATTGCGCAGCAGACTGTCCTTATTGTATTCTTCCTCCGCCATCTGCGTCAGCCCTTCCAGCAAAGCAGTAAATTCCGGCTTATGCAGAATCTTCTTGGCCTCCTGCGTCAGCAGCTGCCAAATACCGTTAAAGCTGCCGTTAGCCACAGCCTTCTGCAGCGCGTCCGCCAGAATCTCCGGAATACGCAGGCTGGCAATATACTTAGGCAGCTCCGAAAGCAAAAGTTGTTCTGCCCGCTCGGTATTGAGCGACCTAAGTGCATGCTGTGCCAACGGACGCACCGTCTGCCACAAGCGTTCCACATTCTGCTGCTGCGCAAAATGTGCCAACAGCAGCTTAGCAAAGTTTTCTCTGCCGACAGCCCGCATAACATTTTCTGCCGTCAGCAGGTCATTGCTCACAAAATCCGCCAAACCTGTTGTCAGGCGCTCATAATTATTGCGCAGTACATCCGTACCCGGCGCATTGATGCCCAGCGGACGCTTAAACAGTGCCGTCACACCCCACCAATCTGCCAAGCCGCCAATCGTCGCAGCCAATGCCGTATGATGTATAAAATCAGCCGCCAAACTGCCCTGCGCCCAAGGCCAAGCGCAGACAGCGGCAGCTGCTGCACCGGCCAGCAGGCAGTGCGCCTGTGTTTTTACTGTAGCCATAGTTACTCTCCTATCAGCAAACGCTTTATATATAAATTTTTTCCTGCTATTTTTAATTATAGCACAAAGCAGATTACAGAGTAAGTAAAGCTATCCAACACCTTTAAACCACATAAAAAATAGCCGGTGCAAGGAACTCTCACTCACCTTGCACCGGCTATTTAAAATTCTCTCTCTCCTCGTAAAGCAGAAGTGCTTAACCTTTTTGTTTTAACAACTTTACAATTTGCAGAACTTCTTCCAAGCTAATATCTTTATCTTTGGCATCAGCCTGTTCATCTAAATCAACAAAGAAACTGCTCATGTTGCACTCTAATAAGCTATGCAGCTTAAGCAGATTGGGCAGAGTTACAGGAACACGGCCACACTCTATATTACACAGGTGTGTCTGGGAAATCCCCATCTCCTTTGCCAACCCTGTTTGTGTCAGATTTTTTGCGGTACACAGCAAACGGATTCTGCGACCAATAAGTTTAATTTCCTCTTGCAATTTCCTAGCACCGCCTTTCGGTTTATTTGCAACAAATTTTTTTAAACTAATAAAGCACTTATTTAAAGTTTACCACGTTTTTCAGATTTCGCAAGAGTTTTTTCGTATATTTTATTTACTTTCCTCTATATTTTAGTTATGAAGCTATTAAATTTCTAGTGAAATGCTAAAATTCTTTTTTTATGGTACTCTTGTTTACCTATCGTAAACTTATGTCTACCACAAGAATTTTAGGCTATCAGCCAAGCAGCAACCGGTCACTTGCCATCTCGGAGCCGCTTGCCTTTTCAAACATATCCAGCAAATCGGCTATCTGCAAATGCTGCTTTTCTTCTCCCTTAACGTCGATAATTACCCGGCCGTTATGCAACATAATCAGGCGGTTGCCGTAACGCAAAGCATCGCGCATATTATGGGTAATCATCAGCGTTGTCAGCTGATCACGGGTTACGATTTTTTCCGTAAGTGCCAGCACCTTCGCCGCTGTCTTCGGGTCAAGTGCTGCCGTATGCTCGTCCAAAAGCAGCAGCTTCGGTTTTTTCAGCGTTGCCATCAGCAAGGTAAGTGCCTGACGCTGACCACCGCTCAAAAGACCGACCTTTACAGTCATTCTGTCCTCCAGGCCTAAATCAAGCTCCTTCAACAGCTCATAAAAGCGGTCATGCTGATCGCTGGAAAGACTCCAGCCCAAGCCGGGAGTTTCACCGCGACGGGCTGCCAAGGAAAGATTTTCTTCTATCATCATACCGGCTGCAGTACCCAGCATCGGATCCTGGAATACACGGCCGATATATTTAGCACGCTTATGCTCCGGCTTTTTGGTAATATCCTCACCGTCAATAATAATCTTGCCCTTATCTATCGGGAAAACACCGGCAATCGCATTCAGCGTAGTAGATTTGCCGGCACCATTACCGCCGATAACTGTAGCAAAATCACCGGGCTCCAGATGCAGAGATAAATCCTGCAGAGCCTTCTTTTCATTGATAGTTCCCGGGAAAAATGTTTTGGAAACGTGTTCTACATGCAGCATTTAACGCACCGCCTTTCTGGCACCGAATTTACTTTTAATCAGCGGCATGGACAAAGCAATTGCCACCAACACTGAGGTAAAGAGCTTCAGATCGTTTGGCGGCATACCCATAGCCAGTACAACTGCAATTACAATACGATAAACAATGGAGCCTAAAACTACGGAAATCAGGCAGTTTTTAAAGCTGCGTGTACCGAAAAGCACCTCGCCGATAATAACGGATGCCAGACCGATAACGATTGTGCCGGTACCCATACCGACATCGGAAAAGCCGTTGGACTGCGCAACCAGAGCACCGGAAACAGCAACCAGAGCATTACTGATGAGCAAGCCAAGGATAATCGTTACATCGGTATCTACGCCCTGAGCACGTATCATCTGCTGGTTGAAGCCGGTAGCACGGATAGCAGCGCCAATCTGCGTACCAAAGAACCAGTACATGAAGCAGCCCACCAGAACGGTTACAGCCAGACCAACAACAAGTGTTGTCTGCGCCATCGTCAGATTCATCATAGACTTGGCAATTTTAAAGGTAGTATCTACGCCAAGCAAAGATAAGTTAGCCTTGCCCATAATGCGCAGGTTAACAGAATACAAAGCAATCATGGTCAAAATACCGGCCAACAGAGCAGGTATTTTCATTTTAGTATGCAAAATACCGGTTATAATACCAGCCAGCATACCTGCAATGCAGGCACCCAAAAGTGCGGCCAGAGGCCCAAAGCCTGCAACCATCATGGAAGCAGCTGTTGCTGCGCCCAACGGAAAGCTGCCTTCTACCGTCAAATCAGCAATATCCAGCACTCGGAATGTTACATATACACCAAGAGCCATCAACGCCCACAGTAAGCCCTGTGCCACTGTAGGTATCAGCAAACTAATCATTTCCCAATTCCTCCCAATCTTCTTAGCGAAAAAAGAGCCTGCTTTTTTAACGGCAGGCTCCAAATTTTAATTATTTAATAACATCTGCACCCTTAAGCAAATCTTCAGGAACCTTCAAACCAATCTTAGCTGCTTCCTTAAGATTGATGGTAGGCTTAAATTCTTTTTGTGCCTGAATAGCCATATCAGCCGGTTTTGCTTTACCGCTCAGAATATCAGCAGCCATCACACCGGTTTGGAAGCCGAGCTGGTAATAATCAACACCCAATGTTGCCAGACCACCGGCTCTTACCATGCCGCCTTCACCGCAAATAACCGGCAGCTTTGCTTCCTCGGTTACACTGATTAAAGTAGGAATAGCGGAAGCCAATACATTGTCGGTAGGAACATATACTGCCTGTACATCACCTGCCAGGCTACGGGCAGCCTGTTGGATATCATTAACAGTAGAAACAGTAGCTTCCTTTACGGTAATTCCCTTAGCAGCTGCAGCCTTCTTCAGCAGCTCAACCTGCAGTTGGGAGTTAACCTCACTGGAGCAATAAATTGTGCCGATGGTTTTAGCATTCGGAACCAGCTTCAGCAGCAAATCCAGCTGCTCGGAAACAGGGTTCATATCAGTTGTACCGGTTACATTAGTACCCGGTTTAGTATTATCCTTAACCAGCTTAGCGGTTTTGTAGTCAGTTACCGCAGTAGCAACGATAGGAATATCGCTGGTAACATTTGCTACCGTCTGTGCTGCAGGAGTTGCAATAGCACAAATCAAATCAACCTTATTATTTACAAAGCGATGAGCAATGTTCTGCAGATTAGACTGGTCAGCCTGAGCATTTTGTTTGTCAAAAGTAATGTTCTGACCTTCCTTATAGCCCTTAGATGCCAAGCCGTCAATAAAACCCTTGTTAGCTGCATCAAGTGCCGCATGTTCTACCAATTGAACAATGCCGACATTGACTTTTTCAGCCTTTGCGCCTGCTTCCTTTTTGTCACCGCCGCAGCCTAATGCCCCCAAGGCGAGGGTCAGCATCAGGCCGGCTGCCAATGCTTTAATTTTGTTGCTTTTGAGAGAAATCATTTTCTACCATCCTTCCATGCTACAAATTATCGTATAAATGTAGTTAGGGTTATTTTATGCTTTTATACTTTATTTGTAAAGTTTTTTGAAAAAATTTCTTCATTTCTGTTTCCAATGTATATTTACTGTATAAAAAGTTACATATTCTTCTGTAAAAAGCAAAACTGCCCCATACTTATAGTGTGAGGCAGTCAATCATCAATGAAATTATTTCAGCAAAGCTTTAGCCTGCTCTTCGCTGACAACAAGATGCGTAAAAAGACCTGTTGCCAAAGCACCCAGCAACGCCTTATTACCGGCATTCAGCCCAATGCCTATCAGTTTCTTGCAACGGCGCAGCTGTGCCAACGGAATATGCATGCAGTAATCATTGTTACCGCTGATGAATTCACCGCGCTGATTATAATAATATGACAAAAAGCTTCCTACGGCCTTTTGCTGTTCCAACGCATCACCGAAACGGGTTGCCGTTGCTTCATCAGGCACGGCAGGATAACCGCAGATAGATACAACAGCAGCATCCAGACTCTGCCATTGCTGCAGAAGCTGCTGATAAACCGACCTGCTTTCCAACTCTGCGCGTTCCTCCTCGGAATCAGGAAAAGCACTGCAGCCAAGCATATAACAGCTTCTGCCACAGGCGCTTGCCCATATTTTCACCAGCTCATCCGGATGATAGCCCTTATTAGGAAAATTTGCCGTACCGATTAGCGGATATACCATGCCATCCTGCGTATAACTGCTGCAGTCCGCAGCCTTTAGTACAACTTCACCCAAGGCATAGCCCCAGCCCAGAGCCAGGCTCTTGTCAGCCGTTGTTTCAGCCATAAGATAATGCATAGCCTGCGTCAATTCGTCCTGTTCATCTGTAAGCACACAGCCACCGGCCAAGGCATATTTAGATTGCAGACGCTGCAGCAAATCCGCCTTTCCCTCATCTCCGGCACGGATTTCGATATGCACAATTCCCAGCTCACGCGCTCTTGCCAGCATCTTGCTGACAGACGGACGTGACACATTAAGGCGTTGCGCAATTTGCGCCTGCGTCAGATTGCTTTCATAATATAAACGGGCAGCAGCTACAAGCTGTGCCCGTTCATGAACCGATAGCATTTATTTAACTTCTTCCATTAATTCGAACAGGATACCATCCTTCATGATGAAAGCAATGCGGGTATGCTCATCAGCCATCCAGGGCTCAACAATAACCTTATTTTCTGCCAGCTGCTTATCAAGGTCATCAACCTTATAAGCTACATGCACTAAGGTCTGCAGTTCTTCCGGCAACGGAGTATCTTTTTCGAAACGCAGGTATTCAATATGAAATTCATTGGTATCAGGAGTAATGAGATGTGTCTTTATGCCTTCTGCATAAATCTCGCCTTCTCTTGCAACAGTCGTCGGTACGCCGACATGCATAAATTCTTTCATTTAATCCACATCCTTCTGCCATAACTCATAAGCATGATAAGCTGCTTCCGGAGTAGCGTTTTCGTGTACAACCATACGGATTGCACGCAGCATAGCCTTCGGTGCGGCAGCCTGCAAAACGTTGCGTCCCATATCAACACCGGCAGCGCCTTCATTTACGGCACGGTAAGCCATTTCCAGTGCATCACGCTCAGGAATCTTCTTACCGCCGGCAATTACGATAGGTACGGGGCACGCAGCAGTAACCTGTTCGAATTTATCACAATAATAGGTTTTGATGATATGTGCGCCGGTTTCGGCCAGCAGACGTGTAGCCAGGGAGAAATAACGCGTGGTACGCTCCATCTCCTTGCCAACTGCTACAACACCGAGAACAGGAATTGCAAAACGTTCGCCCATATTTACATAATAAGACAAATTGCGCAGGGAGTCAAGCTCGCCTGCAGAGCCTACAAAGCATTGAACTGCCATGCAGGAAGCATTCATGCGGATAGCATCTTCAATTTCTACGCCCACATTGCCAAAGCTCATGTCGTCCTTGAGTACGCTGGTGTCAGCAGTACAGCGCAGAGCAACAGCCTTGTGATGGTTAGCGGGAATGCAGGTACGCAATGCGCCTCTTGTTGCCATCAGGCAATCCGCATATTGCATCAGCGGCGGAATTGTCAGATCAAGACGTTCCAGACCTGCGGTAGAGCCCATAATATAACCATGATCAAAAGCCAGCATAATAGTGCGGCCGTCATCAGCAAAAATCTGTCCCAGACGAGATTGCATGCCCCAGCCTGCGGATGCGTGCCCCTTTACCGGGAACGGACGCTCCAGCGGAGCAATGCCGATGCCATAATCTTTTGCCAGTACATTACCTTCTTTATCTGCCATATTCAGTCACCTGCTTAATTTCTGTAGTACGGAGTGCGGCACGGAGCATTCCAGTAGCCAAGCAGCTCGTCATCCATACGCGCAATGAACATCTGGAAGCCTGCGGTTTCCTGTACGGTAAGGATTTCGCCTACAGCACTTGCCACAACCTCAATGCCTTTTTCTGCCAACAGCTTATGGCAGGCACGGAAAACAATCAGCTGTTCCATCAGAGTAGTAGCACCGCTGCCGTTGATAACAACCATCAGCTTTTCGCCTGCTTTTACGTCCAGATCCTTCAGCAGAGCATCCATCATAATAGCAGCTGTTTCGTCAGCAGATTTCATCGGCTGGGTACCGCCACCGCCTTCACCATGCTGGCCCATGCCGACTTCCATAGTGCCTTCGGCAATATGAGCGATTTCCATACCGGTTGCGGGATGAGTAGCACCTTTAGTAGCAACAGCGATAGTTGCCATGTTATCAGCAAATTTTTGTGCAATAGCAGCAACCTCTTCCAAGGATTTGCCTGCAGCAGCTGCAGCACCAGCAATTTTATACAGAGGAACGCAGCCAACCAGACCGCGGCGGTCGTCAGCGTTTTCGCGCGGAGCATTGGCAACATCTTCCTGAGTTACAACCTTAACAACATTGATGCCCAGTTTTTTCACCTGTTTCATAGTCAGGTTTCCGGTCAGCATATCACCTGCATGGTTAAGTACAACGAAAAGTACGCCATGACCTTTATCAGCCATCTTAATTGCTTCTACGCAAGCCTGAGGGCCGGGTGCAGCAAAAATATTACCTGCAACAGAAATATCAATCATACCTTCGCCGACAAAGCCGCTGATAGCAGGCTCATGGCCGGTTCCGCCCAAGGTTACGATAGTTACGCGGTCTGCCTCTGCCAATTTCTTGTTTACAATGAGGTTACCCTGCTTCAGAGTGATGATATCAGGATTAGATAACACAAGACCTTCCAATAATTCACTTGTCAGATTTTCCGGATTGTTAATGAATTTTTGCATAATGACGCCTCCGTTTTTATTTATTTTATTGCTTTTTAAGCTTACGCTTTATCAGCAAATCAAATTGCCGCAGCCATTGCTGTCAGCAGAATAGAAATAGACGTTGCACCGGGGTCCTTAGTACCCAGGCTGCGTTCACCGACGTTTTTAGCACGGCCGAAGCGTGCTACCATGTCAGCAGTTTTTTCTGCGCCCTCGGCTGCAGCCTTACCCATAGCCGCAAAGACAGCCTTCGCATCACCTTCGGCTGCCATACCTGCTTCAAGTGCTGGATACAGCGCATCAACCATCGTCTTATCACCGATTTTAGCTTTGGAAATATCCTCAAAATCCTCTTTAGCCTGAGCCAGCATAGCGTGAAGCTCCTCCAAAGAAACATCCTTGGCATCCTCTGGGGCAGCATCAGCAAGGCCTCCAAAAACAGTTCCCCATAAAGGTCCCGCACTGCCGCCGTTGCTGTTCATAAAAGCCATGCTCAAATCATCCAGCAGGTCTTTAATATTAGCGCTGTCATGTGCTTCTACTTTCTTTTTCATGGACTCTGCCATACGCGCAATAGTAACGCCATGGTCCCCATCACCGGCTACGCTGTCCAGCTCGCACAGCATTTTGCTTTTTTCTTCAAGCTCAACTGCCGCTGCCAAAAGCATTTTTTCCAGTATTTCTAAAGTAAGCATAATTTATCCGCTCCTTTCGTTATTCCCATTGTAGCATTTGTCAGAACATATGTAAATAATATTTCTGAAATTTATTTCTTTTTCGCTTAAAAAAAGTTCGTCGCACAAAGCACGACGAACTTAAAATTTTCAATATCTGATTATCAGTCACAATTACATCAGGCTGGAAGGATCAACCTGCTCGCCATAATGAATAACTTCAAAATGCAGATGCGGACCGGTGCTGTAGCCGGTGCTGCCGACATAACCGATAATCTCGCCTTTTTTCACATATTGTCCTGCACTGCAGACAACACGGCTCATATGACCATATGCTGTCTGATAGCCATAATCATGGTTTATACGTGCATAAATTCCATAACCGCCATACCAGCCTGCCTGCTGTACATAGCCTGCTGCACTGGCATAAACAGGCTCGCCATAATCAGTGGCAATATCAATACCAGGATGCCAGTCACGGCCATAACCGCCAAAGGGATTAGCACGACCGCCGAAAGAAGAGGAAATATAACCGCCACTGGTAGGCCATTGGCTCGGAGTAACCTCACGACGATAGTTCTCAGCTTCAATAGCGCTCAGCAAATTTTCCAAATCAACTTTTTTCGCATCGGCCTCAAGACCGATGTTCTTTTCCTGCTCCAACACAATGTTTGCCGGGTTGGCAGAACCCAATACAGGACCGCCCTGACCAGCGTAATCGGAAGCATTGCTCTTAGGAGGAAGCTGTGCACCGCTTTTTTCCATCTGGCTGCGAACCTGGTCTTCCAGCTTAGACAAAGCTGCCAGCTTCTTCTGGTTAGTTTCTGCCATCAGGCGTAATTGTCTGATAGTCTGCTCCTGCTCGGATTTAGTCTGCTTATAAGCAGCAAGCTCCTGCTTCTGCTGCTCGTTTTGCACAGCAAAATGAGCCAGTACACCGATAGTACAAGATACAAAAACAAGGAATGAAGCAACTGCTGTCATAGCATATTTCAAATGAGTCTTTTTTACATGGGTTTTAGCGATATTCTGACCGTCTGCCGGAATAAACCAGAAGGTAAAATGCTGATTGCGGCGCCAGGTACTGAGCAGCGCATGATAGCGTGCTTTCATACGTCCGACAATCTCCTGCCGCTTAGCCTGCAGCTTATTCACAATGCTCATAACATGCAGACGCACGTGACGCTCAAGCATAGTCAGTTGAATTTTAGCAACAGCTGCGGCAACAGCTATTACGGCCTTCACCTGAGCAATAACAGCAGCTATTTTTTCTAAACAATCATTGTATAATAACTGCACTTTTTCTAACAGCTTGGCAACCAGTTCGCTTGCCTGTGCTTTACAGTGATTATATAATGATTGCACTTCTTCTGCCAGCTTAGCATACAATTCGTTTACTTTTTTTCCGCAACAATCATATAAGGACTGCATTTTTTCATTACAGCGCTCCAAGAAATCCTGACTCATTCTG
>OHTU01000313.1_pt1 | contig 18899 bp, 16 predicted proteins | sample 1578961 | NCBI WGS metagenome assembly OHTU01 (sample SAMEA3879582, study PRJEB24766) | human gut metagenome | biome: human-associated habitat; feature: feces | place: USA | collected 1985/1987 | reverse complement strand
GTCTGCAAGTGTGGAATTTGTTCGCTTTCAGCGAACAAATTATGCGCGCAGCAGAGTGCAAGCCTTTTGTCCAAAAAGGGCAGCGCCCTTTTTGGACAGTCTCAAAAGGACCTCCGCCAGCGGCGGAGGTCCTTTTGTTATAACAGCTCCTCAAAGCTGCGGATGACCCGGTGACACACCTGCTGCATCTCCGGCCAGGAAACGTGGAAAAAGGCGTCATACACCCCCACCACCTGCATTCCGGCCTCCCGGGCCGCCCGGCAGGCGGCCACGGAGTCGTCATACATGGTGCAGTCCTCCGGCGTCACGCCCATCAGCGCCGCCGCGTGGCGGAAGGTCTCCGGGTCCTTCTTGTCCATGCCCAGGTCGTGAGCAAAGAGGATACGCTCGAAATACTCCGTCAGCCCCAGCCGCCCCAGGGCAGCCCGGCAGTGCTCCGGCACGCTGGAGGTCAGCACGATCATCCTCTCCCCTGCCGCCCGGCACCGGTCCAGATATGCCCGGACCCCGGGCTTGATGGGCACCCGCACGGCGTAGGCGTCCCCGGCCATCTGCATCCACTCGGCCATGATCTCTTCCTCGGACTCCTCCAGATGGCAATAGGCTTTGGTGAATTTCGCGGCCATGGGAAAAATGGTGTGGGCCACGCCCTCGTAATACTCCCGGGTATACGGATACCCCCGCTTGGCCAGGAACGCCTCGTCCACCTGCCGCCAGATCCCGTTGGAATCAATGAGGGTGCCGTCCATGTCAAAAATCAGCATCGCTGTGCCTCCCCTTGGCTTTTTGCGTTATTATACCAAAAATGCAAAGTCCTTGCAATACCGGGGAAAAGCTGATAAAATAGAGCCATCCCACAAAAGGAGACGCCGCCATGAAAAAGCCCGTATACTATGTGATCCTCGCCCTGCTTGTGGGCGTGTTCCTGTTTGCCGCCTACAAGGTGGGCAGCTACTATCTGGAAAAATACCGCAGCGATAAGGTCATTTCCGAGGCCAACCGCTTTGTGACCCTTCCCGGCGACAGCGATAACAACGACCCGACCCAGGACCCCAGCGGCGACCCGGAGTGCCCCACGGTGCAGTTTGACGAGCTGCTGAAAACCAACGGCGACGTCATCGCCTGGATCTACGGGGCCAATACCCATATCAATTACCCGGTGGTCCAGGGCAGCGACAACGACTACTATCTGCGTCACCTGCTGGACGGCACCTGGAACGACAACGGCAGCATCTTCATGGACTGCGCCAACAGCGCCGACTTCTCCGACCAGAACAGCCTGATCTACGGCCACAATATGACGTCCGGGGCCATGTTCTCCAACCTGGTGAAGTACAAGCAGCAGGCCTACTATGACCAGCATCCCTACCTCTATATGCTGACCCCCCAGCAGAGCTACAAGCTGCACCTGTTTGCCGGGGTCATTGTGGACGCCTCGGGCTATATCCTCGACGGCAATGGACAGGTGGCCTATTCCGACTGCAGCGTCTATCAGTTCCAGCTGACCCAGGAGTTCCTGCAGCAGATGGTGAACCACTCCACCTTCCGCTCCACCACCGGCGTTCCCTCGGCGGACAGTCATATCGTCACCCTGTCCACCTGCACCTATGAGTTCAAGAACGTCCGCTATGTGGTCCTGGGCGTTCTGGAGCCTATCCAGTAACCGGCTATATTCAAGCACCCGCTGCGGCATTACGCCGCAGCGGGTGTTCTTATGTATGTATTCCCTTTACCGCTTGTTGGACCGCAGCCAGATGCCCTGCTTTTCGGCGTTGGCGATCAGCTCGTCCCGGAACTTGGGGTGGGCGATGGAGATGAGCTTCTCCGCCCGCTCCCAGGTGCTGCAGCCCACCAGGTTCACGCCGCCGTATTCGGTGACGATGTAGTAGGCCAGACTCCGGGGATCGGTGACGATATCGCCGGGAGTCAGCAGCGGGTTGATGCGGGACACCATCTCCCCCTCCTTGTTGGTAAAGGAGGATGTGAGACAGATGAACGCCTTACCGCCCTTGGACACGGCGGCGCTCTCCAGGAAGTCCAGCTGGCCGCCGGTGCCGCTGATCTGCCGGGTGCCGGCGCTTTCGGCGCATATCTGGCCGTACAGGTCCACGGAGATGCAGTTGTTGATGGACACGAAGTTGTCGATCTTCCCCACGATAGAGGGATCGTTGCAGTAGCTGATGGGATAGGTCACCACACCGGGGTTCTCCCGGATCCAGTCGTACAGGTCCGGCGAACCAATGGCAAAGCCGAACACGCTCTTATAGCGGTCCAGGGTCTTTCTCTTGTTGTTGATCTTTCCGGCCTTGTACATATCCAGGTACGAGTCGCACAGCATCTCCGTGTGGATGCCCAGGTCCCGCAGGTCGGAGCGGGCGATCATCTGGCCCACGGCGTTGGGCAGGGAGCCGATGCCCAGCTGCAGGGTGGAGCCGTCCACCATATTCTGCACCACATACTCGGCGATCTTCATCTCCGTCTCGCTGGCGGCGGGAGTCTTAATGCCCGGCAGGGGGCCGCGGGGGCCCTCCACGATCATGTCCACATCGTCGATGTGGATGCACTCGTCCAGCCCGCCATAGACCCAGGGCAGATTCTCGTTGACCTCCAGGATCACCACGTCGGCCTTGTCCAGCACCGCCCGGGCGGAGGCGTTGGACACGGAGAAGTTGAAATACCCGTGCTCGTTCATGGGGGTCACGCAGGTGATGGCCACGTTTACCGTGAGGAAATGGTCATAGTAGGCTCCCAGATTCCGGAACACCATGGGATTGAAATTGCACAGGCCCCGGTCGCAGAGCTTGCGCTCATAGCCGGACATGTGCCAGCTGTTATAGATAAAGTGCTCCCGGCTGGGGTCGCACTCCACCATCTGAATGGGCTGCTGGATCAGATAGCCCCGGATCTTCACGCCCCGCAGCTCGTCCTTCCGCTTGGCAATGGCCTCGTCCATCAGGGACGGGAAAGCCCCGCCCATGGAGATATCCAGCCAGTCGCCGCTCTTGACCACCCGGGCCGCCTCCTCCGGGGTGCGCAGCTTGCGTTTATATTCCGACGTATAGTCAAACGGTATCGCCATAGCCTGTCCGCCTCTTTCTCTGTTTTGGTATTGTTAATTAAATCACCTTTTCCATAGTTTGTCAATAGATTAACAGAGATTCCCGAAAAAAGTCGGCTTCCGCCTCGCTGCGGGCATAAAAGGGGCCCGCCAGGCGATCTCCGCCGGCGGGCCCATATGGTGTGCGCGAGCAAGTCTGTAAGCCGGGTTCTGTATTTGACAGTCATCTATCTAAGCGCGCCGTTGCCGGTGCGCTTCAGCCACCTCGGGAGCGGACGGGCCGCCCTATTGCTCCCATACCGGTGTTGCTCCGGATAGAGTTTACAGCATCGGACACTCTCGAGCCGATGGGTGAGCTCTTACCTCGCCTTTCCACCCTTACCTCCAACGGAGGCGGTATATCTCTGTTGCACTTTTCCTGAAGTCGCCTTCGGCGGGCGTTACCCGTTATCCTTGCCCTGTGGAGCCCGGACTTTCCTCATGAACAGGCTTTCGCCTTGTCCCCGCGACTGTCTGGCTTACTCGCACGAATATTGTACCCGACCCGCTTCGGAAAGTCAACCGATTTTCGCGGAAATTGATTGAACCCCGCCCCGGAATGCGGTATAATAACCGGGTCAGATACGATAAGGAGGTTCATCCTATGACTTTGCAGGAATATATCGCCTCTCTGCGGGGCAGAACCGTGGCCGTTATCGGCATCGGCGTCAGCAACACGCCGCTGCTGCACCTGCTGCTGCGGGAGGGCATCGCCGTCACCGCCTGCGACCGCAGCGAACGGGCGAAGCTGGGCGCTCTGGCGGAGGAGCTGGAGGCCGCCGGGGCCGTGCTGCGGCTGGGCGACGGGTATCTTCAGAATCCTTCCCAGGACGTGATCTTCCGCACCCCGGGCCTGCGGCCCGACGTGCCGGAGCTGGAGGCCGCCCGGGCCAGGGGCAGCGTCATCACCTCCGAGATGGAGGTCTTTTTCCAGGTCTGCCCCTGCCCCATCATCGCCGTCACTGGCTCCGACGGCAAGACCACTACCACCACCATTATTGCTGAGCTCCTGCGGGCGGCGGGACACACCGTCCATGTGGGCGGCAACATCGGCCACCCGCTGCTGGCCGAGTCCGATACCATCCGGCCCACGGACTGGGCCGTGCTGGAGCTGTCCAGCTTCCAGCTGATGACCATGACCCGCAGTCCCCACATCGCGGTGCTGACCAACCTGGCCCCCAACCACCTGGACGTCCACAAGAGCATGGAGGAATATGTCTGGGCCAAGGAGAACATCTTCCGCCACCAGCAGCCCGGCGACATCGCCGTGTTCAACCTGGACAACGCCATCACCCGGGAGCTGTCCGCCCATGCCCCGGGCCGCGCCCTGTATTTCAGCCGCCAGGCAGAGCCGGAAAACGGCGTATTCCTGCGGGGTGACGCCGTGATCTCCCGCCGGGACGGACGGGAGCGTCAGATCATGACCACCGAAGACATCCGCCTGCCCGGCGTCCACAACGTGGAGAACTACATGGCCGCCATTGCGGCGGTAGACGGTCTGGTGCCGGACGACGTGATCCGCACCTTTGCCCGGACCTTCAACGGCGTGGAGCACCGCATCGAGCTGGTGCGCACCTGGCGCGGCGTCCGGTTTTACAACGACTCCATCGCCTCCAGTCCCTCCCGCACCATCGCGGGCCTGCGCTCCTTCAAGGAGAAGGTGATCCTCATCGCCGGGGGCTATGACAAGCACATTCCCTTCGATGTGCTGGGTCCCGAGGTGGTGGAGCACGTGAAGCTGCTGATTCTGTGCGGCGCCACGGCAGATAAAATCCGGGCCGCCGTGGAGCAGGCCCCCGGTTACCGGCCGGGCCATCCGGAAATACTGGATGTGACACCCTTTCAGCGGGCTGTGGAGACCGCCCGTGACCGGGCCGTCCCCGGGGACGTGGTGACCCTCTCCCCTGCCTGCGCCGCTTTTGACCAGTTCAAGAATTTCATGGAGCGGGGCAAGACCTTCAAGGCCATCGTCAACTCCTGGCAGGAGTAACGGCCGCTCCCCCTGCGGCATATATTGACCCATAGGGGGTGTGTGCCGTGAGAAGAATGCGTTATCTGCGTCTCACCGGGCGGCAGCGGCGGCTGACCTGGCTGGTGCTGGCGGTCCTGCTGACGGCGGGCCTGGGCTGCGCGGCGGTGCTGCATATGCGGCCCATCATCGTCAGCCTGGCCACCGCGCGGGTGTCCAACGCCGTCAACCGCATCGTGGTGGACGCCGTCCGGGACGCCATCGACAGCGGCCAGGTGGACTATAACGTGCTGATTCACCTGGAAAAGGACGAAACCGGCCGGGTGGCGGCTCTGGAGAGCAACATGGCGGCCTTTAACCGTCTGCGGTCCCAGATCGCCGACGAAATTCTCCGGCGGCTGTCGGAGGCATCCACCAGCGAGCTGTCCATCCCCGTGGGGACCCTCACCGGCTCCACCCTGCTGGCGGGCCGGGGGCCCTGCGTCCGGGTGCGGATGCAGGCGGTGGGCTCCACCGACGCCAGCCTCCGCAACGCCTTTTCCGCCGCCGGTATCAACCAGACCCGGCACCAGATTCTGCTGAGCGTGGACGTGTACACCAGCATTCTCCTGCCGGGCTTCACCGCCTCCACCAAGGTCAGCAACGAGATCGCCGTGGCAGAGACCGTCATCGTCGGCTCCGTGCCGGAGACGTACACCTACTTCAGCACCACGCCCGATGAGCTGGAGGATACCGCCCGGGACAACATCATGAACAAAGGATAAGTGAAACATGGACTATAAAACCGAGATGAAGGAGCTGCGGGACACCCTCAACGCCCACGGCTACCGCTATTATGTGCTGGACGCCCCCACCATCAGCGACTATGAGTACGACCATATGCTCCGCCGCCTGGAGGACCTGGAGCGGGAGCACCCGGAGGAGGTGACTCCGGACTCCCCCACCCAGCGGGTGGGCGGCCCGGCCCTGTCCCAGTTTGAACAGGTCCGCCACGACGTGCCACTGGAGAGCCTTCAGGACGTCTTTGACGGCGAGGAGGTCCGGGATTTCCTGCTGCGGGTGGCGGAGACCATGCCCCAGGCGGAATACAGCGTGGAGCCCAAGGTGGACGGCCTGTCCGTGGCCCTGGAATACCAGGACGGCGTGTTCGTCCGGGGGGCCACCCGGGGCGACGGCCAGGTGGGCGAGGACGTGACGGAAAATCTGCGCACCATCCGCTCCATCCCTATGACCCTGCCGGAGAAGCTGCCCCGTCTCATCGTCCGGGGCGAGGTGTATATGTCCCGCAGTGTGTTTGAGAAGCTCAACGCCCGCCGGGAGATCGAGGGCAAGCCCCTGATGGCCAATCCCCGCAACGCGGCGGCAGGCTCTCTGCGGCAGCTGGACCCCAAGATCGCCGCCCAGCGGCAGCTGGACATCGCCGTGTTCAACCTCCAGCTGGCCCAAGGCCGCAGCTTCACCACCCACACGGAGACCCTGGACTATCTCCGCTCCCAGCACTTCAAGGTCATCCCCTATCGCCTGTTGCGTACTCATGCCGATATCATGGCGGAAATCGACCGCCTCAACGACACCCGGATGGAGCGTCCCTTCGACATGGACGGCGCGGTGGTGAAGCTCAACGACCTGGCAGACCGGGAGACTCTGGGCAGCACCGCCAAGTTCCCCCGCTGGGCCATCGCCTATAAATATCCCCCGGAGCGCAAGACCTCCCGCATTCTGGACATCGTGGTCCAGGTGGGCCGCACCGGGGTGCTGACGCCCAAGGCCCAGCTGGAGCCGGTGCGCCTGGCCGGGACCACCGTCACCTTCGCCACCCTCCACAACCAGGACTATATCACCCAGAAGGATATCCGCATCGGCGACACCGTGGTGGTGCAGAAGGCGGGAGAGATCATTCCCGAGATCGTGGAGGTGGCGCCGGAGCACCGCCCCGCCGGGGCGGTCCCCTATTACCTCCCTCAGACCTGTCCCGTGTGCGGCGCACCGGTGGAGCGGGACCCGGACGGCGCGGCCCTGCGCTGCACCGGCGCGGAATGCCCGGCCCAGCGCCTGCGGAACCTGACCCATTTCGCCAGCCGGAACGCCATGGATATTGACGGCCTGGGCCCGGCGGTGCTGAATCAGCTCATCGAAAACGGTCTGGTAAAAACCGCCGCCGACCTGTACGACCTGACCGCCGCCGGCATCGCCCCCCTGGAGCGCATGGGCGAGAAGTCCGCCGCCAACGCCGTGGCCGCCATCTATAAAAGCCGGGACAACGACCTGTGGCGTCTGATCTTTGCCCTGGGCATCCGGCAGGTGGGTGAAAAGGCCGCCAAGGTCCTGGCCCGCCGTTTCGGCACCATGCAGGCCCTGTCCCAGGCCACGGAGGAGGAACTGACCTCCATCGACGATGTGGGCCCCATCACCGCCGCCTATATCCGCCAGTGGATGGAAAGCCCCCAATCCCGGGACCTGCTGCGGCGTCTGGAGGACGCCGGGGTCAATATGAGCTGTAAAGAGGAATTGGTTGACAATCGTTTTGCCGGAATGACTTTCGTCCTCACCGGAAGCCTGGAGCGCTTCACCCGGGAGGAGGCCGGTCAGATGATCGAGCAGCGGGGCGGCAAGTCCGCCTCCTCGGTGTCCAAAAAGACCAGCTATGTGGTGGCCGGGCCCGGCGCGGGGTCCAAGCTCCGCCGCGCCCAGGATCTGAACATCCCCGTCCTGACGGAGGACGAGTTCCTGGAGCTGCTGAAATAAATAATTCTCACCAATATAATAATTTTTATGTAAAAGTCATGGAGCCAGTTACCGGCTCCATGGCTTTTTGTTTCTTTCCACGACTCCCGGTTAGATTTTACGGAAAAATTCAATGAAATCATTTGTTAAATCATTGACATCTCAATTCAAAGTGCTAAAATGAAAAATGTATGTATAGGTCGGACGGCGGTCTGTGTGGGGCCGCCGCAAAAATGTGTGAGGAGGAACCTATATGAGCAAGCTCCTGAAAATCTGTGACGGCAACGAAGCCGCCGCCTATGTTGCCTATGCCTTTTCCGAGGTAGCGGGCATCTATCCCATCACCCCGTCGTCCCCCATGGCGGAGAAAACCGACGAATGGGCCGCCAACGGAAGAAAGAACATCTTCGGCCAGACCGTCCGCCTGGTGGAGATGCAGTCCGAGGCCGGCGCCTGCGGCGCGTGTCACGGCGCACTGGAGGCCGGTGCTCTGGCCACCAGCTTCACCGCCTCCCAGGGCCTGATGCTGATGATCCCCACCATGCACCGCATCTCCGGTGAGCGTCTGCCCGGCGTGCTGCATGTGGCGTCCCGCACCGTGGGCACCCACGCCTTCTCCATCTTCGGCGACCACAGCGATGTGATGAACTGCCGCCAGACGGGCTTTGCCATGCTCTCCAGCGGCAGCGTCCAGCAGGCCGCAGACCTGGCCGCCGTGGCCCATCTGTCCGCCATCCGGGCCCGGATCCCCTTCCTGCACTTCTTCGACGGTTTCCGCACCAGCCACGAGATCCAGAAGATCGACGTGCTGAGCTATGACGAATACGCCAAGCTGGTGGATTACGAGGCCCTGGCCAGATTCCGCGCCAACGCCCTGAACCCCGAGGATCCCCGGATGCGCTCCCTGGTGGATAACCCCGATATCTACTTCCAGCTGCGGGAGTCCAACAACACCGACTATGCCAACCTCCCCGACGTGGTGGAGGACTACATGGCCCAGATCAGCCGCCTGACGGGCCGGGAATATCACCTGTTCAACTATTACGGCGCGCCTGACGCAGAGCGCGTCATCGTGGCCATGGGCAGCGTGTCCGGCTGCGCCCAGGAGGTCGTCAATTATCTGAACGCCAAGGGTGAGAAGGTGGGCTTCCTGCAGGTGCACCTGTTCCGCCCCTTCTCCCGCAAGCACCTGATGGCCGCCATGCCCAAGACCGTGAAGCGCATCGCTGTGCTGGACCGTGTGAAGGAAGCCGGTTCCATCGGCGAGCCCCTGTATGAGGACATCTGCGCCGCCTATATCAACGAGGCGGACCGCCCCCTGATCTTCGCCGGACGCTATGGCCTGTCCAGCAAGGACACCACCCCCGCCCAGCTGAAGGCCGTGTTCGACAATCTGCTGCTGGAGGAGCCCAAGAACCACTTCACCATCGGCATCGAGGATGACGTGACCCACCTGTCCCTGCCCGTGGGCGCTCCCCTGCTCACCGAGCCCGAGGGCACCATCAGCTGCAAGTTCTGGGGCCTGGGCTCCGACGGCACCGTGGGCGCCAACAAGAACTCCATCAAGATCATCGGCGAAACCACGGATATGTACTGTCAGGCGTACTTTGAGTACGACACCAAGAAGTCCTTCGGCATCACCAAGAGCCATCTGCGCTTCGGCAAGCACCCCATCAGCTCCACCTACTATGTCAGCCGGGCCGACTTTGTGGCCTGCCACAACCAGACCTATCTGACCAAGTACGACATCATCTCCGAGCTGAAGCCCCACGGCAGCTTCCTGCTGAACTGCGAGTGGACCGAGGACCAGCTGGAGCAGCACATCCCCGGCGACATCCTGCGCTATATCGCGGAAAACGACATTCATTTCTACATCATCGACGCCAATAAGGAATCCCAGGCCCTGGGTCTGGGCAACCGGTCCAACATGGTGCTGCAGGCGGCGTTCTTCAAGCTGGCTAATGTCATCCCCGTGGAGGACGCCGTGGAGCACATGAAGGCCGCCGTGAAAAAGACCTACGGCCTCAAGGGTGAAAAGGTGGTCAACATGAACATCGCCGCCGTGGACGCCGGTATCAACGCCCTGGTGCAGGTGCAGGTGAAGCCCGAGTGGAAGAACCTGTCCGGCGCCGCCATCCAGCCGCCCCGCGCCGATGTGCCCGACGTCATCAAAAATATCCTGGTGCCCATCAACGCCCAGAAGGGCGATGATCTGCCGGTTTCCGCCTTCCGGGGCATGGAGGACGGCACCATGCCTCTGGGCACCTCCCAGTATGAAAAGCGCGGCATCGCCACCCACCTGCCGGTGTGGGACAAGGACGAGTGTATCCAGTGCAACCGCTGCTCCTTCGTGTGTCCCCACGCGGTGATCCGCCCGTACCTGCTGAACGAGGACGAGGTCAAGAACGCCCCCGCCGGTCTGGAGCTTACCGACGCCAAGGGTCCCCAGCTGGCCGGCCTGCGGTACACCATGGGCGTGTCCACCCTGGACTGCACCAGCTGCGGCAGCTGCGTGGCCTCCTGCCCCAAGAGCGGCAAGGCCCTGCGCATGGTCCCGGCCCACGAGGTATCCCTGGACCAGACCAACTGGAACTACCTGCAGACCATCCCCGAGAAGAACGACCGCTTCGACAAGTTCACCCTGAAGGGCAGCCAGTTCCGCCAGCCCCTGGTGGAGTTCAACGGCGCCTGCGCCGGCTGCGGCGAGACGCCGTATGTGAAGCTGCTGACCCAGCTGTTCGGCGACAAGATGTTCCTGGCCAACGCCACCGGTTGCACCCAGGCCTGGGGCGCGGCCATGCCCTGCGTGCCCTACTGCAAGAATAAGGAGGGCAAGGGTCCCGCCTGGTCCAACTCCCTGTTTGAAAACAACGCCGAGTTCTCCTATGGTATGTGCCTGGCGGTGAAGCAGCTGCGCGCCGCCGTCACGGACTACGTCCGTCAGCTGGATGACATGACCGAAAACGCCGCCGTCAAGGCCGCCATCGCCAAGTGGCTGGAGACCTATGACGATCTGGATGCCTCCACCCCCGCCACCCAGGAGCTGCTGCACCTGCTGGAGAGCCAGAGCTTCTCCGCTCAGGAGCAGGCCGTGGTGGACGAGATCCTCAAGCGCCGCAAGGATATGTCCAAGAAGACCATGTGGATGTACGGCGGCGACGGCTGGGCCTACGACATCGGCTACGGCGGATTGGACCATGTGTTCGCCATGGGCGAGGACGTCAACGTCCTGCTGGTGGACACCGAGGTGTATTCCAACACCGGCGGACAGTCCTCCAAGGCCACTCCCGTGGGCGCCGTGGCCCAGTTCCAGGCCAGCGGCAAGAAGACCAAGAAGAAGGACCTGGGCATGCTGATGATGACCTACGACAACGTCTATGTGGCCCAGTGCTCCATGGGCGCGGACCCGGCCCAGCTCATCAAGGCCATCCGGGAGGCCGAGGCCCACAAGGGTCCCTCCATCGTCATCTGCTACGCGCCCTGCATCAACCACGGCATCAAGAAGGGCATGGGCTGCGTCCAGCAGGAGATGAAGGACGCCGTGGCCTCCGGCTACTGGAACCTGTACCGCTACAGTCCCGAGACCCACAAGTTCACCCTGGACAGCAAGGAGCCCAGCATGGCCCTGTACGACTTCATGAAGGGCGAGGTGCGCTACTCCTCCCTGGAGCTGAGCTTCCCGGAGAACGCCAAGGTCCTGTTCGCCGAGGCGGAGGACGCCGCCAAGGCCAAATACGAGTCCTATAAGCGCCGGGCCGAGGATCAATAAGGCCGGGCACAATGCAGCCAGATAATCACAATGCCGGATAATTAAAAAGCGATAAGAACCTTTCGTTTTCAGAGAGCGGCACGGCTTCGGTCGCGCCGTTCTCTTTTGCGGCATTTATCCCGACAGAGGCTCCGTTCCCCGGGCATAACGGCCAAAAAACACGTGTGCTTTTTGGCATATACCACAATCTTTCCAAAAATACAAAAAGTCCGTTGCAAAACGGCTGCAACGGTGTTGTATATAGTAGGGGTGAGAGCTTCCCACCGCCATATAAGAGGAAAGAGAGAAAACATATGAAACCGTTCCGACACTTCGCCATCGCGTTCTGCGTGTGTTCCTTGCTTTGTATGCTGACGGCCTGCATGTCTTCAGTTACCGTTTGGCCTTCATTCGTTGATATATCAAAAAAGGATGTCATCCTGCGGGTAGATGGAACGGAAACTGCCATGCTGTATTGGTACGATGCACCAAACGGCGACTACGAATGGAATGTTTTTCAGATCCTCGACAATGGACAGGTCGCCCCTATTTCTTTGCGTTACACCGATAAAGTGGCACAAATAGAGGACAACTTGTGCCACATAACAGAGTGCTTCGTCCCGGACTATGGGGAGCACTACATTCTCATTACTTACATGTCGACAGATCAGGATCCGCTCCCATCCGTGTCAGACTCCGCATTTTCTACATTTTACTCCTACGAAATTGAAAATGGGGTGGCTCGAATGTACTGCTTTTTTGCCTATATTCCCGAATTCTCTGAAAGCTACACCGTGTATATCAATCAGGATGCCGTTGCGTTAAACTGAACCAAGAAGGGAAAAAGTCGGCCAGGTTTCCATTCCGAGCTTTGATGGCCATCCTTTTTGCGTGATCGGGCTATGGCCGAACCATCACGGCAATCCAGGCTCGGGAATTTATATCAAAAGCGGGAATCCGGCAAGTCGGATTCCCGCTTCAACACATTTACCTTCCGCCCAGGTCCACCGCGTGGCGGACAAAGCTCATAGGCGGCACCGGATGGGGCAGCTGCATGGTAAACACCATCTGCGGCGTTTTCGGCTCCGTCAGCGGCAGCCCCTGGCTGTCGGTCATCATGGGGGACGTCATGGTAAAGGGCTTGGTGTCCGGCCCCACCACCTCCACCTGATCCCCGCAGGCAAACTTGTTGCGCAGGCTCAGGGTAGCCAGGCCCTCCGGCGTGCAGTCCGTCACCACGGCGCAGATCTGCCAATCACGGATGTACCGGGCGTCCTCATAGAACTGCCCCGGCTGGCCATAAAAAAATCCGGTGGAATAGTGCCGGTGGCTGACATGCTCCACCTCGTCCCGCCACACCGGGTCCACCGGCCGCCCGGCGGCCACGTCGTCCAGCACATGGCGATAGGCCCCGGTGACAATGGCGGCGTAATAGGCGGACTTGGCCCGCCCCTCGATCTTCAGGCAGTCCACCCCGGCGTCCATCAGGTCGTCCAGGTGGTCGATCATGCACATATCCCGGGAGTTCATGATGTAGGTGCCCTTCTCGTCCTCGAACACCGGGAAATACTCCCCGGGCCGTTTCTCCTCCATCAGTGCGTACTGATAGCGGCAGGGCTGGGCGCAGGCTCCCCGGTTGGAGTCCCGCCCGGTCATATAGTTGGACAGCAAGCACCGCCCGGAATAGGACACGCACATGGCCCCGTGGCAGAAGGTCTCCAGCTCCAGGGCCGGGTCCACCCGGCGGCGGATCTCCCGTATCTCGTCCATCCCCAGCTCCCGGGCCAGCACCACTCGCTGGGCCCCCAGGTCAAACCACGCCTGGGCGCAGGCATAGTTGGCGATGGACTGCTGGGTGCTGATGTGCCGCTGGCACCGGGGGGCATATTTCCCGGCCAGGATAAAGGCCCCCAGGTCCGCCAGAATCAGGGCGTCCACCCCGGCGTCGTTGAGCTTTTCCAGGTGCTCCGGCAGTCGGTCCACCTCGCCGCTGCGGGGCATGGTGTTCACGGTGGCGTGGACCTTCACCCCGTGCCGGTGGGCAAAATCCACCGCCCGGGGCAGCTCCTCATCACTGAAATTTCCCGCAAAGGACCGCATGCCGAAGGACGTCCCCGCCAGATACACGGCGTCCGCCCCGTACAGCACGGCCATCTGCAGCTTTTCCCAGTCCCCTGCCGGAGCCAGCAGCTCCGGTTTTTTTCGCTCCGCCGTCATCCGAACTTCCGCAGATTGGCGTTGTGCTCGGACAGGGTGCGGCTGAACACATGCCGCTGGGTATCGGGATTGAGCACATAGAAATAGTAGTTGGTATCGTCCGGCTGCAGGGCGGCCTGGATGGAGGCCTTACCGGCGTTGGCGATGGCCGTGGGCGGCAGGCCCTGGTGGGTATAGAGGTTATAGGGGCTGTCCAGGGTCTGATAGTCGTCCTCGGTGATCTCCCGCCCGGCGGCATACACCAGAGAGGCGTCGATCTGCAGCAGGTGGGCCGTCTCGCCCACGTTCTCCAGGCGGTTGTGGATGACGGAGGAGATCAGCGTGCGGTCGGTGCCGTCGGTCTCCTTCTCGATCAGGGAGGCCATGATGACGATCTCCTTCAGGCTGTAGGAGGAGTTGGCAATCAGCGGCGCCAGGTCCGGATCGTCCACAATACGGTCCTGGAAGTTGGCCAGCAGGCGGCTCAGGGCCGAGTCGGCGTTTTCCTTCACATAGAATTCGTAGGTATCCGGGAACAGATAGCCCTCCAGGCGGCTGATGCTGCCCAGATTCTCGTTGTCCACGAAGTCGAACTTGTCGAACACATGGTTCTTGGCGGCCTCCTCTAGGGCGGCGGCGTCGGACACGTCGTTCTCCGCCAGCAGCTGGATGATCTGCTCCACGGTGTAGCCCTCGGGGATGGTGACGGTAACGGTGGCCGCCACGCCGCCGGTGGGCTGCATGGACTTGATGAGACAGTTGAAGTCCATGTCGGTGTTCAGCTCATACACGCCGGGCTGGATATAGCGGCTGGCGTGGAATACGGGGCTGGTGATCATGAACAGCAGCTTGGAGTTGATGAGCCCCGCCTTCTTCAGCTTGGTGGCCACCGTCCCCACGGAGTCGCCGCTCTCCACCTCGACGGTGGCGGTCAGAGGAGCCTTATTCAGGGCGCACACATCGTTGACGGCCAGCCAGCCGATACCGGCCAGCAGGAACGAGGCCACGATGACCCCCGCCAGATAGCCCAGCCACCCCAGGCGGCGCTTTTTCTTGGGCTTCGGTCCCTGGCCGGAAGCCTGCTTACGGACCTCCTGGACATCCCATTTGGCCGTATCGGAGTTCTGATAATCGGACATATGATCGGTTCCTTTCTCTATTTTTTCCGCCGGGCACACCCGGACAAGATACGCCGGAGCCATCTCCGGCATAGAATAGCCCATACAGGAAACAAGTGAGGTGAATCGCATGTGCTTTGACAACAACAATTGCTCCTGCATCTGGCTGATCGTGATCTTACTGCTGGTGTTCTGCTGCTGCGGCAGCGGAACCGGATCCCGCTGCGGCTGCGGCAACGGAGGCGACGGCTGCTGCTCCTGCTGAGGGCCGTACATACCTTCGTCCGGAGGGGACGCGCAGGCGTTCCCTCCCTATTTTATGCCCTCCAGCAGGTCCCGGAGCCGCTCCATGACCTCCCGGTGGATGTCGTCCACGGAGCGGACCTGCCCGTCCCGGGCGCAGTCAATGCGGCTCCACCCGTAGTCCACCACCATGGCGGCGCTCTCCCGGCAGGACCGCAGGTATGCCTCGTCCCGCTCGTGGATGTCGGCGGCGGTGTGGGTCAGCTGTTCCCGGCGGCGCATCATCTGCTCTGACAGCTCCGTGGGCACGTCCAGATACAGTACCCGGTCCGGCTCCGGCAGCCCCAGCTTCCGGTATTCAAAGTCAAACAGCCAATCCAGAAACGCCTGCCGCTCCTGAGGCGGCAGCTTGGAGGTCTGGTGCACGGCGTTGCTGGTGGTGTACCGGTCGGCGATGACCAGCCCCCCCTGCCGGTACCAGCCGCCCCAGTCCTGCTTGAAGGAGGCGTAGCGGTCCACGGAGAAAAACGTGGCGGCGGCATAGGCATTGACGTCCGCCGGGTCGGTGCCGAAGGCCCCGCTGAGATACAGCCGCAGCAGCGCCGAGGACTCCTCCTTGTACCGGGGAAATTCCAGCTTGCGGAAGGGCACGCCCCGGCTCTCCAGCTCCCGGCACAGAAGCGCCGTCTGGGTGGCCTTTCCGGAGCCGTCGGTGCCCTCGAATACGATCAGTTTTCCGCTCATCCTATGTTTCCTCCCCCGGCTCGACATATGCATTCAGGTTATTCTACCACGGCCCGGCCCTTTTGTCCATGAAAAAGTTTTCCGCCCCGTCCGGAGGCCTCATCTATACATTTTCATTTTCCTGTACAGAATCCGTAAAAATCAGGTGACAAATCCGGACAAAGGCAGTATAATATAGACAAATCATCACCATTGACGGGGTGCAGAAAGGATGTTTTCGCATGAAAAAGCAGATTCTTATCACCATTGGCCGCGAATACGGCAGCGGCGGGCATGACCTGGCGGTCCTGCTGAGCCAGCGGCTGGGCATCCGGATGCTGGACCGGGAGCTTATTGACGAGCTCTGGAAAAATGACCCGGAAATGCAGCGGCTGGCCCAGGAGTACGACGAGCGGCCGGTGAACCGCATTCTCAGCCGCAAGATCAACGAATTTGACAACTCCATCCCCCACAACGTGGCCCAGCGGCAGTTCGACATGATCCGCCAGATCGCCGACAGCGGCGAATCCGCCATCTTCGTGGGCCGCTGCGCCGACTATGCCCTGGCCGGGCGGCCGGGCCTGCTGCGGATCTTCTGCCGGGCGGACCTGACCCAGCGGATCAAGCGCATCCAGCAGCGGCACAATCTCTCCCTGGAAAAGGCCGCGCTGCTGGTGGCCAAAACCGACCGGCACCGCCGGGTTTACTACCACCACCACACCGGCAAGTTCTGGGGCCACAGCTCCTGCTATGACCTGACGGTGAACACCAGCGTCCTGGGGGTGGAGAAAACCGCCGAAGCCCTGGAGGCGTATATCCGGGCATTTCAGGAGCAGGACTGACCGCCGCACATATTTTGATACAAAAAAAAGCACCGCCCGCAGGCGGTGCTTTTCATATGGTTCTTTTACTCGGCGGGGTAAACAGAAACCTGCTTACGATCCTTGCCCAGACGCTCGAAGCGGACAACACCGTCGGCCTTGGCAAACAGCGTGTCATCGCTGCCGATGCCGACGTTGGTGCCGGCGTGGATGTGGGTGCCGCGCTGGCGGACCAGGATGTTGCCGGCCAGAACGAACTGACCATCAGCGCGCTTGGGACCAAGGCGCTTGGACTCGGAATCACGGCCGTTCTTGGTGGAGCCCATACCTTTTTTATGGGCAAAGAACTGCAGACCAATATTCAGCATAATGCAGTACCATCCTTTCTATGAGATGATTGCGGGGGAACAGGAGGGTTTCACGCCTCCATCACTTCAATGTTTTCCGGATACTCGTCGTGAAGCTGGGCCAGATACACCATCAGCCCCGTCAGAAGATTCTGGCAGGTGTTCTCCGCCATGGGAGCCAGGCCCCCGGGCAGACGAAAGGAGATGGCGGTGTCCTGCTCCCGGACTTTCACCGCGGCACACAGACCCATCACGTCATTGACGGTGGCTTCTACCAGGCGCACGGCGCTGGTAACGGCGGCGCAGACGATGTCCTCACCCTCTGCGGCGAAGTCGCTGTGTCCCTGTGCATCGAAACCGACGATGCGGGCTTCCTCTGTCAGGAATGTAACGGTCGTCATGCTGTCACTCAGAAGGAGATCTTGCCGATTTCCACCTTGGTGTAGGGCTGACGATGACCCTGCCGTTTGCGATAACCCTTCTTGGGGGTATACTTGAAGATACGGATCTTCTTGCCCTTGCCGTTCTTGACGACCTTGGCGTCCACCTTAGCGCCCTCCACCACGGGAGTGCCGAACTTGGTGTTTTCGCCGTCGACGATGGCCAGGACCTGGTCGAACACCACGGAATCACCCGCGTTGACGTCCAGCTTCTCGATAAACAGAGTGTCACCCTCGGAGACGTTGTACTGCTTACCACCGGTCACGATAATAGCCTGCATACTTGTTGCACCTGCCTTTCCTTTATTACGGACTCGCTGTCGGGGGCGTCCGGCAAGGCCGGAACTTTTGACCCATTCAAAGCGGCTTATAGAGTATAACAGAGAAATTCACCTTTGTCAATCACTTTTCGCCGTTTTCCAAAGCAAAAATTTGCCCGCCTGCCGCTTTCGCGGCAGGCGGGCGCTTATTGTCTTATGCCCCGGGCTGTTACACGGTGCCCGTTACCGTCAGGACGCTCTGTCCCGGGGTGACGGTCCAGGAGCCGTCGGCGTTCTGGGTGAACGCGGCCTCCGGCACCGCCAGCTTCCCGGCCACGGTGGCAAAGGCGCCGGTGGCGGCGTCATAGGTGTAGTCCTCCGGCGACGTCCAGGCCGTGCCGTTGAAGGTGACGCCGGTGATGTTCAGGATGGGGTCGAAGGTGTCGGTGATCACGGCCCCCTCCTGGCCGGTCAGGGCGGTGTTGCCGGTGTTGCGGATGGTAAAGGTATAGGTCAGGGGTCCGTTGCCGGTGACCACGGCGGGAGACAGGGCCTTGCTGATGGTCAGCTCCGGTGCGGCCTGCGCCGCCGTGGTGGCCGTGGCCGTCAGAGGAGCCGCCAGCCCGCCGCCGGTAACGGTGACGGTGTTGCGGATCTCGCCCTCCACCCCCGGCGGGGCGAACTCCGTGACCCGTGCCTGATACACCAGGGTGGCGTTGCCTCCGGCGGGGACAGTCACGCCGGTAACGGTCATCGGCGGCCCCGCCGTCACTGCCGGGGCGGTCTGCTCCGTGCCGCCGGTGTAATAGTGGACGCTGCCCGGCACATAGGCCAGGGGATACACGGTCCCGGCGGCCGCGGTGCTGCCGCCCAGATCGTCGGTCAGAGTCAGCCCCGTCAGGGCCGCCGTGCCGGTATTGCTGAGGGTCACCACATAGGTCACCGTGTCGCCGGGCCGGTAGCCGCCGGATACCGCCGTCTTGGTGATGGTCAGCGCGTCCTGCAGCTCGCCGGTCGTGGTGACCTTCTTGCCGATGTAGGCATAGATACATGCTAGGTAGTAAGCGGTCGAGGGCATGGCCAAGGGAGCGTCGCGGCCGACTTCAGCAGCAATCTTGTTAACTTCTTCTTCGGCCTTGGCGAACATTTCGTCAGAGCCGTTAAAGACGCGTTCGAACAATGTTTTCATTGTGCGTTCATTCCTTTCAGATCA
>OHTU01000312.1_pt1 | contig 18948 bp, 10 predicted proteins | sample 1578961 | NCBI WGS metagenome assembly OHTU01 (sample SAMEA3879582, study PRJEB24766) | human gut metagenome | biome: human-associated habitat; feature: feces | place: USA | collected 1985/1987 | reverse complement strand
CCCCTGCAAAGCCGATGCCTATGTTCAATCCGCTGCCGGTGACCGCTGCGCGGTACACGCCGGTACGGCTGCCGCACTCCTGCGGGTAGACGGGGCTGTTCTGGGCAAAGTCCTGCCGGACATTGTAGCTCCAAGCGCCCATTTTGCCGCCTGCGGTGCGGTCGGCGGTGGTCTCCCGGGGGCCAAGACCGAGATAGGATACCTCAGTCAGTTCCCGGCGCAGCGGGAAGAGCAGCCCGAACTCCGGCAACTCAGTGCGCGCGCCCTGCCATGTCATGGTGATGTCGCAGCGGCCTGCGCCGTCGATGGCAAAATCAATGGGCAGCGTCTGCCCATCTGGCAGGGTGTAGTTTGCGCGGACGGTGACGAACTCATCCTTTGCTTCGGCAGTCAGATTATCGCACCGGGCGTAGAGACCGGCGGTTTTCCAGAAGGCAAATGTAAAAGGTTCTGCGCAGCCCTCGTCGTTGTTGGTAGGCGCACGCCAGAAGTTGGGACGCACGGTATCGTCCAGCAGCTGCACGCCGTTATAGCGGATGGACACCAGCCCCTTGCCGCGGCCAAAGATGTACTCGAAGCCCTCGCCCTTTACGCCGATGTTGCAGTCCATCTCCACCAGCTGTGGGGCGGGCAGGGTCAGCCGGGCGGCGGTATGGTTGTGCCATACCTGCCCAAAGGCGGCTTCATAGCCCGCCGGGATGCCGGGCAGCGCAGCCCGCTGGATGGCGGTAACGGTCATGCAGGCAAGCCCTGTCTCCGGCAGAGCAAACGGGAACGGAATGCGCACTTGTTCACCCGGTTTGCAGTCTGCCCGCAGCACGGCGCGGCGCTCCGGCTTGCCGTTGACCGAGGACGCAAACACAAGGTCGTAGGCGTTCAGGTCGGTAAAGAGATTCCGGTTTTCAATCACGGCTTCGGTGTCGGTCAGGGTGATCTTCAGCGGTGCATAGGCCGCCTTGACTGCGTCCATTTTGGGAGTGTTACGGCGGTCGGGCAGCACAAGGCCGTCCACGCAGAATTCCCGGTCGGTGGGGCGGTCGCCAAAGTCGCCGCCGTAGGCAAAGCCGGGCTTTCCGTCCGGACCCGTCACGGCGATGCCGTGGTCCATGTACTCCCAGATGAACCCGCCCTGATACAGCGGCTCTTCGTAGGCATACTCGGTGTAGTCGGTGATGCCGCCGCAGCTGTTGCCCATGGCGTGGCTGTACTCGCACATGATAAAAGGCTTTTCCGGGTGCTCTGCCAGAAACTTTTTGATGTCTGCCACCGGGGTATACATCTGGCTTTCCATATCGGAGGTGGCGGGGTATTCCCGGTTCCAGAAAATACCCTCGTAGTGCACAAGGCGGCTGGGGTCGGTGCGGCGGAAGTATTCGCTCATCTCCCACAGGGTCTTGCCGCCGTGGCTCTCGTTGCCGCAAGACCAGATGAGGATGGCCGGGTGGTTTTTGTCCCGTTCCAGCATGGCTTCGGCGCGGGCAAGCACATTTTCCCGCCACTCCGGGCGCGCACCGGGCAGCGTCCACTCGTCCGAGCCGTCCGCGCCCAGCTTCTGCCATGTGCCGTGGGTCTCCAGATTCGTCTCCCCGATGACGTACAGGCCGTATTCATCGCAGAGCTGCAGAAAATACGGGTCATCCGGGTAGTGGCTGGTGCGCACGGCGTTGACGTTGTGGGCCTTCAGATTCTTCACATCCCACAGCATCTCTTCCCGGCTGACCGTGCGCCCGGTGCGGCAGCTCCACTCATGGCGGTTGACGCCCTTGAACACAATACGCTGGCCGTTCAAAAGCATCTGGCGGTCTTTCAGTTCAAATTTTCGCAGACCGACTTTCAGCCCGGTGCGCTCCACCAGAGCACCATCGCGCAGCAGGGCGATTTCTGTCTCGTACAGGTTCGGTTGCTCGGCGCTCCACAGGGCGGGATGCTCCACCGTAAAGGTAAAGGAAACATCCTGCACGTCCTCCTCCACGTCCGGGTCGGCTTCGCCTTTGCCGAACACCACGCCGCTGTCGTATTCCGCAGGCTCGCCCACCTCAGCGGACTGCTCCTGCCCATTGAACACCACCGACACCGTTCCCGCGCCGCTGACCTTGCAATCAAAGGTAACAGTGGCGCTGGAAAAATCCGGGGCAAAATCTTGCTTTACAAAGACATCTTCCAGATGGAGCTCCGGCTTGGTGAACAGTTCTACTGAGCGGAATAAGCCGCTCATGCGCCAGAAATCCTGATCTTCCAGCCAGCTGCCGGAGGAGAAACGGTACACCTGTACCGTCAGGGTATTTTCGCCGGGGTGGACGGCGGCGGTCATGTCAAATTCAGCGGGAGTGAAGGTATCCTCGGTGTAGCCGATGTAAACGTCATTGCACCAGACGGCGGCGGCACTGTCGGCACCGTTCAGGCGCAAGTAACAGCTTGCCCAGCTTTCCGGCAGGGTGAAACTACGCTGATACTCCCCGATGGGGTTATAATCCTGCGGAATTTCGCCGGGGCGCAGCTTTTCGTGGCCGTCCCACGGGTACTGGGTGTTGACGTAATGGGGCGTGCCGTAGGGCTGGCCGGGCTTTTGCAGGCTCTGCATCTGGATAAAGCCGGGCACAGTCAGGGTATCCCAGTCCGTAAAGGGTGCGGTCAGGTTTTCCGCATAGCGGAAGTTCCACTCGCCATCCAAGCTGACGGTCAGGGGCAGTTCGGGGCTTGTCTGGTCCGCAAAATGGGCGTGGAAGGGCAGGCGGTTCTGCTGGAAAATTTCCGGGTCGGCCAGAAGTGCCGATGTGATAGGATTATTTAAAGGCATAAATGTCACCTCGCAGCATTTTCTGCTTTTATTATAGCACAGAATATAAGAAAAACAGCCGCATAAAAACGACTGTTTTTCTGGAGAGAAGCGGCATCAGTCCGCTTCGTCAAGGATCTCGGTGTCCAGCACCGTGTGCCCCTTGGGGATGTGGTACTTCACGGCGGGCAGATGTACGTTGGTGAAGTACAGGCTGGTGTTGGGGTCGCAGCCGATGACCACTGCTTCTCCCCTGCCGCGCACGGTGCAGCGCAGGGTGTCGCAATGGGCTTCGGCGGTATCGCTTTCCACGCTTTCGGCGTAGCCCGGTGCAAAATTGGGCACGGCAAAACCGCAGTCGTAGGCTTCGCAGTCGAAACTGCTGTCAATCTCGTGATGGCGGCGGTGGCCGGTGGCCGTGGGGGTGATGGTAGTGGTCACCTCAATGCCGGGGAAGGGCGACCACTGCGCAGTCACAGCCCCGGCTTCAATTTCCCACGTTTTGCTCACCTTGCGCACAAACACGTTATCGTCGATGACAAAGGCCAGCATACTGTCGGGAGCCGCCTGATTGAGCACCTCCCGGCTGCGGGAGGCGCAGAAGCCAAAGCGGGTATCGTAGGCAAATTTTGCGTACTTTTCCGGGAACTGTCCGTGGCCGTGCCCCTCGTTGACACCGGCAGCATAGGCCGTTACCCGCCCCGCCCGGCGCTGCACCAGCATATTGGCGTATGGCATGGGCTTGAGCCGCTCCAATGCGGGCATGGGCGCGGCTTCGGCAGACCAGAAGGGGTGGTCATCCGGCAGAGCAAGCAACAAAAAGCTCTTCATGCCCCAGTAGGGGCTGCCGGGGGCGTTGTACCGCTCGGCCATGTACATCTGCGGGTAGCAGTAGCCGATGGTCAGGATGCCGTCCCGGTCGAACATTTTCTGCCCCAGCCACCAGTTGAAGTTGCGGACGATGAGCCCTTTCATCACCGGCAGGGGCAGCGGTTCCAGCCCTGCCCAGATGCAGGCCGCCCAGAAGCTGTTCTGGGCAAAGCGGTAGGTCAGGCTGCGGCCAAAGGGCAGTGCCGCGCCATTGGCATCGAACCAGTAGACGAACTGCTGCGCGAACAGCTGGGCGCGCTGGCGGTAAAGGGCAGCACGCCGGGGGTCGGTATCTGCGGCAAATTTAGAGTAGAGCAGCCCGTAATACTGGATGGCCCACGGGATGTAGTAATCCTTCTGCACCGAGGCGCCATCGGTGGACCAGCCGTCGCCGCTGTAATAGCTGTCGATTTTGCAAAGACCGTCCTCCAGCAGCTCCGGGCTGTAAGGCATCCCCACGCTTTTCAGGGCAAGGTTTACAAGGATGCGGAAAAACTGCCAGTTGCAGTCCGGGATGGTGTGGGCGTTGATCTGCCCCAGCCATGCGGCAAGGTTCTGTTTTTCGGTGTCAGAAAGCGGGGTCCACAGCTTTTCCGGTGCAGTCAGGATGCCGCAGGCAATGGCAGCCATCTCCACATAACACTGGTCGTACTCCCCGGTGGTGCCCCAGTATTCGGGGTTTTCCGGGTCTGCACCGGCGGCAAGACCCTTGCGGTAGATGGTTTCAAATTCCGGGTCAGAGCCGCCGCCTACCCAGAAGGGCACCAGCGCCCACAGCGGGCGGCTGAAGGCTTCCAGCTCAATGGCATTTTGGTTGTAGGTCACGCCCGTCTCGCCCAGATGCAGCCGGGCACAGCCTGCGGAATAATAAGGCTTGAGCGGGTCGAGAAATTTGTGCATCAGTGCGGTAAAATCCGCTTTGGTCTGCAAGTTCATCACCAGTACATCTCCCAGTCTTTGGTCAGGCGGGTCAGCGCCTCCATGTAAAAATAATCGCCCCAGCTCGTACATTCATCCACGCCCTCCGGGGTGCAGGTGTTGTAGGGGCTTTTTTTGCTGTAAGTGCCGTGCAGCAGCTGGCCGGAGCCGAGGGTACCAGGCTTTACCGCATAATTTGCGGCAAGGCTGGCCAGCATCTGCCGTGCCAGCGTGCGCCACTGGGCAGCTTCTGTTTCGTCCACATACTTTGCCGCTTCCAGCAGGCCGCAGGCCACGATGGCCGCAGAGGAGGAATCCCGGGGTTCGCCGCTTTCCGGGGCAAAGAGCATATCCCAGCAGGGGATCATATCCTCCGGCAGGCGGGAAAGGTAAAACGCCAGCGCTTTGCGGAACACATCCAAAAACTTTTCATCGTGGGTGTAGGTGTAGCCAATGGCGCTGCCGTACACGCCCCACGCCTGTCCCCGTGCCCAGAAGCTGTCGTCCTTATAGCCCTGACAGGTGCGGCCGCCCTTGGGGGTGCCGTCCGGGTTCATAAAGAAGGTGTGGTAGGTGCTGCCGTCCGGCCGGAAGGAGTTTGCCAGCGTAGTGGCGGTGTGGGCGGCGGCGATCTCGCGGTAGTGGTCGCTGCCGGTCACCTGCGCTGCCCAGTACAGCAGCGGCACGTTGAGCATACAGTCAATGATATAGCGGTAGTTGTCGGGGTCGTCCATGGTGCCCCATGCCTGCAAGAAGCGGCCGCTGGGCTGGTAGCGGGTCAGCAGCTGGTCGGCGGCGGCAATGGCGGCGTTTTTGCCCTTTTCGCTGCCCACCAGCTTCCATGCTGCCACGCAGGTGGGGCTGTACAAAAAGCCCATATCGTGGTGGTCCACTTCCACCTTGCGGGCAATGCGGTCCGCAAAGCTGTCCACTTGAATGAGGGCGGCGGTCTTGAATTTTTCGTCCCCGGTGGCTTCGTAGGCCAGCCAGATCTCACCGGGCCAGAAGCCGCAGGTCCACTGGTTATTGGCACAGCCGGGGTAGATATTGTTCACGCTGGAATGGTTCTGGCACTGGTAGGTGTACAGGGGCAGATTGGTCTCCACCTGTTTGCAGGCATCGGCCAGTGCCTGCCGTGCCTCGGCGTCGGTCATAGCGTGGTTCTGGTAGGTTTTCATCATGATTACTCCTTAAATCCAAACGTAGGTATCTCTGCCCACCGCTGGCGCAGAAAGTGCATACCCAGCTTGGGGCGGCGGTCCCGGGTGAACAGGCCCTTTTTGTTGCCGTCCACCCGCATGGGGCCCTGCACGGTGTCGTAGTCTGCAAAGTTCCAGACAAATTCTCCCACAAACCACGGGCGCTTGTCAAACTCTGCATCCAGACGGCGGTAGAACTCCACCTGAAACTCCTCACTGAACATCTCGGCTCCGGCGGTGTGCAGACCTGCCACGGTGTCTGCGCCGTACTCGCTCATCATCACGGGCTTGTGCTGATCTGCCCAGAAATCCAGCTCCTGATTCAAACCGTAGCAGGCGGCGTCCATGTCGCCGGAAAGGTTGTACCAGCCGTAGTAGCGGTTGATGCAGACGACATCCATCGTGCGGGTCGTGATGTCCTTGGTGTAGTCGTTCTGGCAGCAGACGAGGGTGACCGGGCGGTTCTGCGGGTCCAGCTGATGTGCCAGCTCATACAGCGGGTGCCAGTAATCGTAGGCATCCTGCGGGAAGTGCTCCAGATCCGGCTCGTTGCCAAGGCTCCACAGCACCACGCAGGGGTGGTTTTTGTCCCGATGGATCATCTCGGCAAGCACCTGCCGGTGATGCTCCGCAAGGGGATATTCCTTGTAAGGATTCACCGCTGCCCCGCCGCCGATACCCACCGCCGGGGTCTCGTCCATGACCAGAATGCCCTCCCGGTCGCACAGGTCGTAGAACTCCTCAGCGTAGGGGTAGTGGCTGGTACGCACCGCGTTGGCGTTTGCCCAGTGGATCAGATTCACGTCCTTCACGTTCAGCACCGGGTCAAAGCCGCGGCCGTGGGCGGTAAAGTCCTCGTGCTTGCAAAAGCCCTTGAAATAGAGCGGTTTTCCGTTCAAAAGCACCTGTGTGCCCCGCACCTCAATGCTGCGCACGCCAAAGCTCTGGTCGTAGACGTCTGCCCCGCAGGTGATGTGCAGGGTATACAGGTAGGGCGTGCCGGGTCTGGGCTCCCAGAGATGCACCTCCGGGATGGTGATCGTGCCTTCTGCACCCTCGGCGCTTGCAACGGCTTTGCCGTCCGCATCCAGCACCATGACATGGACAGGCGCGCTGCCGGTGGTTTTGACCGCGTACTGCACCGTGCCGTCCACGGCGGGCACTACGGTCACATCCTCGATATACTCTTTTGGGGTGGTGTAGAGCACCACCGGGCGGTGGATGCCCGCATAGTTGAAAAAGTCAAAGTTGGGGCGGTTCTGGGGTGCGGCGGCGCGCTTGGCAGCCTCCACACTGGGGATGCCCGCGTTGTCCGATCCAAAGAAGGCCAGTTGTCCGTCCTCGTTGCCCACAGGCAGGGTGCTGTGGTTCACCCGGTTGTCACAGGCTACGGTCAGCAGTGCGGTCTCGCCGGGGCGCAGCAGGGCGGTAACGTCTGCTTCAAAGGGGGTAAAGCCGCCCTTGTGCTGTGCGATAAGCTGGCCGTTCAGCCAGACGTTTGCCGTGTGGGTCACCGAGCCGAACCGCAGCACCACCCGCTGCCCTGCGCAGAAGGCGGGCAGGGTGACTTTGCGCTGATACCACGCCCAGCCGTAGTGGCGGCGCAGGGCGGTGGTCTGGTCGTTCTGGTCGTTGTAGCTGGCGGGCACGGCGATGGGCTGGGCATCCGGCAGGGGCTTTGCGGGATCGAACTGGTCTTCCACGCAGCTGCCCAGCGCAAACGCCCATGTGCCGTCAAGGCTCAGCTTCAAGCGCGCTTCATTCTGTTCAGGATATAACATAACACTTTCTCTCTATTTCTGCAAAAAATGCGGGGCGCGGGTACTGCCCACGCCCCGCTTACGGGTGATTTGTTTAGCCCTTGATGCCGGTGGATGCCACGCCCTGCACAAAATACTTCTGCAGGGAGAGGAACACGATCAGCACCGGGATCAGTGCCACCACAGAGGCCGCCATGATCAGGCCGTACTCTGCGGAATACTGGGTGATGAACATACGCAGACCGATCTGGATGGTCTTGAGCTCGGTCTTAGTCAGGTAGATCAGGGGGCCAAGGAAGTCGTTCCATGTGTTCACGAAGGTGAAGATGGTCAGGGTGGACAGGGCGGGCAGGCTGAGCGGCAGCATGATGTGCCACCAGATGCCGTACTCGCTCAGGCCATCAATGCGGGCAGCCTCACACAGCTCGGTGGGCACGCCCTCGTAGAACTGCTTCATCAGGAACACGCCGAAGGCGCTGAAGGCCTGCAGGCACATAATGGCCAGATGGGTGTTGTTCAAATGCCACGAGCTCATCATCATGAACTGGGGCACCATGTAGGCCTGCCAGGGCACTGCGATGGTGGCAATGTAGCCGAGGAAGAGCGCGTTTTTGCCCTTGAACTGCATCTTGGCAAAGGCGTAGGCTGCAAAGGAGGAAGTGAACAGCTGCAACAGGGTGACCACCACGGTGATCTTGACCGTGTTTTTCACAAAGGTCAGCAGCGGGATCTGGGTCCAGATGTCCACATAGTTCTGCCAGCGGGGATTTTTGGGGATCCACTGGATGGGGAAGCCGAACACGTCCTTATTCAGCTTAAAGGAGGAGGACAGCATCCACAAAAAGGGCAGCAGCATACAAGCTGTGATGACGATGAGGAAGAAATAGATCAGGAACTTGGAGATGAAGTTGCGGCGCTTCTGAGAGGCTTCGGTCTTGATAATAGCAGCAGACATAGTTCTTCCTCCTTTCTCAGTTCTCGCCCTTGGAGCCGCGGAACTGGATGATGGTAACGATCAGCACCAGTACGAACAGCACCATGGAAATTGCACTTGCGTAGCCGTATTTCGGGGTATTGACGAAGGCCACATTATAGATGTAATACACCAGCGTCATGGTAGCAGTGCCGGGGCCGCCCTGCGTGATCATGTACATCTGGTCGTAGACCTTGAAGCCGGAGATGGTGAGCATAATGACCACAAAGAAGGTGGTGGGGCGCAGCTGCGGCAGGGTGATGTGCCAGAACTGCTGCCAGCGGTTTGCACCGTCCAGCTCGGCGGCTTCGTTCAGATCCGGGTTGCAGCCCTGCAGGCCGGCCAGATAGATGACCATGTAGTAGCCCATGTTCTTCCACACGCTGAACAGGATGACCGTGATCATAGCGGTGTCCTTACCGGCAGCCCAGCGGGGCAGGTTTTCCACCGCCACGCCAAAGAACTGGTTCAGGATCATGTTGATGGGGCCCATGGAGGGGTTGAAAATCATGTTCCACACCGCTGCCACCGCCACCAGCGAGGCAACGTAGGGGAAGAACGCCACCGTGCGGAAGAAGTTGCGCAGCTTCACGTTCTGGTTCAGCAGCACAGCCATGGCCAGCGAGCAGGCCAGCGTCAGCGGCACGGTGCCGATGACATAGACGATGGTGTTTTTCAAAGCCGCCTGAAAGATCTTATCGGTGGTGAAGAGCTTTACAAAGTTCTTCAGGCCGATAAACTCGATGGCGTGGCGGCCGTCCCATGCGCAGAAGGCCAGCGCAATGGCAAACACCATGGGCACCAGCGTAAACACGCAGAAGCCAATGAAGTTTGGCGCAATGAAGGAATACGCGATCAGAGAATCGCGGGTCGATTTTTTAAGCACTTTACGGGGAGTTTTATTCTGGACAGCAGCACTCGCCATAAAAGAGCCTCCTTTCCCGGAAGTATAACAGCTTTTCCAAAAAATGAGCGGGGCGGGCGCTTTGCATACCCGCCCCGCTCGGACAGGGCTTTTTTCCGATGCTCGTCATCGGAAAATGAATGGGGATCGAAAACAATGAAGAAGGAGAACCGCAAACTATTGCGGAAAACGCTTTATCAGCCGAGAACTGCGGGAACCTGATCGTTCATGTTCTGGATACCCTCGTCCACGGTCTCGCTCATGGTCATAATGGCATCGTGCTCGGCGTTCAGGATGGTCTCGATATCAGATGCGTACTGGGTGTAAGGCATTTCCAGATAGACATTGCTGGTGGTCAGTGCATCCACAGAATTGCTGTCCTCGGGGAAGCCCTCGGTGGACTTGATGATCTCGGCGGTAGCAGCGGAGCCGCAGGCCGGGAAGGTGCCGGTCTTGGCAATGGCCTGTGCGCCCTCCTCGGAGACACACCAGTTGATGAAGTCGGCAGCGGTCTCTGCCTTGGGAGAATCGGCGTTGATGGCCAGACTGGTCACAGTGCCCAGCGTAGAACCAGCCTCTGCACCGGCGGGGTGCGGATACTTGACGATGCCCCAGTTGAACTTGGTCTCGGCATCCTTCATGTAAGCTTCCAGCGTGGAAATGAACCAGCTGCCCATGTTGACCATTGCGCACTGCTGGTTCTCAAAGGCTGCGGAGTAGTGCAGAGAAGAGGTCTTGAGGTAGCCGTAGTCCATGCAGATGCCGTCCTTCTGCTGGGCAATGACCATATCGTAGGTGGGCTTCATGAAGTCGTATTTGCCGTCGATGATGGTGTTCTTGCCGTCCAGAATGGAGAACAGAGAAGCGGCGGAGCGCCAGGTGTGGTAGTGGCAGCCATAGACCTTGGTGTCGCCGGAGCCGCTGGTCATCTTGCGAGCCAGAGCATCGTAATCTTCCATCGTCAGGTCATTGGAGGGATACTCCACACCGGCCTTATCGAACAGATCCTTGTTGTAGTACAGCACCCAGAAGTCGCTGCGGAAGGGCACGGCGTAGAAGTTGCCGTCATCGGTGGTCAGCTGCTCGATGGTGCCGTTGAAATCACCGGTATCGCGGGTCAGCACCTCGTTCAGGGGCTTGAGGTAGTCCAGATTGATCAGGTTTGCGTAGCCGGGGATATCCTTGACGGTCACGACATCCAGATCGGCGCTGCCGGCCAGCTGGGTAGCCAGAACGGTCATGTAATCGCTGGAGCCCAGATCCACCATCTCGATGGTCACGTCCTTGTGGCTTGCCATGTAGCCGTCGGCCATGGCCTGCCAGTAGGGGGTGGACTCCTTATCCCACACAGACCACTGCAGGGTAACAGGGCCTGCTGCTGCGGATGCAGCGGTGGAACCGGCAGTGGAGGAAGCAGCGGTGGAGCTTGCGGAAGAGCCGCCGCAGGCGCTCAGAGCAGCAGCAGCGCCGCAGGCAGCGGCAGCGGTAAGGAACGAACGACGAGAGATCTTTTTCATAAGTGTGTCCTCCTTCAGGGCAGTGTGTGTATTGCGTGCAACGGTCTCCCCCGTGCCGGGGAGCCGCTCGCTTTTGTTGACACTAGGATACCGCACAAACGCAAAAACCGGAATGGAAAAATTCCGGGAAGAGTTGCAGTTTTTCTGTATCTTTTAAAAAAAGATGCACTTTCTTACACTGGAGTCTGCACTTTCTTGTTCTCTTGCACAGTTTACATCCGTAGCACAAGAAAAAAGCGTATAAAGTACACAATTTTCATGAAAAAAGTCGTTGACAAACCGCGCCGGAATCAGTACTGTATAAAGGAAAGAATGCAAAATATTACCGGAAAGGAGGCTCCGCTATGAAGAGCAGCCATCGTTTCCCGCTGCGGCGGCAGATCGTGTGGGGGATGCGCTTTTTTACCATTCTTACCTCGCTGGCCGTGGGCGCGGCGCTGTTCACCCTCTCCAACCAATATGTGCGCGCCAACTCCTTGCAGGCGGCAGAGTTCAACCTGCGGCTGGTGGCTACCTCCATCGAGACCAGTCTGGACAGCGCTGATGCTCTTTTGAACTGGGCTTCCATCGACAGCACCGTGCGGCGGTACATCTCGCAGGAAAATATCAACGGCACCCAGACCATTGCCGCCTACGAAGCCGTGCAGGAAAAATACTATTCCAGCACCCTGTACAGCCATATCCTCCGCTTTTTTATTACCAATGAAAACGACCGGCATTTGCAGTTCGGCCCGCTGAACTCCTCGGCGGCGCTCAACCGCACCAGCATAAAGCAGTTTCTCACCAAGGGGTACGGGATGCAGTTCACCACCGACCCGTTGCTGCCCGGCAGCCCGGACTGCATCGCCCTCAGCCAGCCTGTCCGCTGCGGCAAGGGCACCTTGCACCGGGGCAGTACCTACCTTGCGCTGGATACCGCCATTATCACCGACCCGGCCGCGGGCTACAGCCTGACCGACGGCAGCGCGTTGTACTGGGAGATGGGCAGCCGCCTGTGGCAGATCGAAAACGGCAGCCTGACCGAGATTGAAAACCCGCTGCGGGAGGTGGACTACACCCTGCGCACCGGCAGCAATAACGGCGTGACCGAGCAGACCGCATGGCAGGGCAAGGTGCAGCTGGACGGCCAGAAGTATTATGTAGTCAAGGTAACACTGAACGGCCGCAGCGCGGCGCTGGTGCAGCTTTTGCCCGCAAATACCTTTTTGCTGCACTACGGCGTGTACCTGTGGCTCATCACCCTTGGCATTGCCATCATCTGGGGACTGAGCTTTTTGATGCAGCACTGGCTGGAGTGGGTCATTACCCGCCCGGTGGAGGCGCTGCAAAAGCGCATCGAGACCGTGGGCAGCGGCAGCTTTGCCCCGGACCGCACGGTGGAGTGGAACAACGAGCTGGGCGACATCGGCCGGGGCATCAACCAGCTGGCTGAAAACGTGGACAGCCTGATGACCCGCCGTGTGGAGGACGAGCGCCGCAAGCAGGAGCTGGAATACCGGATGCTGCAAAACGAGGTGAACCCGCACTTTATCTACAACACCCTCAACAGCATCCGCTGGATGGCTACCATCCAGCACGCGCCCGGCATTGCCGAGATGGTCACCGCCTTTGCGCGGCTGACCAAGAGCATCTCCAAGGGCACCCAGAAGCTGGTGCCTTTGCAGGAGGAGCTGGCGCTGCTCAACGATTACTTTACCATCCAGCAATACCGCTACGGCGGCGACTTGGAAATTGAGGTCTCCCGCATTGAAAGCGAGACCCTTTGCCGGGACTGCATGATCCCCCGGTTCACCTTGCAGCCGCTGGTGGAAAACGCCATCTTCCACGGGCTGGAGCCAAAGGGCGGCCACGGCAGCGTGCTGCTGGATATCTCCACCGACCCGGATACCGGAGACGTACTGCTGCACATTACCGACGACGGCGTGGGCATGCCACCGGAGCAGGTGGCGCATCTTCTGGACGAGCCCGCCGAGGGTGCCGAAAAGGCTGAAAAGTTCCGTCATGTCGGCCTGTGGAACGTGAACCGCCGCATCCGGTATTCCTTTGGCGAGGGCTACGGCCTGACCATTGAAAGTGAAGAGGACGTGGGCACCGAGGTCACCATCCGGCTGCCCTATCAACAGAAAGGAGACACCCATGCTGCGGATATTACTGGTGGATGATGAGCCGCTGGTGCTCATCGGCCTGCAAGGGATGCTGGAATGGGAAAAGCTGGGCTATACGGTCTGCGGCACCGCCCGCAACGGCAAGCTGGCGCTGGAACTCATTGAGCGGGAGAAGCCGGATATCGTCATTGCCGACGTAAAAATGCCGGTGATGGACGGGCTTACCCTTGCCCGCACCTGCCGGGAACGCAGCGCCCTGCCCGCCTTTATCATGCTGACCAGCTTTGAAGAATTTGATTACATCAAGCAGGCCATGGGTGCCGGGGTGGTGGATTATCTGGTCAAGCTGGACCTGACCCCCGAGAACCTGCAAACCGCCCTTGCCAAGGCCGCCGAAAAGGTAAAAAAGGAGCGCGCTTTGCTGGGCGAATTGTCGGCACAGGAAAACCTTGCTGAGAGTGTGCGCAGCTATCAGGAGCGTTTTTTCGTGCGGCTGTACGCCGGGCTGTTCCCGGACGAAGCCGCATTGGAGCAGCCTTTGCAGCACATGGAGCTGAACCTTGCAAGCGACGCCTATCTTGTAGCCAGCTGCGAGATCATCGCCAACACCGCCCTTACCCCCGCCCAGCAGCTGAAGCTGAGTTTTTCCTGCGGGCGGATGCTGGAGACCACCCTGCAAAACTACCTGCCCTGCTATGTGACCGGGGCGGATGCCATGCGCTGCAATGTGCTGTTCTGCCTGACCGATGCCCAGTGCCAGAACTACCGGACGGTGCTGCGCCCGCTGCTGGAACGCGCCAGCCAAATTCTATACAACTATTTCACGGTACGGCTGCTCTGGGCGGTAGGCCGCCCCACCGGCTCCCTGCTGGGGCTGGCGCGCTGCTGCCGGGAAAACGCCCATTTGCAGCCCCTGCTCACGGTGGAGCAGCCCATCCAGTTCGTGGAGGTCAACGAGGGCGACGCCACCGCCGGGAAGATGCAGGTGGTGGCACAGGTGCAGGAGTATATTAAGAATCACCTTTCGGAAAAACTGACGCTGGCCGATGTGGCGGCTGTATTCAATTTTTCGCCCAACTACCTCAGCCAGCTGTTTGGCAAATACGGCGACAGCGGCTTTGTGGAGTATATCACCGAGACCCGCATCGCTGCGGCGAAAGAGATGCTGGAACAGGGCGATTTGAAAGTATACGAGATCGCTGAGAAACTGGGGTACGAAAGCGCCTTTTATTTTTCCAAGGTGTTCAAAAAGGTCACGGGGCTCAGCCCGCGGGAATACCAGCAAAGTATTTGAAATCGGAGGCTTCTATGATACAGGAACAACTTGCCCATCTGCCGGAATTTCTTCCCGATTACCGGCCCTTCCCCCCTGCCAAGGAACGTACTGCATGGCAGGGGCTGCCCCTGCGGGCAAAGCAGCGCTTTTTGCAGGCGGGGGAAGCCGCGCTGCAAACGCCCATTGCGCCCCTGCCGCTCTCGCTCTGGCTGGATTTCACCCACACCGGGCGGCGCACCCCATGGGAGACGGCTTACTTCTCCCGCCGGGCGCGGCTGTGCGCGCTGGTAAGTGCCGAGTGTGTGGAGCACGAAGGGCGCTTTCTGGATGAAATTGCAGATACCGTATGGGCGCTTTGCGAGGAAAGCGCATGGCAGCTGCCCGCCCACAACAGCTACATCCGGGACACCCCGCAGCTGCCCTTGCCGGACACCACCCGCCCCATCGTAGATTTATTTGCCGCCGAGACCGGCGCGCTGCTGGCGCTGGCCCGATACTTACTGCCGGACGAGCTGGATACTGCCGCGCCGGGCATCACGGCGCGGATGGAGCAGGAGCTGGACGCCCGCATCCTGACGCCCTATTTTACAAGCCACTTCTGGTGGATGGGCAACGGCGCAGAGCCTATGTGCAACTGGACGAGCTGGTGCACCCAGAATGTGCTGCTCACGGTCTTTCTGCTGCCCACCACGCAGCAGCAGCGGCAGGCTGCCGTCAAACAGGCAGCATACAGCCTTGACTGCTTTTTAAAGGACTACGGCGCGGACGGCTGCTGCAACGAGGGTGCGCAGTATTACCGCCATGCCGGGCTGACCCTGTGGGGCTGCCTTGAAATTTTGTCCAGCATTGTGCCGGAGGCCTTCTCTCCCCTGTTCCATGAACCTAAAATCAAAAACATTGCAGAGTACATCTGCAACGTCCATGTGGAAGGGCCTTACTACCTGAACTTTGGCGATTGCAGCCCCCTTGCCGGGCGGTGCGGTGCGCGGGAATACCGCTTTGGGCAGGCTGTGGGCAGCGATGCTTTGCAGGCCCTTGCGGCGGCAGACTTCCGTGCCGATGCCGACCCCGACCATTTGCAGAACCCGGACGGCAGCACCCACATCAACCTGTGGTACCGGCTGACCGCCGCCTTTGCAGAAGAAGAAATGATGGCGTACTCCGCAGCGCCCCGGCACCATTTAACGGTGTGGTATCCCAGCGTGGGCGTCTATGCCGCGCGGCAGGGCAACTGGGTGCTGGGTGCAAAGTTCGGCTCCAACGGCGACAGCCACAATCACAACGATACTGGCAGCATTACCGTGTACAAGGACGGCAGTCCGTTCCTCATCGATATCGGAGTGGAGAGCTACACCAAAAAGACCTTCAGCCCCCAGCGGTATGAGATCTGGACGATGCAGAGCACATGGCATAACCTGCCCACTTTTAACGGCATCCAGCAGCTGCCCGGCGCGGAATACGCTGCCCGGGAGGTGTGCACCGCAGAAAACAGCATCACCGGCGAACTGGCGGGCGCGTACCCGCCCATCCCGGGGCTTACCACCTACCGCCGCAGCGTATCGGTCAGTGAACAGGGCATCACCCTGCGGGACGAAACGGACTATCCCGGCACGGTGGAGCTGACCTTGCTCACCGAGCAACAGCCTGTCCCCGCTGCGGATGGCTTTGCGGTGGGCACACTGGGCGGCATTCGGTTTGACCCGGGTGCCGTAACGGCTGCTGTTACGCCGGTGCCCATCACCGACCCGCGCCTGCGCACCGCATGGCCGGAAACAATCTATAAGATCACCCTGCATTTCCAAAAAATGCTGAACCTCGAACTGTACTAAGGAGAACTGCCATGGAGACCATCAAGCTGAAAATTCTGGACGAAGCCGGCCACACCCTGATGACCTGTGACGCTGACACCGCCGTATCCCTTGTTTACACCAACTGCTACAAGCCCGGCGACCGGGTGGCACTGGAGATCGACCATCCCGGGCAGTACTGCGTCATCCAGTTCGAGGACACCATGCCCGAAGCCCTTGTGTATGTGGTCAAGCGGGAGATCAATTTCCACATTCCCTTCGGGGAGCAGGCCATCACCTACTCGCCCAAGAGCTTTGTGGGCAGCCGTCATGTCATCCGGGCGCGCCTTGCGTTGCCGGAGGAGATCGCCGCCCGGCGGAATCTGGCCTTCAACTGCTATGACGAGCACGGCGACACCGGCTTTTACCCCCACGCCAGCGCCAACGTAGAAACGCGCGGCGAGGCGGTGTTTGCCGCCCGCAACGCCATCGACGGCATTTTTGAGAACAGCGCCCACGGCGAGTATCCCTACCAGAGCTGGGGCATCAACCGCGACCCGAACGCAGCCCTGACGCTGGATTTTGGCCGGGAAGTACTGCTGGATGAGCTGCGCATCACCGAGCGGGCAGATTTCCCCCACGACAATTACTGGGTCAAGGCCACGGTGGAATTTTCCGACGGCAGCAGGTTGGACATCCCGCTGGTGAAAAGCGCCAAGCCCCAGAGCGTGACCTTTGAGCCCAAGCGGGTGCGCAGCCTTGTGCTGAAGGATCTGATTCAGGCCGAGGGGACTTCCCCCTTCCCGGCGCTGACCCAGATCGAAGCCTTTGGCACCGAGGTGAAGTAAAATGAGCATCTACAATGCCCTTTATGGGCGGGACGGCCATGGCGTAGGCCCAAACGAGCCGGAGAAAAAAGGCTTTGCACGCTTTTGCCAGATGGTCGGCCGCGACCTCGGCCAGCTGCTGGGCACGAACCTGATGGTCTGCGTGCTCTGCCTGCCCGCTGCGCTGGGGGTCTCGCTGGGGGTCACCCTGCTCTCCCTGCCGCTGACGGTGGTGTGCAGCGCGGTCACCGGTCTGCTGACCGGCCCTGCCATGGTGCTGCTGGCAGACTGTGCCCTGCGCAGCTTGCAGAACGACCCCTCTCAGTGGCTGCCCCGGGCAAAACAGACCCTTGCCGCCCATTGGAAAGCCGCCTGCGGCTTTGGCTGCATTGGCACGCTGGTGCTGGGGCTGCTGTGCTTTGTATCGGCCTTTGTGTTTGAAGCCGCCGCGCAGCAGGGGTATTACCCCGGGCTTGCGGTGCTGGTATTTCTGGCGCTGGACTTTCTGGTGCTGACGGTTCTGGGCACTCTGTGCGCCGCCGTGCTGCCGCTGCAACTGCCCGCCCCGGACAGCCTGCTGCGCCGGGCGGGCAGGCTGCTGGCTGCCGCCCCGGCGCGCTGCGTCTTGGCAGGCGTTCTCATGCTGGCGGGCATCGGCGGCATGATCTTGCTGTTCCCGGTCAGCATCTTCTGGGCGGTGCTGTTCGGCTTCTGGCTGCCGGGGCTGGCAGCGATGCAGACCCTGTTCCCGGTTTTGCGGCAGGAATACGGCGTAGAGGTGCGCAGCATCCCGCGCCCGGCAGCGCCGGATAAGCCCCTGACCACACAGGAGCAGAAAAAGCGCTCCCGCGCCAACTGGTGGTATTATAACTGGGGCATCGTGGCGGTGGCGGCAATGGTCATTGTGGGCGTAGCGTATGTGGCACACGGCCTGCTGACCACCGTAGACCCGGACTATACCGTGGCGGTGGTCACGGCAGAAGCCCTGCCGGACGAGGCCGTGCAGCACTTGCAGACTGCGCTGGCAGACTATGCGGAGGACGCTAACGGCGACGGGGCGGTCATCGTGCAGGTGAACAACTACACATGGAGTGCCGATGCTGCCCTGACCGACATGAATGGCCAGATGGCGGGTGCCACCCAGATGAACACCGACCTTGCCAACGGCGAAAGCAAAATTTGGATCTTGGATGACCCGGAGGGCTTCGAACAGGCCTATGGGGCGCTGAGCGAAAAGCTGGGAGAAAATTGGAAAACACAGCTTATCCTGTGGAGTCAGCAGTCCACGCTCTCAAACCTTGATCTTGGCAGCTACAATACCGCCGCCGACGGAAGCCAGACCGTGGATATTCAGAGCCGCTTTGCCGGGTACAGCGTAGCAGTGTTTGATGCTTCAGATGCGCTATGGCAGGCGCTCAATTCGTAAAAAGAAGCCGGACGTAGTGTCTGCACTGCGTCCGGCTTTCTTCATACAGTACCTTGAATCTTGCATAAGCCGTCTGAACGTGATACCGTGCCATGACCTCACACTTTCCGTGGGCGAGCCGGACAACGCCGCTGCAAAACTTCGTTCGGAGCAAACGGTGACCCCATTACATGAGCAGAGCCCAGCTACTTATTTTTTGCGTCTTAACAATTTGGAAACATTTGTTGAACTTGTCGGGGCGAGGCCCCTCCATCTGCTATCGCAGACCGTTCTGCCGCTTAAAAGCCCCACTGGGGCTTTCATTGCTGCGCTGCGCAAACGCGGTCTATGCGTTTTGAGCGCAGCGGTAGAGGGGGACAAACGTCCGGGCAAAGCTCCCTTTGCGGGTGTCGTATTTTGTCTTATCCGGCAGCCACGGCAAAAAGCAAGCCGCCTTGTGCTGTGGGGATGGCACCAGCCGCCCTTGTGGAGGTGCTTCATCTTCTCCTGCACTCCCTTCTTCTTTTGACATTTCCTTTGACCGTAAGCAGGGGGATGCATCGATTTTGCACTCATTTGTCCGCGTGCGTCCAGCAGCGTCCGGCTCACCACAGAGCTTGCCGTCTTGGAA
>OHTU01000304.1_pt1 | contig 19299 bp, 18 predicted proteins | sample 1578961 | NCBI WGS metagenome assembly OHTU01 (sample SAMEA3879582, study PRJEB24766) | human gut metagenome | biome: human-associated habitat; feature: feces | place: USA | collected 1985/1987 | reverse complement strand
CCCAATTTGGGAACAAGTACGAATTAACTTCTGCTCTAATTGGGCAGAAGTCAGATTTGAAACTTCCACCCAATTCAGGTGAAGATGTATCAGTTTTTTATTCCCAACTTGGGAATAATTTTGCCCGTATATTATAGGCGTTACAAATTGGCAAGCAGTGTAAACCTGTACAGGTTCACTTATTTACGAAGATTCCCCCAGAGGAGAAATTTTCGTAAATTGCTTGTTGAGGAAGCATCCCCAATCCCCTTTGAACGCCACCTACGGTGTCGGCTGTGCATTCATTCTGAACACTTTTACTTACTGACTTCTGCGCAATTTGCATAGAAGTTCAATTTTCCATAAACGAAAAAATGAAAACACGGGAGAAGTTGTACCTGATTATTTATGTGATGTGTGGCAATTCACTTCCCGACAAATTGTTGGGAAGTCTTGTGGGCACCCCGCCAACAAGTAACGAAAGTGGCAATGCTCGGATACAACTTCATCCCAAGTTGGTTGAAAAACTTCGTGCCAACTTGGCACAAAGTTAAAAATGTAGGAAACAGAAAAACGAGAATCACTTCGACATAATTGGGGTAGAAGTTGAAGGGCTGAGCTTTATGCTTGTGAACGAATTGGACGCAAGACAGTGCTTTTATTTTCTGAAAATCAACTTCGTCCCAAGTTGGGATGAAGTGCTACGGTGTAACTTGCACCAAAGTAAGGCGTAGAGATTTTGTATTGTAAATTCTTGATGAGGTGTCCGGAATTTCGTAAATGTCAAAATAACTTCTGGACAATTTGTCCAGAGGTATCATTATGCTTCAATTAGAAAATCAAAAATATCCTTACTACAACTTACGGTAAAATGAAAATCTGCTATTAGCTGCCTGTTCTCAACTTTGGGATATGCTCTTTGGCTGAACTTGACAAGATTGCTTATTTCGACATTTCATGCTATGATAGCTACAGATGAAAATTAAATACTGCTTCATACAAGATTTTATTGATGGGTAAGCCCCATATTTATACAAACATATTTTTAGTCAGTCCGAACTGTCGGAGCTGTTACATGGAAGCATCAAGTCAGATACAGAATCTTTTGTGTCTGTCATTGTTGCATCTGTGTAGCAGCTTTTTTCATTATCTAACTTTGAACCAAGTTGGTCCGAGGTCAGAACCACAGACAGAAACGGAGGAAACTATTTGATCGCAGTAATTCACAGAGGACAAAAATTCAAAAAAACTATGGAAGCCTTTCATCAGAAACGAACGGAGTTTATCGCACAGGAAATCAGAAATTTTGATACAGAAACCTTGTATGTGTTTCTAGAATGGATTCGTGGCAACGCCCACAAACTTGATAGAATAACTGGGATGGCGGTATGATATGAGCGGAGGTGACTACTCATGAAGAAACAGAGAAAAGTTGAAAAAGATAACCGTGGCGTTGCGATATACGCCCGTAAATCTCGTATCACCAACAAGGGTGACAGCATCGGTGTTCAGTTCAAACAATGTGCGGATTACGCCAAAAAGGAATTGGGATTGGATGAGGAGTACGAATTCTTACAATACGAGGACAAAGGACTCAGCGGATACTTTTCAGACAGACCGGATTTTCAGAGAATGTTGCATGATGTGCAGGACGGAAAAATCAAAGCAATCGTATGTTACAAGCTGGATCGTGTCGGCAGAAAAACAGCAGACCTAATCCGTTTGATGGATTTCTTGGAAATGTACCATGTTAATCTCTTGATTTGCTCCAATGGTATCAATACTGCCAGCGGACTATATAAAATCTTTATTCAGATATTCGCTGTCATTGCGGAATTTGAAAGAGATACTCTGACAGAAAGAATTGTAGACAATATGATGGAACTTGCAAAGGACGGACGATGGCTCGGCGGCAATACACCGATGGGATTTACTGTCCGTCGTGTAACAACCGGAAGTGGTAAGGGAAAATCATCATACAGCTACTTAGAAAGTCTGCCGGAAGAAAAACGCATGGTTCAGCGTTTGTACGAAATCTTCAGAACTACTCGCAGTATCCAGAGTACTGCAAAACAGATGAATGAGGAAGGATTCCACACTCCTTCCGGTGCTGCATTTAACGCATCCACCACAAGACTGGTTTTGAGAAATCCTATCTATTGTACTGCTGATAAATGCAGCTATGATTATTTCATCGATCATGACGGCAATGTGTTTGGAGATATGATAGAGTTTGACGGAACTCACGGATTGTCGGCTTACAATAAAACCGACCAAGAAAAGTACGAGGGCAGCGACAGCACATTTATCTCTCCGAAATATGTTCAGACCATTGAAAGCAAGCCTGTTAGCGAGTGGATTATTGCGGTTGGTAAGCACGAAGGCTTTATTCCAAGTGAACAATGGATTGAAGTGCAGGAACTTCTGGATGCTATTGCAGAGAAATACAATCGACCTCATAGAAAGACCAACTCACTGTTGGCGGGGCTGGCGCATTGTCCTCACTGTGGCAGACGATTGAGTGTAATTTCCGAGTCCGACCGTTGGACGAATGGAAAGCCTCGATTTAAATATGTTTGTCCCGGTTATCGTAAAAAGGAATGTAATTTCAAGGCAGTGGATGGCGTTCTTCTGGATGAATTTGTCGTACAGCAGCTATCTGAACTGTCGGATGAAAACAGCGAGCGTTTCAGAAGGATTCTGGAAATTAAAATCGAGGAGGTTCTGGAACAGTCACAGACGGTACAGGAACATAACATCATTAAAAAGAAACGTGATAAGCTGAAAGCGGATATTGCAGCACAGACAAGAAATCTGCGTGAAGTAGATGGCAGTATCAAGCAATTTATTCAAGAGGATTTGCAAAATCTGGCTGAAGAACTGAGGGAAACGGAGCGGCAGCTTTCCAAACTGGATGAGGGCAGAAAGAACAACATGATTGCCATCCGTGACTTGGAAATGACAAAAGAAAAGCTGCTCTCCTTTGCAGAATATGCAAAGGATGCGCAGCCGGAGGTTCTGGTCACTTTGATCCAAACTATTGTAGAAAGAATTTATATTGTGGATAAGGATGACGAGCGTTACTGCCACATCTTTATCAAAGGCTGTTCCGGAGAAGATTACACCGGCTTCTTCCAGACAGCCGGTTACATAGAGCAAAAAACTACCCCTGTGTGTGATTCAGAACAGCATTGTATTTGCACCTAAGTATCGGCGGATGGAAATTTACGGAAAGATAAAAGAGGACATAGGAGTAATACTGCGCAAATTGTGCCAGCAAAAGGGCGTAGAAATAATAGAAGCACAAGCGTGCCCAGACCACATCCATATGATTAGCGCCTATTAGGAAAACACACTGTCAAAGGGGTTCGTAGCGGGGGTTAGCCCGCTACTGCGGTATCTTCCGTAGTGTTGATTTCAATGTACTCGGCAATCTTGCGGAGCTCGTCAGCAAATTTGAATTTCACGCTGATATTGCCGTTTTCATAGACCTTGATATAGTCCACAAGTTCAACCAAGATTTCACGGTTGAGGGCTTCAATGCTCTGATACTTCATAAAGGCTACCAGTGCAGGATGCTCGTTGTCCACACCGTTTGCCAGTTCTGCGCGTTCAGCGTTCAGCCGGGTAAGCACCGCGGAAATATCAGAAGTCTGCCGTTCATAGTCAGCCTTCATATCTCGGTATTCCTGCTGGGTGATTTCACCGTCTTTCCAGTCCTGATAAAGAGATTGCTTGTAGCGTGTTATCTTTGTCAGTTCCCGCTCTTTTGCAGCTATCAGATCGTCCAGTCGGTAAGACTGGCTTTTTTTGATTGGAGCGGAATTGATCTGCGTGACGATTTCCGAGTAGGAAACAGCCAAATGTACCTGATGCTGTACAGCGAACAAAACAGCAGCCTCCAGCCGTTCATGCTTGATTGAGTGCATGGTGCAGGCTGTCCGGGAACGGTTCTTGTAGGTTGAGCAAGAATAATATACATTGTTGTTCTTGCCAACGCATCGGGTAATGGCCCGCCCGCAATCGGCACATTTCAGAAAGCCGCTGAATAAATGTACCTCACGGCCTTTCGGGGAAGTACGGATATCACGCTGTAAGAGAGCTTGTACCTTGTCGAAAGTTTCATAGTCGATAATGGCCTCATGCGTTCCAGCCACTTCCACCCATTCCTCGCGTGGAACAGCTTCAATCTGGTGTACCTTGTAGCTTTTCACCCGGCTTCGGCCTTGGGCTAAATCCCCGGTGTAGGTCGGATTGGTAAGAATGGAGTGGATCATGCGGACTCCCCACATAGGATCGTCATACCCTCTTGTAGAAACAGGCAAGCCCTTTTGTACCTTGTAAGCCGAGGGGCTCGGTACGCCGTGTTCGTTCAGGTACAGCGCGATAGCACGTTTTGATGACCCTTGAATAAGCATTGTGAAAATGAGTTTGACATTTTCAGCAGCATCGGGATCAACAATCAGCCTGTGCTTGTCCTTTGGGTGCTTTACAGATGCCGCTCATCGCAATTGTTTTTCCCATATACTCGAATATATCGACCAACTGCATCTCGGAAAGACAGTTCTGGCAAAGATATTGCATACTTCGAGTCCAGCCATTTGCAGTAATCATTCAGCCCGATTTCTTCAACCTTCTCGTAAGAATCATTGCATTTCCAAACAGTATGGGCATTAATGCTGTTTCTGCAAAACTTAAAGATTTCTTCGCCAAAAATAAAAGAGAAGTATATATCGTGGGAACCGACATTTTCGATGATGTCCGTTGTACCTGCATATGTGCTACCACCGAAAACATAGTCAATTATCAGTAGGAAGGTGGATTTCCCGATAGAGTTGTCGCCTGCATTGGAACCCAACACCACACTAAGTCCAGGATTGAAAACAATTCGCTTCTGGTGAAATTGTTCACAGTAAATCTCATGCAACATAACAGAGCACCTCGCGTTCTGCGTCATATCTAATTCTTTGGAGAGCAAACAGGCAGTCCAGAGTATTTCTTTTTTGATGGTGAACGCATTGAAAAAATGAGTAAGGAGGTTGCCAGCGGAAGGAAAAGCAGTGGTTTCTCAAACGCAGTTGTGGGACTGACCGGATTAAAGGCTACGCTGGCCGCACTGGGACATCTTGTGCCCACAAGAACTAACTCCGTTATGGGAAAGTTTAACGAGGCCTATACCGGAGATAGTAGCGGTAGAATTCAGCAGTTATCAAAGCAAATCGATGAGCTCCAGAGTGAACTTGAAAGAATTGCGAAACGTTTGACTGAAATCGATGACGAGATCGATGCGGCATCATCTGCAAAAGCCAAGTTCGAGCAAGATATCAAACAATATGCCGATGGTGAAAAGCTACAAAATGAAAGGGATCGATTGACTGCAGAACTGCAAAAACTCAAGAGAGTAAAGGCACAGTTCATCAAGGAAAGCTGCAAGAAATTCAATGATGGAATGACTGCGTTTTTCTCGCTTTCGCTTGCCCATAGAGCGCTGGAGGTACTTTCTCATAGTGATTTCAGCGGGAAAGATATTCCGGAAATGCACTCCAAAACAATCGAATTTTTGCTAAAACGAGGCACATGTATCTGTGGAACACATCTCGATCCAGGCACAATCCCTTACAATAAGGTCTCAGAGTTGATGGATTATCTGCCTCCCCAGTCTATTGGCGTGACTGTAGGCCAATTTATCAAAGACTCTCGTTCTAAATATAGCAAAGAGATTTCTTTATATCAGGATATCGCAGAGCAGGTTGGCTTAATTAGCCAGCAAGAAGAATCAATCGCAGATTATGAAGAACAACTGACTATTATCAGTGAAAAACTGGATGGGGATGATGTTCGGGAGCAGGTTAAGAAACTGAACGCTCAGATCCGAGCTTGTACAGACACGATTACTAAACGTAGAGATGAACAGCAGCAATTACTTCGTAAGCAAGGTGCTTTTGAAGAAGAGAAGCGCCAAAAAGAGAATAGCCGCTCTGAGCTTTCGCTCCTTGACAAGAACAATCAGATGATTGAGTTGTACAAGGCATATACTCAGAGAATTTATGATGAGTTAAATGCGGAGTATAAGCAAAAAGAGGCTCTGATCAGAACAAAGTTGCAGATGTACATCAACGAGATATTTAAGTCCATTTACGATGGGGGCTTGTCGCTTACGATTGATGAACATTACAACATTTCTGTCTATGTGACTGACTTTGATGGCGGAGTCGAGACATCTACTGCGCAGAGCATCTCTGTTATCTTTGCGTTTATTTCTGCCATCATTAAAATGGCGAGAGAAAATCAAATTAAGAATAGTGACGAGGCATATTCGGAGCCTTACCCTCTTGTCATGGATGCTCCGCTGTCTGCCTTCGATAAGCGCCGAATTAAAGCAATTTGTTCTGCAATTCCTGAGACGGCAGAGCAGGTCATCATATTCATCAAAGATACCGATGGTGAGCTGGCAGAAGAACACCTTGGCACAAAAGTAATGACTCGGCATTACTTTGAAAAAATAGATGAGTTCCATACTCATCTGGTATAAAGGGGTGTCATCATGTTTGATAAACAGTATCGTTTTACAGGAAGCCATGCAGAAAAAGTTAGTGCATTGACATCTGTTTTTGATGATGTGGCAAAGGCAAAACTCTTTGAACGCAATCTGGATGTTTACATGAATGCTCCCTTAATTGGATTCCTTTTTAAGCGGAAAGGGGTCAAAAACTCTGATGGGGATATTGCGGATCAGAACATTTTCCCGGAACAGCTTATAAACAACTCTGAGCAGCTGAAATATATCTTTCGTCTTATTCTCATTCTGGATACTCAACATGAGCCTAATGAGGAAGCACGATTAGATAAAGCTTTCCGGCGATTTGGCGCAGATGAAGCCGACTTACAGCTCTTTGATGCTTATGTTCTCGGCGGCGTTGAGGTTTTGTACGAAAAACTCGTTGAAGGATCAACCGATCCAGCTGAATACATTAATCGCATGTATGACTTCGTCGAGGAATTCAACGAGCGATTTAATGATGGTACTACCAGCAAAGATATCTTGGATATGTGTCGGGCTAATGCTGAATAAGAGATAGATTTTGAGTGTGGGAGGTGTCCGGGATGTCCAAGGTTGTAGACTGTCAAAAGCAACTAATTGCCAAGTCGGTGGAAAAAGGTTTTTTGACTTTCGATGATATCATGGACTTGTCGGACACCTACTCTTTGTCAGTATCTGAAGTAGATCAACTGAGTGAGGCTCTTGAAATACGTGGAATAATTATTTATGAAACGGCACCTTTAGGAAAAGATACCGACTGTTTTGAGGATTATAGCCGAATAGACTATGATGCCATTTTCAGTGAAATTATTTCATTATCGCCGGAACTTGAGTATATTGTCGATCTTATCAGAAAGTTACCTCCACCTCAGTATGGCGAAATATCTACACTTACAGCCCAGGTGGCTGCAGGAAACACATTTGCCCGGGAACGCCTAATACTTATTCACTTACGAGTTGCTTTAAAAATCGCACTTTCAATGGCAAAATCACACCAATATGATATTGCCGATGCAGTATCTGCGGGATTTGTGGGGTTAGTCATTGCGGTCGACAGGTTTGATCCAGATGGATTTTCGGCATTCCAATCGTATGCGTCTTTGTGGATACAGCAGAATATTAATAGGGAATGCAATCCTATCTGGATGGAATATTATTTCCCAGCTCACTATAAAGAAAAAATGCTCTGCGTTTACGAATGTTATCTTTCCGTCTTGGAACGCGTGCCTGATAAGCCTTTCGAAGGCATAATAACGGAGATTTCAGAATATCTTGGTATTTCTTTCATACAGACCAAGGATTTTCTTAAAGCAGCAATTCAGCAATCAGAAAATCGTTTAAGTATCTCGGATTTTTTTGAAGATGATTTTTGCAGCGAGGTTTCTGCTTTGTCACAAGGACTCATTCAACCTGGGGAAGAGTTGTTCGATTCTGTCATCGCTTCTATTTTAGAAGAATCCGTTTTAGAGACGTTATCCACTTTGACCCCCAAGGAAGAAAAGGTGTTAAAGCTGCGTTTTGGTATCGATGATGATTGCCCTCGCACTTTAGAAGAAACCGGTAATGAATTTTCCATTACTCGTGAACGAATTCGACAAATTGAGGTGAAGGCACTGCGAAAACTTAGCCACCCAAGTAGAGCTAAGAAATTAAAGGATTTTTGGCAGTAAAATTTCTCCAAAAACGATAAAAACTGAGTCATTTCCAGAAAGCGAAGAAAGAGATGTGCTTATGGACAGATTAGACATGTGTGAAGCTGTGAAACTACACCGTGTTCCGTTTATTTTGAACCCATCCGGTGAATGGGCTCGATTCCCGGAGCATTTAAAATGTTATGTAGAGCAGCCATGGACAGAATTTAAATACTTTGTAGATGGAACTAATCAGATTAATCCCGCAATAGCAAATGTGCCTAATAACTGCGGCGGTGTATACATTTTTTTAATAAAGCCAAATGTCATATCTGATATCCATCTGTATTTAGCATACATAGGCAGAGCCCGAAAAACTCCTTATCAAAATTTAAGAAAGAGAGTAAGCGAGTATGCCAGTGAAACTGAGCGTCTAAAAATAGTAGAAATGAAACGGTATTGGAGTCCCTACTTATATGTGCAGTATCTTCCGCTGCCATTAGAGAGCAATGACTGTATTGACGAACTGGAAAAGGAATTGATAAAAACGGTATTGCCGCCATTTAATGATAGGTATCCTGAAGTTTACAATCAGGCAATAAGGGCAGCTTTTTAATATTGGGAGGTAACAATGAAAATACCAGCAATACGAGCTCATATAGGCGATTGGGTTTATTATGTTGCAACCATGCGGTTCAAAGATGTTTCCGAATACGTAAAGAGAGTAGACAATGAACTTCATAAGTCGGATTTGTTAAAGCAGATGCTTCAGAGAAGCATAACAAACAACTACAGAAGCATTGCCAACTATATAGAAACACAAGAAGAACGCTTTTTTAATGCCCTCGTTCTTGCAGTCTATGACGGTGTTCCTACCTGGCATGAAGTAAGGTTGGAGTATGACGATGGGGCTGAATTCTATAATTTGGGTGTCCTTGAGCTTAACGGTGATGAAAAAATTTTCCCTGTTGATGGACAGCATAGGGTTGAAGGTATTAAAAAAGTTGTAAATGAATCTGACAGGTATAATGATGAACAGATTCCCGTTATTTTTATTGGACACAAAACGGATGATGTAGGTATGCAACGCTCAAGAAGACTTTTTAGTACACTTAACAGATATGCTAAACCCGTATCTATGCGTGATATTATAGCTCTCGATGAAGACGATGTTGTGGCAATTGCATCGCGAGATTTGATTGATACTCACCCGTTGTTTGCAAGAGACAGACTTTTAGATTCCAGGACGAAAGCCATTCCGGAAAATAATGGCAAGGCATTTACAACGATTATTACATTTTATGAGTGTAATTTGGAAATCTTGTGGATACTGCTTAAAGATATGGATGTCCTGAATTCGGAAGGTACGAAGACAAAAGGAAAAGGAAAAATCAAAGAGTTTATCCGCAAACGCCCTAATGACGAAACCATTCATCAATTTGAAGAACTGTGTGGTGCGTTTTGGAATGCCTTAATTGAACGTTTCGAAGACATATATACCTATGCAGCTGCCGAACCTAATGCACAACCGTACCGCAATAGAGCTGGTGGAAACCTCCTATTTCGTCCAGTCGCACTGCTGCCATTTGTTAGGGCTGCGGTTAAAGTTTCGATTCAGCAGAAAAAGGACTTTGATGAGATTTTTGGGGACTTTCCTCAGGAACTTTTGTATATTGATAATATAATATGGCGCAATACTCTATGGAACAGCGACAAAGGTACGATGATTGTTAACAACCAAAAACTAACAGAACGCATACTGTTGTATTATTGGGATAGAAGCACACTGACAGCGAAAGAAATATCAACCATGAAGCTTGAGATAAAATCAAATCTTCAGCTTGCAGATATGGAAGATGTGGAGACATTGCTTGCCGATGCAATCGACAAATAACGCATTATTGCTCAGGCTGTTCGGATGTCATGAAGGAAACCTGCGAGTTGCAAAAAAGAAGAGCATTTCTGCACAGTTTTCGCTTGTTGGAAGCGAGGCAAGGAAGCTGAAAGATACAATCAGAAATGCCCTTAATAAAGCGGTGGGCGGAAAGTCCTTTTCAGATGCACAAGATTCAACTTCTTGCTTGACTGCACTGCTGCATTTTAAGGATACTTCCAGTGCGGATGAACTGAAGAAATCGGGATTATGGCAGGAGGTTTAGAAGTTTTTCCTCGACTGATTATCGGCGCAACGATATAATAAGAGCGGTGATGTATATGACAATCCAACAGATACTGCGGGAAAAGAACCTCTCCCGTTACCAGCTCTCTAAGAAAAGCGGCGTGCCTTGGACAACGCTGGCGGACATCTGCTCCGGCAAGACAACACTCTCCCGATGCAGTGCCGGAACATTGATGAAGCTGTCCTCCACACTGGGTATCCCGATGGAGCAGCTCATTACGCTGACCGTGGAGAAACCTCAAATGCATGGCGGCAAGCTGGCTGACCGAACCTATTTGGAAAAGAATCTGCCAGCCAGTTTGGATAAAGCGCTTCGTGAGTATATTCAGGGTGAAAAGGACAAAGTGTCTTATATGGATTGCCTGTGGGGAGAATTATATAGCGCGATCAACTCCAATCAGTGGAGTAATGCCATCACGCAGGAGCAGGCAGACTATCTCCGTGCAAAGTATTTATGAGAGGTGAGAACCTAATCTCCTCATGGTCTGATGATGACGAGGAGTAGAGCATAGGCGGCGGCTCAACGGATGCACCGCCATAGACAAAGAAAACATTTTTCAGGATCCGTGCGTACGCCGCTCTGCAAAATCAGCTCGACCGGCGAAATTGAGCAGCGGTTCCGCTTGAATTGAGCAATGGGACCGCCCGGATTGAGCAGTCCCACCGCTCAGGTTGAATATGGACAGCACAAAGGTGTCAAGGTATCATAAATACGGTCGGAGTCAGATGTCTTGCAGCCCCTTCCGCTTGCGCATGGATTCTTTTCCGCCAATGACTATGGTGTAAGCATCGTGGACGATTCGGTCGCAGATGGCATCAGCCAGCAGTGGGTCAGACAGCTTTTCCGGCCAGCCCGGAATGTCAAACTGGGAACAGAAGATCGTGGAGTTTCGCTTGTACCGGGACTCCACGATTTCCAATAAGTCCCTGGCTTCCGTTTCTTTCAAAGGGTACAGAAGCCATTCGTCAATAATGAGCAGGGCATATTTCCTGTACTGGGCCATGAACTTGCGGATGGTGCCGTTACCCCTGGCAATTTGGAACTCTACCAGCAGATCCGGGAGCCGGATGTACTTCACCGCATAAAACCGCCTTGCGGCAGCCATGCCCAGAGCGCAGGCGAGATAGGTTTTGCCGCTGCCGGTGGCACCCAGCAGGATGATGTTGTGGTGCTCCTGGATGTAGTTGCAGGTGCCGAACCGCAGCAGTTCCTCCTGTTTCAGACCTCTGTCGGGCAGATACTCCACATTCTCCAGACAAGCTCCCGGATCCGAGAAGGTTGCCTGCCGGATCAGCTTGTTCAGATGGTTATTCTTTCGGGCATTCCATTCCGCATCCACCAAAAGACCGAGCCGGTCCTCAAAGGCCATGCTTTGGAACTGCGGATCGGCAAGTTGGTCCTTCAGCGCGTTGGCCATAACACTCAGCCGCATTTCACGCAGCTTGGATACCGTTGTTTCAGTCAGCATCACTTGTTCCCCCTTCCGTAATACGCAGCTCCACGGGTGAATCCGTACTGGGCGAAGGACGCAGTTGCCGTACTCTGCTCAGGGATGGCTTTATCCTGGCCGGATGCCAGAATAGCCTGGATATTTTTGAGAGAAGGGCGGGGCGTGTATTCCAACGCCCGTTTGCAGGCATTCTCCAGTCGTTCTGGGGTGTACTTGTCTGCCAGCTTCAGCAGACCCATGCAGGACTTGTAGCCCTGCTGCTCTACTTTGTAGCCGCTGAGAATGGCTTGGACTGCGACCTGCGTGTTACTGCCGACTTTACCGGCCCAGTGAATGAACCGTTCACCATTCCACTGGACATACTTCTGGTGCTCTGGCGGCATATGCTCCTGGATCGTGCTGTACTGGTTGAATCGTCCGTACAGCCTGGGATGGGAACATATCCGGTTTCCGCCGTAGAAAACCTCTACCGTGGCTCTGGTGAGCCGGACATCTACCTTCTGCTTGATGTATTCAAAGGGAACAGAATAGTTCATACGCTCCACAGAAATGTGGTAATTGGGATCCACCGTTGCCACTTTCCAGGTGGCCAATTCAAAAGGCCTGTGCGGCAGAGGGCGCAGGAAGGGCCTTTCTTCCGCAAAGCTGCTGGCCCGGCTGCCCTCCCTTTTCTGGAAAGGTTTGTGGTTGAACGTCTCCAGACGGTCCCAAATCGCCTCGTTCAGTTCCAATAGAGACAAAAACTGGCGGTTCCGCAGAGCGGCCAGTATGAAGGTAGAGATGATACCGACGGTACCCTCAACAGCGGCCTTATCCTTGGGAGCACGGACTCTGGCAGGCAGAATTGCCGTGCCATAATATTCTGCCAGCTCCTGGTACGATTTGTTGAGAACGACCTCATCCTTCCCATGCTTTTGCACGCCGGTTTTCAGGTTGTCGCACTGGATGATCCGGGTGACACCGCCGAAGTATTTGTAGGCATTCACATGGGCAGTGGTCCATGACTCCTGGTTCATGGAGAAAAAGGCTTCTACATAGCTGTAGCCGCTGTACGGCAAGGTTGCCACGAACACATAGGCCGGGATAATTTCACCGGTGTCTGTGTCAATAACAGCGGCAGTATCGCCGGCCCAGTCCACCTGCATAACCTCACCGGGTTTGTGGTTCAGGTGCATGGTAGCGTTGACCTTTGCCAGATGGTCGGCATAGTACTTGTTGAACTGGGTGGACTGGTATGGAATCTCGCCCGCCGTCCGGCACTGGTCGCAGTATTCCAGCCACAGCAGGTTCAGCGTAACACCGCTGCGCTGGAGTTCCTTGTGGACGTAGGTGTAGTCCGGCATCTTGTAGACAGGCTTCGAGGGGCTGGTCGGAAACAGGCGTTCTGAGAGCTGCTTATCCGACATTCCTTCCGGCAGCGGCCATTGCAGGCCGCAGTTCGCTGCCCGTTGCAGGGTTGCTGCCACAGTGTTCCGAGCGCAGCGGCAGCTTGACGCGATCTCGGTCTTGTTGAGTCCCAGGCTATGGAGCCTGAGGATCTCACGGTAATTGGTCATACGGATGACCTCCTTGTAGATATTTACACCGCAAAATACGGTGCATATCTACATTTTACCGCAGTGCTCAACGACAGCGGCAAGGGTGCTCAATCCCGCCGGAATGGATGCTCAATTTGTGCGGTCGAGGTGCGCAATCTCGCGCGGAATACTCAATCCGGGCAGAGAAAGCAGCGGGACAGGCCGTAAAGGCTTGCCCCGCTGTCTGTATCCTATGGCAGATATTCTTCCGTGACCCGATACCGGCTGATGCCGAAGGCATTGCTCCGCTCCACGATCTCCGCCGGGATCTTGGGCAGATACTTCTTGCTAAAGCTGGTGTCCCCGAAATAGGTGTCAAAGTTTGCCACCGGCAGGACCACCCATTCGCAATCATCCTGTCGGTTGGCGAGGTAATAGCGGATCAGCGTACAGACAACCTCGGATGGAATTTCCTTCGGAAATGCCGATTTCACTTTCTCTGTCAGTTCAGGAGGCAGTTCCGGCCCCTCTTTGCGCAGCGGGCCAAGCTCCAGCGCATCGGCAAGGACATCATCAAAGCGCAGCGTCCACGCGCCCTTGGTTTGGGGCGCAAAAATTGGAATCTGATACTGCATCACCTTGCTTCGCCATGCGGCGGCAAACTTGGACTGAATGACCTCCGCATACTTGAGCGAGGTGCTGCGCACCTTTTCCGGATGTGTCAGCATGAAGTCCGCAGCACGGAGGACATGGCGGAGGAACCAACCGGTTCCGTCCGCATCCACCAGCTCCGGGAACTCCGTGTGTAGCTCTGAAAAGTCCGTTTGGAATTGCCATTCCTTGCCCGGCACACGCTTCCCGTCCTCCGGTACACTGCACCAGGCGCGGAGCGCACGGCGGGCGTAGTCAATTCGATCATGCGGATCACCCGAAATGACCGCGCCGTCCTTGCTGTGGAACAGATACCCGCGGGCCAGGATGGTCAAAATCCGCGCCATCCCCTCAAACTCCAGGATCGTGGTAAAGGTGAAGCGGCCCAGCCATGTCGTGTCGCTCTTCTTGCTGGCGGTATAGGAAACCGTTCCGGTATACGCGCAGAATTCCTCCCATTCGTTAATCATCCTGCACCTCCAGAACATTTTTCTCGATGTACTCCGGCAGCAGATCCCACAGCAGGTCACGCCTGCCGAGGGCTACCACATAGCGCACGGCCAAAGCCGGCCTCACAATAGCGGTCAGCAGCTCCCGGCACTTGGCCGTCACCGCATCACGGTAGCTCCGGGAGGCGGACTTGTCCGCAAAGGCTCTCATCATGGCAGTGAAGGCTTTCGAGTCGCTTTCGCGGAACAGCTGCTTTTTCGCCCTGCCGGTATTTTCTTCTTCCATATCACAGACAATGTCTCCAAGGATGCGGTAGCCGCCGAAGCGGAAATCGGTCAGCAGGTCGTAAACATCCTCAAACTCCGGCATCCATTCCCGCAGGAAACGCTCCCGTGTATCCTCATCCATGAGGTGCCATGCCTGTTCTCGCATGGCGTGCCGCAAAGCGGATACCTTTTCCGGCGGCAGACTGCCGAACAGGGCGTACAGATCGTCGGGATCGTATGCATCCTCCTGCCCTCTGGCATACAGAATGCGCTCCACATCGCTTTTCCGCTTTTTCTCCTTCACCGGAATGTGGCAGGCCCGGATGCGGGAGAGACAGGCATCGTAATCCCGCAGCAGCGCATCCACCGCCGCCAGCTTATCGGAGTTCAGTTGCTCCTTCCAGTCCGGCTGTCGGGCAAAGGAAAACAGTTCCTCGTCCTTGACGGGCTTCGCCTTAATGCGCGGCGTGTTCTTTTTCAGCTGCTGCGCCAGATAAGGCAGGCGCTCCACATTGGAGTCCACCTGGCCCCAATCCACCTTCTTGAAAAACGCCTTTACCTTGGCGGCGTGGGTTGGCTCGTACCAGGCACGCCGGGTCTCCATTTCCTCTACCAGCGTTTTATATTTGAGGAAGTCACTGCGCCTGACGGTTTTATGGGTCAGGTACTCATCCAGATCAGGGCGGATGCCGCTCTTGGCCGAGTCGATCTCCAGCCCGGTGAGGATGGCCAATGTTTCCGTCTCCTCCCGACAGCGCTCCCGCTCCTCGGCGTCGGAGTTTTCGTTGTAGGCGATAATGCTGCGATCCAGCGCGGCATTGCAGATCTGACCGACGCGAGAGGAAAAGGTGCTGCGAACGGTCTCAAAGCGTGCCTCCCAGTCGTCGGCACTGCGGATCTGGGGCTGGGCCGTAGGGATCATCAGCAGAGGAATGTTCTCTGTGTTGGTGAGGGATTTGTGTTTCTCGTAGCGGTAGAGGTTGTAGTTGCGGCGGACGCAGGCATTCAGGATCGGATCAGATATGGTCTTGATCATATCGCCGTCGTAGTCAGCGCCGCCCAGCCGCTCCGCAGCCAGCATATTGGAATCCACCATCACCACATCCGTCAGGTGCCCGAAATAGTAATGCCGCATCTGCTTTCTCTCTTCCTTCGCGTCGTAGAAGGAAAGCTGTAGCTCCTCGTTGCGGGCAATGTGCGGATTGCGTAGCAGCGTGCAGGCGTCGTCATGGGCATAGGCCGCCTGGGGTGCATAGAAGGAACTCTCCGGGAAGTGGTCGGTCATGACGGTGCTGTAAAACATCCGTTGCCTGCGTTTGCGCGGCGGAACAGTCGGGAGCAGAAATGCCAGAAAGTCCAGAAGATCACCGGAAAGATAACGGTTGTCTCCCGCTACGATCAACCGGCCGACGGCGTATTGCTCCACGATCTTGTCCGCTTCGTCCTCCAGCCGCCTGGCATAGACCGGTTCGTTGATGAAACGCGGATTCTTTTTCAGCACGGCAGCAAGGATCTGGTCTTTGCCCTGATGCCGTTCCCACCAGCTGATCCGATCCGCTTTCTCCAGAAAGTAGTTCTGCCGAAATTGCGGGTTTGCGCAGAGGTTATAGTACCGTAGCTCCGTCTGCTTGGTGAGCCAATTTCGCTCGTCTGTCTCCGGGCTGTGGTCCCAGCCGTCCGGCAGATCGGCAGGGCGGAACTCGTCACCCTGAATGGAAACGGTGGTCAGAAACTGATAGTTCAGCTCGGTGGTCTGTTCCGGTTTCTCCTTGCTCACATTGGTGATGTACAGCGCATGGCGGTACTTGCGAAACACCGTCCGGTAGTCCTCCCAGTTCATGCCACTGGCAGTGAGCCAGCCGTATCCCTTGAACATGCTCTTGGTGAGGATGACGTCCACATCCCGGACGGAATGCTCCATGTCCCACAGATCGGTGATGGAGTCCGTCCCGCAGAGGGTCAGGAAGTCTTTGAAGTCCACCTCGTGCAGCATACCCTTGACATAGGGCATGCGGATCTGGAATGAGGTGTGGACTTTCTTCCCGCACAGCTTCTCGTCCACGACGCGGGCATATTCTTTTGAGATCAGCCCCTCGCCGTCGAAGCAGGTGATTTCGATGTCCTCTTTTTTCTCCACCCGGTGATATTTGCGGGTACTGCTCTGCGTTCCGTCGTCCTCTACGGTGATGACGCTGACATTCTGCTCTGTGCGCATAGGATTGTCGATGACCACCACCCGATGGGGCTGGTCAATTCCGATGCCGTCGATCCGCACACCGCTGGACAGCATTAAACCATTGTAGGCGTAAAGCTTGCTGAGTTGGCAGTCACCGATGGTCATATCCATCATGATGCGGCGGCGCACGGCGTCATAAAAATCTTCCCGAATGAAGGACAGCCGCGCCTGCCGGCTCATGCTGCCCGAACGCTCAAAGGCAAGATAGCGATGCGGGCCGGAGCCAAAATCAAGGCTCACGCCCTCGGGACGGAACAGGGCCTTCGCTTTTTCCTGCCGGATCCGGTATTTCTTTCTGGCACCGCTCCGGTCGAAGATGCCGGAGAAGTCCATATAGAAAATGATGTCCGAGAGGTCAGTCACCAGCTGCCCACCGGGTCTTCCGGTGAAGGCATCGCCGTGCAGCACGCACATGATCTGATAGAACAGTGCGTTATCGTCCTGCTCGTGAGGTGCGGAAAGTGATTTGCATTTTTCTGTCTCGGCGGCGCTGAGATGGAAGGTATATGTCCCGTCCTGCTGCCTGCCATAGCTGATCACAGCTCTGGCGGACAGCTCGTAGATCCTGTATTTTACCAGCGGCATCGGCTCACCTCCTCATGCTTCTATTCTATCATAAGGTTCCAAATTTGCAATATGGATACTGCTCCCACTTTTTCAGTGGGAGCTTTTTGCTTGCAGCTCTCAACAAAAAATTATAAAGGAGGAATCCAATGCAAGAATCCACATTCACCAACTATGACCAGCTGCCGCTGTTTCTCAATGCGAACACGGTGGCGCAGACCTTGGGCGTGTCCATCTCCAGCGCCTACGAGCTGATGCACGAGACGGGCTTCCCCGCCCTGCGGATCGGAAACCGCATGGTGGTACCCAAAGAAAAGTTCCGTCAATGGGTAGACGCACAGACAGGAGGTGATGCCTGATGTACCAGCGCTGGCCCAAGCGGGAGGCAACCAAATATTACTACCTCGTCCCCAACGAGGTCTTTGAGCTCGGTCTCAACTCCCATGAGATCGCCGTCTACAATTACCTTCTGCGCTGCGAGGATCGCAGGACCTACCAGTGCCACCCCAGCTACCGCACCATCGGTCGGGCGGTGCAGCTGAGCGAAAACACCGTGCGGAAGTATGTGGCTGGTCTGGAGGAGAAGGGGCTCATCCGCACCGAGCCCAGCACCATCATCACGAAGGATGGCCGCGTGCGCAACGGCAGCCTCATCTACAACATCCGCCCCATTCAGGAGGCGTTGGAGCAGAACTACCAGCGGCAATTCCGGCAGGCGGAGGAGAGTGTGGAGCGGGCGCGGGTGCAAAAGCGCCTGGCTGAGCTGGAGCAGCGGAGCAGCGTAAAGAAGGAGGAAAGTGCATGATGCAGCAGATTGCAAACTTTATTGTAGACCACGACCCGATGATGATCCTCCGTCGCACGCACGACACAGTACACTCACATCACCGACGATATGCGGCTCACAGCCGCCGCCAACATCGACCGCGGCATCGGCAAGGCAGCGCCGCAGGAAGACGCTTTGGAGCCGGGGCAGGAAACTACCCCAGCCCAGGCGGAAAAGCCGAGTATGACCGATTTCAAGCCCTACGTGGGCCGCAAGCGCAGGTCTGGAACAGGCTGCGTCAGTCAGATCAACGACCACCTCTTCGAAGGACGCTACTCCCCCAAATGGCCCGACGGCAAGAAACACGCCCGCAATGTCTACGCCCATACCCGCGAGGAGTGCGAGGAGAAGCTGAAAGTACTGATTGTGGAGATGAAGGCAGAAATTGCGGAGGCGAAGCGGCTGATGGCGGAGGGGGCGCCTCCACCGCAGGCACCGGAGAAGGATAAGAAGGGCAGAAGAAAGTGAAGACGGCGTAAAAGCGCAAGTAAAAAAGGTATCTCCATGTGTGCGGATCCTCCTACACACATGGAGATACCTTAAATTAAAGTTATTTGTCGATTACCTGAATCAAATTCCATCTAACGCCTTCTCGAAATACTTAAATGCGTAATTTAGTAATGCTTCGTCTTCTTCATCCAGTGCTTTCGCATGAGCGTCGGCTCTGTGAGTGTTGATGATGTCAAAGAACTGCTCGAATTTGACTCTATCAGAAAACAGCACTTGATAAGTATTCCAATCCTTGATCATCAGCACCTTCAGCTGTGAAAAATATAGTTCTTGCATTGCATCCTTAAAATCTTTGCTCTGCAGCTTGGCTTCTTGAGTCTTATCAGTTGTCGCATTTTTTACGATGTCAATCATGCGCTCCTTCGCTTTTTTTCCAAATTTGAGAGTAAGGTTTGTCTGAATTAATCCTCGAAGCTTTTCCTCAATTTTGCCACGTCGCACAGTAATACGAGCTCTTTTTTCTGATGTATCGTCCAGTGATTTCTCATATTTGTGTTT